>FWWM01000864.1_pt1 | contig 98168 bp, 78 predicted proteins | sample 2228351 | NCBI WGS metagenome assembly FWWM01 (sample SAMEA103939774, study PRJEB20133) | metagenome | reverse complement strand
TCCGGGCGGAGGCCCAGGCCCTGGGCGATTTCGTCGCGCGCCTGGCCGAGGACGCCCGGCGAGAAGGGTCCTCGCCGCTCGACTGGCTGCGCGCCCTGAATCTTTTGGAACAGAAAGTCCGATCGCTCATCCCCGAGGACGCAAGGGCCCGCGCCTCCGACCTCGCCCGCATCTCGGAGGTGATCGAGGAGGCGCGGGAGCAGGCGAGGCGGGTCGCCGGCTGAGTCGTTGCCGAGAGCGCGGGTGCCAGTGTGGGTGGACCAGGCGCCCGGGTTCAAGGCGGCGGGATGTCCTTTGCGACCTCGTCAGGCGTGCGGTAGGGGACGCCGACGGTTTCGTGTTGACACTCTCGAGGACACCACGGGTTGATGTGGGTGCAGGTGTGCGCGTACGTCTTGGAGACAGAAACGGGATACCCGTTTTCATCCAGTTCAAGATTGAGGGAACCGATCTTGGCGACCGTTTCACCATAGGCAGGGGAAGAGAGCAGGCAGGACCTAGCGTCGTCGTAGGCGTCGTGCGACACACCGTGGCACCCCGAGTTCATGGCCACACAGACCTCGCAGGCGGCGGCCTCAGAACATGTCCAGGGGCCATTTGGCCCCTCAGTCCATGGGGACCTTTCTGGGTCGAACCCCAGCCACTCGAGGCCCTTCGTGCGCGGGGCAACGACGAACAGTCCCCACTGTTCCTTGTGTTCCGTTCCCCATTTCTTGGCCTCCTCTTCCGCCCGTTTGCGCGTCTCCTTGCACTGCTCCACCAGGGCCGAACGCAGAACGGCGATTTCTTCTGGCCACAACATCAGGATGGGACCACAGCAGTAGGACCTGACCGTCAATCTCGGGATCACACAATCGCTGTCCGTCTGGAAATTCTGGATATGAACATCCACAAAGAATCCGCCGAATTGTGCAACAACCTCCCGCCTGTCCATGTCCACCCAGGGCGCGTCTTTGGCGGCGCAGACTTTCATCTTCCCCTCCTCGATCGTCGGCGGCGGATATCCTCCGAACGGCTGATACTTACCAAGCGCCGGATCCGGCCATGGCGTCGCGTATTCCCACAACCGTTGGATCCCGACCTCGTTGAGAACATTGAGAGCGGACACCGTTCCGGCGCCGGGGTAGGCGAGGTAGAAGGCGTCGAGACCGGCCAAGATATATTTCCCGTCCAACACGGCCGGCTCCGGGATCCGGGTCGCGTAGCCTACGCCCCAACAGGTCGGCTGAAACCAAGAAGCAGGGTCCGGTCTGAAGCCCTGGGGTAGCCGCTCGAACCCTTCCGGGCAGTGTGCGCCACGTGGCAGGGTCGTCTTCTTATCAGGGTCTCCGCCCAAAATAAGGCGCTCGCCTTCCCGGACCACCGACCGGTCAGGCGGCGGGCAGAGCCCTTCCTTGAGAAGCCGCCTCGCCTCGTCAAGCCCGCAGACCCCGGTGTAGTACTCCATCGCACACTGCCACTCGGAAACGTAGTCGCCCCCCTCACAGAACGGCGGAAGAGCGACCCATTGCGGTGGATCACAAATGATGACCTCGTAAGAACCGGTAGCCTCTCTGGGTCCTGAATCGGAGTCCTGGACAGCCACGTCCCCCGGCGGGAGGCCCGCCTCAAGAGCCAGGACATCGAACATGTCGGGACCTTCCGATGCTCCCCCACCCCGGCAACCGGACACCGCGAGCGCCGTCATGAATCCCATGACGGCACCCAACCAAAGCCACGTCTTCATGGCACGCCTCCTTTCCTCTTCACTCACGGGTCCTCCGGCTCATCGAGCCAGACGAGTCCGCTCGGCGCCAAAAGCACGTAGACCGTGGCAGTCCCCTGCTTCTCGAGCATCACGAAATACCACCCCGTGAAGGACCCGTAGTCCCTCGAAGCGACGCGGAGAAACCGAGGCGAAACCCTGCTCCCCGCCCCTCGGGCCAACGCCCGGGACCTCGACATCGAAGGTGTCCTCTGGGCCGAGCCCCGCCGCGCTCGCGACCAGGCCCCATACCTCGCTCGCAAAGCCGTCGTACGCCTTCTCGAGCGGCGGCGTCCAGCACGCGCCAGCCCCAAATCCGACGTGGCTCAGCCGCCCGCGCTCGTCCACGACGACCTCCGAGCCGAAAAACTTCTCTTTGAGGTCTTGAATCGCCTGGGCAGCATCGGGGGCAGGACCTGCCGGATCGGCGAGGGCATCAGGGAATGCCCGCGTGAGAGCCAGGAGCGCGAGCGTCACAGCGAGCCAACCCCGCCACCCGGCGCGTACCGGGGCCCAGGCATGCAACCTGCTTCCTTCCTCTTGGCTGTCCACATGGCACTCTCCCTCTTTGTCGTTCCACCCAAGGTTACGAATCCGAGCGGGGGCTGTCAAATCGTCCACCGGCTTCGCGGGCACTGGCGGATCGGATCGCCCGGGTTGGCCGCGGGCAGGACTCCCCACGTCTTTGTCAAGAGTCCTTTTCGGGTGATCGAACCGCGCTGTCGGGGGGCGTACAGGCGGCCCGGGCGTGCAAAGCGAGCCCTCCAAGTGCGCCGGGTCGTCGCCGCCTTGTTCGGGGACGGCGGTGTCAAGCCGCCGCACTCCAGGGGCGCCTGGCGGCGCCAAACCACCGCGAAACGGCTTTTCCTAAAGTCTCCAATCCAACCATGCCCCGCAATCCCGCGTCCCAGCAGCGAATTGTCGCCGAATCTATTCTTACAGAAAGCGTTGGGGTGAAAATCCACCTCCCGCCGGCTTGCTTGCTCCTTGAACCGCTTCAGACCGTCTCTTCCTGGCGTAAAAAGGTTCCAACTCCCGTCGCTTTCGAGCCTCCACAGCGGACTTCCTAACAACGCGGTTTGCTCCCGCCACGCCAACGCCCCACGCCGGACGAGCGCACACACCGGACCTTTCCGAGGAAGCGCGTTGTGCCTCTTGCGCGAAGCGTTGCGAGGCCTCATTCTACTCCCCGGCCTTGTTGACTGGAGGAGTCACCATGCAGACGCAGTCCGCGATCCCCGCCCCGGTCCTGGAGCGCTTGCGTCGCAAGGGTCCCGACACGCGCATCGCGGTGGTCGGGGCGAGCAATCACCCTGAAAAATACGGGAACATCATCGTGCGCAACCTGCACGGCAAGGGCTACACGGTCCTGCCGATCAACCCCAAGGAGCCCGAGATCGCAGGGCTTCAGGCCTACCCCACGGTGGGGGATGCCCCGCCCCCCATCCACCTCGTGAACTTTGTCACGCCACCCGCCGTGACCCGGAATGTCCTCGACACCCTGGACCCTGCGGTCGTGGACACGGTGTGGTTTCAGGACGGGTCGTGGGACGACGACGTGATTGCATCGGCCCGTGCCCGCTTCCCACACGTGGTCCACCAGGCCTGCATCATGGTGGTGACGAACTACTGATGGAACCAGGCACTCTGGCGGACGCATGCCGGGGTCGCGAGCACGAAGGGTCGGGGCCTCGCCCAGTCGCAACAAGTCCGGAGGCCCGAAACCTGCTATGATCCCCGGTGTGGGAGCGGCGCGACAGGGGCCCCTGATCGGGGCCGCGATCTACGTAGTAGCGGTTGCGGTCCTGCTCTGGACCCAGGAAGACGACCTCCCCGAGCCCCTTGAGACCAGCCTGACCATCCGCCAGTGGGCCTTCCTGGCAAGGATGGCGGAGCCAGCAGATTCTGCAAGGGGATCGCCGTTCTTGCCGGAGGCCGCGGAGGACTCGCTCGCGGACCTCGCACGCCGCGTCCCGGCCACGGACAAGGACCGCCTCCGCGGGGCAGCGGTGGCCGTGGCCCTCGGCCAGCAACACCTGGTCCCCCTCTTCGTGGGTCCCATCGCGTGGTCGGACCCGGTGGCACGCACGCTCACAGTGTGGTCTCTCGACCCGACCGCGCGCGTCGAGAAGGCCGAGCTGGACCTGGTGCGTGCTTGCCCCCTGGAGCCTCACCTCAAGGACCATATTGTGCACGCGCTGGCGCGCTCATCCGGGGATGACGACCTGGCGCGCGAGGCGGCCATCTCTATCTCGGAGCGGCGCTTTCGTGTCCTGGCCGCTGGCGGGGGCCTGGCGCTTGTAGCCTTGACGCTCCTCGTCGTGGGGGGGGCGATGTGGTTTCGCGTGCGGCGGGGGCTTGATACCAGTGCACCCCCCCTCGGTCCCCTGACGCGGGGGTCTGCCGGGCCCATGGTGCGGGTCCTCATCTATTTCCTCGCCGTCTTTCTGACCGTGAACATCCTGTTGCCGCCGGTGCTCGAGTCCCTCGTGCCGGGCGTGGGTCTGGGCCCCCTGCTCGTGTGGACCTACGTCGTGGTCGGCTCGGCTGGGCTTTGGCTCGTCCACGCGGTGGGCCGCGGCTCCTCGAACGCGCCGTGGTCGGAACTGGTGGGGCTTCGCGGCGCCTTCTCGTCCGCACGCCTTCCCGCCTCCCTTGGCTGGGCTGTCCGGGCTTACTGCCTGCTGTGGCCCGCGACGGTGGCCGCGACCATCTTGTGGTCTGGCGTGGCCGGAGAGGGCCGAGGCGCCTTCGAAAACCCGATAGCCGTGCTCCTGGCGACCGAGCCTGACGTGATTTTGCTGCTCGGCACCGTGGCCATTTTGGCCCCGCTCTTCGAGGAGCCGTTGTTTCGCGGGTATCTGTACGGTCGCCTGCGGCGGCACATGACCCCGATCCCGGCTGCGGCGCTGAGCGGGCTCGTCTTCGCTGCGGCGCACCTCTCGTGGTCGAGCCTCTTGCCCTTGGCCGCGATCGGCTTCACGTTGGCCCTCGCATACGAGCGCAGCCGCGACCTCGCTACGCCCATGCTAGCGCACGGCGCCTGGAACCTGGTCGAGGCTTTGATGATCGTGGCGGTGTTCAGGGGTTGACCCGACATTGACTCGGCGGGGTTCATGGTATCATTCTTGCCGCGACCGTTCTCATGTCTCGAACCTGGAGGACCCGATGGAGCCCAGACCTTGGCATCGCTTCTATGACGAGGGCGTCCCCACATCCGTGGCCTACGAGGACCTGACCCTCCCACAGATCCTCGACCGCACCGCGCAAAGGTTCCCGGACCGCACGGCCCTCCTGTTTGAGGGCTTCCGGATGACCTACCGAGAACTGAAGGAGGCCGTGGACCGCATGGCCACGGCCCTGGTCCATTTGGGCGTGAGGCCGGGAGACCGGGTCGCCATCCAGTTGCCCAACCTGCCCCAGTGCGTGATCGCGTACTACGGGGTGCTGCGGGCGGGTGCCGTCGCGGTCATGACCAACCCCATGTACGTGGCCCGCGAGATCGAGCACCAGTTCAATGACTCGAACGCCAAGGTCGCCATCCTGCTGGACGCGCTGTGGATGAAGACCTCGCGGGCCATCCGAGACCGTCTGCCCTGCGAGCACTACATCCTCACCGCCATCAAGGACTATCTACCCTTCCCCAAGAACCTCCTGTTCCCGCTGGTGGGCAAGAAAACGGGGATGGTCGTGGAGGTCCCGTCGGAACCTGGCGTTTTGTGGCTCAAGGACCTCCTCGCGCGCACACCGCCCGCGCCGCCCCAGGTCGAGTGGGACATGGAGGGCCTGTGCAACCTCCAGTACACGGGCGGGACCACAGGGGTGTCGAAAGGCGCGATGCTGACGCATCGCAACTTGTCGTACAACATCCAGCAGTGCCGCGCGTGGTTCACGATGGTCGAGGAGGGCCGCGAGGTGATGCTGTCGGCCCTGCCTTTCTTCCACTCCTTCGGCCTGACCGTGTGCATGAACTTCGCCATCCTGATCGGGGCAGCCCAGGTGACGGTGCCTAACCCGCGGGACATCCCGAAACTGATCTCATTGATTCAAAAATATCGTGCCACGCTGTTTCCGGCGGTTCCGACTTTGTTCACGGCAATCAATCAGTTTCCAGGCATTGAGAAGATTGACATCTCGTCTATCAAGGGGTGCCTGTCCGGGTCCGCGCCGCTCCCGCTCGAGGTCATGGAGCGCTTCGAGTCCCTGACCGGAGGCAGGATTACCGAGGGATACGGTCTGACCGAGACCTCGCCGGTGACGCACGCGAATCCGCTCGTCAACAAGGCCCACCGCAAGCCGGGCTCCATCGGGCTTCCCTTTCCCGATACAGACTGCAAGATCGTGGACCTCGAGGAAGGGACGCGCGAGATGCCGGTCGGAGAGGACGGAGAGGTCATCATCAAGGGACCCCAGGTGATGAAGGGGTACTGGAACCGTCCGGACGAGACCGCGCAGGTCCTGCGGGATGGCTGGCTCTACACGGGCGACATCGGGCGCATGGACCAAGATGGTTACTTCTACATCGTGGGCCGCAAGAAGGAGATGATCATCGCGGGCGGCTACAACATCTACCCGCGCGAGATTGACGAAGTCCTCTACGAGCACCCCAAGGTCCTTGAGGCTGCGGCCATCGGGGTGCCGGACCCCAAGCGCGGCGAAACGGTCAAGGTCTTCATTGTTCTCAAACCTGGGGAGACCGCCACCGAGGAGGAGATCATCGAGTACTGCCGCACGAAACTCGCTGCGTACAAGGTGCCCAAGATCGTGGAGTTCCGCACCGAACTGCCCAAGTCCACGGTGGGCAAGGTCCTGCGGCGGGTCCTCAAGGAGGAGGAGGCCGCAAAGCAGAGATGACGCGACAGGAGGACCGCAGGGCGGGCTTCGTGAACGAAAACGGGACGCGCCTCGCACAGGAGCGGCGACGTTGGAGGGCGTGATGCCTCGGGTGGACTTCCCGCCTTGCAAGGAACGGCTGGCGGACGGGACAGAGGTCCTGCTCCGCCTGATCGAGCCAACGGATGGACCGCTGCTCCTGGAGCTCTTCAACGTCTTGAGCCCCGAGAGTATCTACAACCGCTTTCTGACGCCGGTGAAGGAGGTGCAGCCTGAACACCTCCGGCGCTTTGTGGAGATTGACCACTGGACTGAGGTCGCTGTGGCGGCCTGTCTGTGCGAGGCGGGACGCTGGCGCATCGTCGGGGTCGGACGCTACCACCTAGGGCCTGGACCGCACGAGGCGGAGGTTGCCGTGCTGGTCGGGGACCCCTGGCAATGCCGGGGCATTGGGGGGCTCTTGCTGAAGAAGGTCAGCGGCCTCGCCCGCTCGCAGGGCGTGAGACGGTTTGTAAGTACCGTGGACCCTTGCAACATGAAACTTTTGAGGTTTGCACAGTTCTACGGTTACAAGACCACGCGGCGATTCGATGACGGGCTGATCCGCCTCGAGGCCGAACTCGATGGTTGACCCGTAGTCGTCCCGACATGGCCCCCATGCCATCCACGACCGCGAGTCCCGAGGGACAAGGCCAGGGCGGCGGCCGGGCGCGGCTCGGGAGGATGGCCGCGCCTCGGCCGCTCTGGGCACAGGAGGAGGAAGCCCGACGGGGAAGCCCGTTGGGGGACGGTCCCCCCGTCAAGACCCTGGAAGGTCGGGTCTCGCCATCCATGTAGCCGCTGGCCGCAGGCGTGTCAAGAAGTCTATCGGAATGCTAGAAAAACTCTGATGTTTTCGTAGCAAGAGGTCGCGGCCCGGAGAGAGGGGGGAGGTCGGGACGAACGCGGAGACCGCACACGTCCGATTCTGGTAGGATCGGTCCGCCTACGAGGAGGAGGAGCCATGAGGCGCTTGTGGTTCTGGCCCGCGTTCTTGGCGCTCGCCTGCGATGCTGGCGGCGTGCAACAGGTCCCACGGGATGCCGTGTCGGACGTTGACGACACGACTGCGGGTGACGCGGCCGGCGTGGATGGCGCCAATGACACTTCTCTGGACCTCCGGGACCTCGGTCAGGAGGATGCCGACGTGGGCGATAGCGTGGCCCCAGACGACGCCGGCCTTGCCGGGGACGCGGACACTGCGGACGCCGGCGAGGTGGAGTTCCCGCCCAGGGCTCTTCCCTTTGTCTTTACGCGCCCCGACGAGGGTGAGCCCCTAACCCCGGAGGAAGTCGCGGACTTCACCCGGCGTGTCACCGGCCTGTGGAAGAGGAGCGACTACTTCCGATGGCTCCTGCGCACGAGTCACGGGGTGGACCCCTCCACAGGGAAACCGGACTTCTTGAACTGGTGGAGCGACGTGGTTGCGGTCAAGTCCGGCGACTTGGTGACCTTCCGGCAGGTGGGCGGAGACCACAACATGTGGATCCCGTCCTCCAAGATCCTGGCCCAGGCCATTGGTGGGTACCTGCTGACCGGGGAATGGGTCATGGGCAAGGTTGTCGAGCAGTACTGCAAGGGCCTGACCGCCACCATGAAGGGGATGGTGTACGACGAGCACGACCCCTTGCCGTACCTGATGTCCCGCAACACCATGGCCATGGACCACGCCTTCACCCTGGACGAGGCGACCTGGCGCGACGACGGGCGCAAGAAGGCTGTCGAATATTCAAGTCAATACTATCCATACGTTGAATGGAACGCGCAGCGCTTTGAGTACAAGAACAACCCGTACTGGGGCAACGTGTGGGTCACCAACATGCGCTCCAAGGACGACGTGTGCCACATCGTGCGCACCGCGGCCTTCCTGCCCTACGTGGTGGCCGACGCCCCGGACGACTTCGTGCGGGAGGCGTGCGCCGAGACCCTGAAGTTCCTGCGGGATTTCAACAAGGACATCGTGGACCAGGGGTACTACATCCGCACCAAGGACCCCGAGGGAAACGCCTACATCATCCCGGACCAGGACCTCGGGTCGTACGTGTGGTACGTGGGGATAGACGAGCGCAATGAGTGCCCGGCGAGGCTCGCCTCGGACCTCATCGCCTACGGCAAGCGCCTGACGAACGACTGCGGGACCGGGACGGGCTCCATCTACGACCAGCTGGCGGTCATCACGCACTACTACAACTACGCGATCATCCGCAACTTCCACATGGCGGCCCTGGGCAACGCGCTCGTCTATCGTCAGGACGCGGAGGCCATCGCCCTGCTCGAGGGCCTTGCGGAGCGCGCGGACTCGTACATCCACCCGAGCCCGGACGAGCCGGGGGTGAAGCACCCGAACTGGTCGAGCGACGTGGCCGAGTTCTTGGTGCAGTCAGCGTCCTTTGGCCTGCCGCTCACATCACTGGAAGCACGGTTGGTCCAAACGCACTGGCTCAAGGCCATCGAGGCCTACGAGGCCTTCCCGCGATGGGACCTCTGGGACCCGTCCGTCCCGGACGGCGAGTATCCGAGAGCCGGTGGCTTCCGCCCCTCCCGCGCACCCGACGGGGTGGGCATTGAGAGCATCGCGCTGTTTCTCGAATACTGCTTCTCGCCCTTCCGCAACCCTGCCGGCGTCGCGCCGGTGGACTGCGATGTGGTGCGCGACCCGAAGCGATGGGGGGAATGAGCCGGCGAGGCGGTCGCGTCGCAAGGCTTCGGGGAGGGCCGGGCCGCCACTCGGGACGTGACACGTGCCGTAAGAGGCTCTATATTCGCGCGTCGGGGACGGGCACCCCTGCCCGGATCTCGCGCGACTGGTGTCCTGTCGGAGGGATGAGCGATGGCCGAGCGGACCTGCACGAGCGAGCGCAACCTCGCACGATGCACCTGCACCTACGAGCCGTGCCCGCGCAAGGGGATCTGCTGCGACTGTCTCGACTACCACTGGCGCCACCGCGAACTGCCAGGCTGTCTATTTCCGCCCGAGGCGGAGGCGACCTACGACCGATCGCTACGGGCCTTTATTGCGGCGTGGCAGCGCCGCGGGGCCTGACGCGGGGAAGGCCGCTCAAGCGGGAAGGGGGGTGTGATGGGCCTCGGGGAAAGGGCAGGCGGGCTCCTCGACCGGTGGGTCGCCTTCTCGCTTCGGCGGACGTGGTGGGTCATTGGGGCAGGGACCCTCGCGTTCTTCGTGTGTCTGTTCTTCGCATCGCGCCTGGATTTGCGCAGTGACTTTATCGAGTTGCTGCCCACGGATTCCCCCTCGGTCGTCCACCTTGAGCACCTGAAGGAGCGAGTCGCCTCGTACGCGACGCTCACCGTGGCCATCGAGTCCCCGGACCTGAAGGCCTCGCAGCGGTTCGCGGACGACCTGGTCGAGCGCCTGCGCACCTTCCCGTACGACCGCATCCGCTTCGTGGACTACAACCTCAATGAACTGACCGAGTTCTACAAGCGCAACAAGTGGCTGTACGCGGACCTGTCTGACCTCGTGGACTTTCGCGACCGGCTGCGCAAACGCATCGAGGAGGAGACCCGCGCGAGGGTCATCGAGTGGCTCGATGACGAGCCCCCGCCCAAGACCGACCTGCGCATCGAGGAACTGAAGGCCAAGTACGAGAAGAAGGTCCAGGAGCAGGAGCGCTACCCGGACGGCTACTACGTGACCCCGGACCGCTCGCTGCTCGCGGTCTTTATCCGGCCTCCGTCCACGATGAACACCCACGAGGAGGCGGTCCGCCTGGTGCAGGACGTGCGTGCGGAGGTCAAGGCCCTCGACCCTGCCCGCTATCACCCGAAGATGAAGGTCGGCTTCACCGGCGAGGTGAAGACCGGGATCGAGGAGCGCGAGGCCCTGGCCTCGGACGCGCGCTTCATCAGCACCGCGGCGATCCTGTTGGTCCTCGGGTCCATCGTCCTCTATTTCCGCAGCCTTCGCTCCGTGATGATCATTGGGATGCCCATGCTTGTGGGGCTCGCGGTGGCCCTGGCGGTGGGGTACTTCACGATCGGCTATTTGAACACGGCCACGGCCTTCCTGGGAGCCATCATCGCGGGCAATGGCATCAACACGATGATCATGGTCGCGGCCAGATTTTACGAGGAGATACGCCGCCTGGGCCCTGGAGGGCTCGCGGAGGCCTTGCGCATTGCGGTCCGCTCGACCGCGCGAGCGACCCTGGTCGCGGACGTCACCTCCGCCATCGCGTATGGCTCGCTCGTCGTCGCGGGCTTCCGGGGCTTCCGGCAGTTCGGGGTCATCGGCGGCGTCGGCATGGTCGCGTGCTGGCTCGCTTCCTACGCCTTCGGACCGGCCCTGATCGCGGCCCTTCACCGCATCCGTCCGCTCGGGGCGCGCCGCGCATCGGACCGCCACCCCATCGCGCACGCCGTGGCTTCCCTGGTGGTCCGCAGGCCCCGTCTGGTCCTCGGCGCTGCGACCGCCTTGTCCATCCTGTCAGCCGTCTTTCTGGTCCCCTTCGCGCGCGACCCCTTCGAGTACGACTTTCACAACTTGCGCAATCGCGAGTCCGTGAAGCGGGGCTCCGCAAGACTCTCCAACCGCGTGGACAAGATCTTCGACCTCCCGCGCTCGCCCACCCCGATCCTCGCAGAGGACCTTGCCGAGGTGCCCCGGATCAAGAAAGCCATCCTGGAAGACCCGCGCGCCAAGGGTGTCATCGAGGAGGTCCAGACAATCCTCGACTATCTCCCGGACCAGCAGGAGGAGAAACTCGCTGTCCTGGCAGACATTCGAACTCTGATTGATAGCAAGATTGATTTTCTAAGTGAAAGAGAACAGCAGGACGTGCTGGAGTATCGCCCGCCCGAACACTTGCGCGTGCTGACCGTTGCCGACATCCCGGACATGATCGCGCGGCCCTTCACCGAGGTGGACGGCACAAGGGGTCGCATCCTATACGCCTATCACCCCAGCAAGGAGAGCCTTCTGGACGGCCGGTTCCTGTTGAAGTACGCGGAGGTTTTGAGGTCGGTGCGGGCGGACGGGGAGGGCCTGGTCGCGGTCGGACAGGCCATGGTCTTCGCGGACATGATCCGCGCCATCGAGCGCGACGGTGTCCTGGTCACCACGGTGTCGTTCGGCGGGGTTCTCGCATTTTTGCTCCTGATCTTCCGCAGACCCAGGGCACTCCTCCTCATCGTTGCGCCGGTTCTCTGCGGGCTCCTGTGGATGCTCGGGTCGGCTGCGGCTTTTGACATGAAAATCAACTTTTTGAACTTCATTGTCATCCCTATCACGATAGGAATCGGTGTGGACTACGGGACCTATCTATACGCGCGGATCCGGCAGGAGGGAGTGGAGCGCATTCCCCAGGTCATCGAGTCCACGGGGGGGGCCGTGTTTCTGACCTCCCTGACCACGATCATCGGCTACGCCACCCTCATCACCTCCACCAACATGGCCCTCCAGTCCTTCGGCATCCTCGCGGACATCGGGGAGGTCGCCTGCCTCGCCGCGTCCGAGATGGTGCTCACCGCGTTGGTCGTGGTGCTCGCGGGGCGCGGGCCAGAGCGGACCCGCCCTCCCTTCAGACCCGGATGAGCGGCGAGGGACCCCGGCGCGGGGCCGCGGCGAGCCAGGGGACAAGCGTACCGGCGCGGCCCATGGCCGAGCGGACCTCGTGGACCGCGAGGTCTGGGGCGTTGTGGTCGCGGCTCAAGTGGACCAGAAGCACCGAGGCCGGGGGCCGCGGGCTCGCGGCGACGACCCTGGCCAAAAACCGCCCTGCGTCCTGGTTGGACAGGTGCCCGAGGTCGCTTCGCACGCGCTCCTTGTCTGCGGGGTGGCGGGGGCTTCGGCGCAGGAGGTGCTCGTTGTAGTTCGCCTCGATCAGGACCGCGTCCGCCTGCGCGAAATGGGGGAGGATGCCTTCCGGGGCGCAGCCCAAATCCGTGGCCACGGCAATCCGGCGGACGCCTCCCTCCCCCTCCACCGCGAACACGAACCCGCAGGTGGGCACGTCGTGGGGGACCTCGAACGGCGTCACCTCGATGTCGCCGACAAGGTAGGTCGTCCCGCTTCGGATGGGCGCGAGTAGAGGCCTGTCGCCATCGCACAACCTGGCAGCGACCCGGGCGGTGTCGGGGTCGGCCAGGACCGGGACGCCGGCCCGAGCGAACCATTGCAAGGCCGCGCGGTGGAGGTGGTCCGTGTGGGCATGGCTCACCACAAGGGCCTCGACCTCGTCCGGCTCGACCCCGGCCTCCGCGAGCGCGCGAGCGGTGGCCCGACCCGAGGAGAGGCCCGCATCCAGCACGAGCGTGGTGCGGCGGGAGCGGATGACGGTCATGTTTCCGGAGGAGCCGCTCGCGAGGGTCTGGACGGAGAGCGTCATCACCGTGTGTCGAAAGGCAGAAGGCGCGAGAAAACCTCCGCGGCCCCGCCCGCTTCGATCCTCCACCACGGCACCGCGTCCTCGACGCGAAACCCCGCGACGCGCAACCGGCGCAGGGCCACGAGGTGCCCCGCGGAGCCCGCGGCCCTCGCGATGTCCCGACCGAGCACCCGCATGTATGCCCCCTTGCCGCACCTCACGTGAAAGACCGCATCCGGCGGGAGGTACTCGACGAGGCTCACGCGATGGATGTGCACACGCAGGGGGGGCTTCTCGACCGCGAGGCCGCGCCGGGCGTACCAGTAGAGGGGCCGGCCCTGATGCTTGAGGGCCGAGAAGGCCGGTGCCTCCTGGACCACCTCCCCCACAAACTGCCCGAGCACGGACTCGATGGCCTCGCGCGAAGGGCAGGGCGACCGGACACCCGACAGCGGCCTGCCGCTCCAGTCGCCCGAGTCCGTCTCGCACCCGAACCGCACGGTCATCCGGTACTCCTTGTCCCCCGAGAGCAGGTGCGATGCGCCTCTGGTGGCCTTGCGTCCCACGAGGACTGGCAAGAGCCCCGTCGCGAAGGGGTCGAGGGTCCCACCGTGGCCCACCTTGCCGCCCCCGATGAGGGAGCGCACGACCTCGACCACCCGAAACGAGGTGATGCCCGCAGGCTTGTCCACGAGGAGCACGCCTTCCGCGACCGCGGCCCTCACGAATCCCCGCCCTCCACCCGGACCTTCTCGATCAATGCCTCGACCGCCGCTACCTTGTCCGGGAGGTCGTCGTGAAAAAACTCGAGCCTCGGCGTCCGTAACAGGCGCACACGCGCGCCGACCTCGTGCCTCAAGAACCCCGCGCAGGCCCGCAGGCCCTCCATCGCCCGCGCGCAGGCATCGCCCTGCTGGAGCGTCCGGACGTACACGCGGCACAAGGAGAGGTCCGCAGTCACTTGTACCCGCGTCACGACCACGTCTTGCACGCGCGGGTCGCGCACCTCTGTGAGCAGGACCTCGGACAGGGTCTCCCGCAACAGGCTCGCCACACGGTCGGTTCGACGATAGGTCCTCACAAGCGCTCCCTGGCTTGGCCCGCCCACCCCCGTCGCCCACCAGAAGCCATGCCCTCACTGGACGTGCAGGATCTCGTACGAGTGGTCCTCGATGTCCGCGAGGAACAGCCCCTCGATGTGGTTCACGACCCGGTCAATGACCGAGTTCACTACACGGTGGTCGTTCCCCACCACCGCGAACCCCACCACGGCATGGTCGTGCGCGTCCATGTCCTCGACCTCGGCCATGGCGACGTTGAAGTCCGCGCGCACGCGGGCGATGACCCGCCGAACCACGGAGCGCTTGCCCTTGAGAGAGGACCCCTCGGGGATGGCAAGCCTCACGCGACACACGCCGACCACCATCGCTTCCCCCTCCTCTTACGCGGGCATCGGGACGGTCTCGCGCACGGTCTCGTACTCGTAGAACTCCAGGCGGTCGCCGACCTCGAAGTTCTCGAAGCCCTCGACGGCGACCCCGCACTCGAGGCCCTGCTTGACCTCGCGCACGTCGTCCTTGAAGTGCTTGAGCGACGCAAGTCGTCCCTCGAACACGACCTCGTTGCCCCGCAGGACCTTGACCTCGGCGCTCCTTAGGACCCGCCCCCAGGTCACGGCCACGCCGGCCACGCGCCCGACCTTCGAGACGTGGAAGACCTGACGCACCTCGGCCTTCCCCGCGAGTTTCGCGACCTTCTTGGGCTCGAGCAGGCCCTCCATGGCCTTGCGCAGGTCCTCGATCAGTTCATAGATGACCGAGTACCGCCGGATCTCCACGCGCTCCTGGTCCGCGAGGGACGAGGCCTTGGGGTCCACCCCCACGTTGAACCCCACGATGACCGCGTCCGATGCCATGGCCAAATGCACGTCGCTCTCGCTGATGGCCCCGACCGCACTGTGGATCACCTTGAGGGCGATTTCCGGGTGCTTCAGTTTCCCGAGGCTGTCCAGAAGCGCCCCGAGCGAGCCCTGAACATCCGCGCGGAGGATGACCTTCAGATCGCGCACGCCCCCGGACTGCGCCATCCGATAGAAGTCCTCGAGCGACACGCGGGTCGCGGCCCGCGCGGTCCGCGCCAGGCGGATCTGCTCCATCTGCCACTGCGCGACCTCCCTGGCCTTCTTCTCGTCCGGCAGGACCACAAAGAGGTCGCCGGCGTTCGGGACCATGTCGAGCCCCGCCACCTGTACGGGCGTCACCGGGCGTGCCTCGGTGATGACCCTCCCCTGGTCGTCGGTCATGCGGCGCACGTGGCCATGGGCCAGGCCCGCGATCACCACGTCCCCGGTCTTGAGCGTCCCGGCCTGCACCAGCACGGTCGCGAGCGGCCCCACCTGCCTGTCGAGCCGGGCCTCGATCACGATCCCCCGCCCGGGCTTGTCCGGGTTGGCCTTGAGGTCCATGACCTCCGCCTGAAGCAAGATCATGTCCAAGAGGGCCTCGATCCCCTGGCCTTTCTTGGCGGAGATCTCGCAGAAGATGTTCTGCCCCCCCCATTCCTCGGGGATCAGGCCCTGCTCGGCCAGTTCCTTCTTGACCCGGTCCACGTTGGCCTCGGGCTTGTCTATCTTGTTGATCGCCACGATGATGGGCGCCCCCGCCTCCCGGGCGTGTGCGATGGCCTCGATAGTCTGGGCCTTGACTCCGTCATCCGCGGCGACCACGAGGACCACGACATCCGTCACCCTGGCCCCGCGGGCGCGCATGGCCGTGAACGCCTCGTGGCCCGGGGTGTCCAGGAACACAATGTCTCCGGCGGGCAGGCTTACCTTGTAGGCCCCAATGTGCTGCGTGATGCCTCCGGCCTCGCTCTCGGCCACGCGGGACTTCCGAATCCGGTCGAGGAGGGTCGTCTTGCCGTGGTCCACGTGCCCCATGATGGTGACCACGGGCGGGCGGGGCTTCAGGGCGTCCGGGTCGTCCGGGGCCTCCTTGAGCATCTCCGCCGGGTCGAAGCCTACCTTCTCGACCGTGAAGCCATACTCGGACGCCACGATCCCCGCCGTTTCCAGGTCAATCGGCTGGGTGACGCCCACCATGACCCCCATCCCCATCAGTTTCTTGACCAGGTCCGCGGCCTTGACCCCCATGTGGCGGGCCAGTTCCGAGACCTGGATGACCTCTCCCTCGACGCGGATCACGCGCTTCTGCTCCTTCGGCTGGGTAATGGGAGTCGGTTTTGGCTTGCGACCACGCTGGACGGTCTTGCGCCGCCGGGCCGGAGGGCGGGCGGGTCCGCGCTCGAGCTCGTCGTCGGGACTATGCAAGAGGTCGCGAAGCGAGATCACGTCCCGACGGCGGTCATAGACCAGACGGCGGACCTTGGCCTGACGGTCCGGGACCTCTGGCCGCAAGGCGGTGAGGGCCTTCTTGGGCGATGAGGCGGGCCTGGCCTGGGTGCTCTCGAAAATCTCCGTAGGCGGCTTGACCTCTGGTTCAGGCTCCGGCGCAGGCACGGGCCGGGCCTGCTCCGCCGCAACCTGTGGGACCTCCGGCTCGGGCGCTGGAGGGGGCTCGATGCCTGCCTGTTCCGCGACGGGCGCCGGCGGGGGAGGTTCCTCGACGGGGGGAGGTGCAGGCTCGGCCTTCGCCTCGGGCCCTGGCTGCGCCACCGGCTCCGGTGGCGGGGAAGGGGCTGCGGCCACTCGTCGTCTGACGATCCGACCACCCCCGAGGCGCTTCACTTCCACATCGCCTGGTTTTGGCGTCGCGAACAACTGCCGGACCTTGTCCTCCTCCTCCTTGGTCAGCGGGGTCAGGTGGGCGGTGGCATCGGCCTTGACGAGGATGCCGACCTCGGACAGACGGGCGAGGATCTGCTTGGATTCAACGCCGAGTTCCTTGGCGAGTTCATAGATGCGCTTGCCCATCGTCTTCACCTTGCGCCAGTGCCTTCAGAATCAAAGCAGCCTCCGCCGTGAGGGCCCGGCCGCCCCCCGGGCCGAGGGCCCGCTCGGGAATCCCGCGTCTCAGCACGCGGTTCACACACGCCGCAGTCGGGCACACGTAGGCCCCGCGTCCCCCGAGCCTCTTCCTCGCGTCCACGACCACGAGCCGCTCCTCCGCCCTCATCAAGCGGATAAGGTCATTGCGCGGCCGCCTAACCCCGCAGGCCACGCACCTTCGGATCGGGACATGCCCCTTGCCGCTCACCCGAAGGACACCTCCTTCGGTTCCCTGGAGCCGGATTCCTCTTCCTCGATCAACAGCCCCTCTTCGTCGTCTCCAAAGGTCGCGGGTTTCTGCTCGCCCTCCACCTCTGCCACAACCTCACCGATACCCTCGCCCTCAGCCGGCTCTTCGGGTTCGCTCGGCTCCGGCGTCTCGGACGGCGCTTCCGACGTCGCAGGCGCCTGCGCGGCCTCGGCCTGCGTCTGACCCGCGGCCGCCGCATCGGCCTCCGCCTTGAGCCGGACCTTCAGTTCGTAGGCCACCTGCTGAATTGCCTGCGCCCGCTCGAGGCTCATGCCCGGGATTGCGGCCAGTTCCATCTCGTCCGCGTTCAGGATGTTCTCGGGCGAGTGGTATCCGAGTTTGAACAGGTACTCGATCATGCTCTCGTCCAGACCCTCGACGCCCAGGAGCACCTCCTTCAGGCGGGCCTTCAGTTCGGCGATGCGACTCTCGCCGTGCACCTCGATGTTCCAGCCGAGCAGCCGGCTGGCAAGCTTCACGTTCTGGCCACGGCGGCCAATGGCCAGCGACAACTGGTCGTCTGCCACGATCAGTTCGATCTGGTGGTTGTTTTCGTCAATCAGGACACGCTGGACCTGTGCAGGTGCAATCGCGGCGCAGACGTAGCGGGCGAGGTCTATCGAGTACGGGATGATGTCGATCTTCTCGCCCCGAAGTTCCTGGACCACAGCCTGGACTCGCGACCCCTTCATTCCCACGCAGGCCCCCACCGGATCCACGTCGGAATCCGTGGAGGTGACCGCCAGTTTCGTACGCTCGCCAGGCTCTCGCGCGACCCCCACGATCTTGACGATCCCCTCGTAGATCTCGGGAACTTCCTTTTCAAACAACTTCACGACGAATCGTGGGTCGGTCCTCGACAGCACGATCTGGTGGGTCTTCGCGTCTCGGTTCACCTCCTTGACATAGGCTTGCACGCGGTCCCCGGGGCGGTACGACTCGCGCGGGCACTGCTCTCGCAGGGGGAGGATGGCCTCGGCCTTCCCGAGGTCCACGATCACGCTCCCCTTTTCGAAGCGCCGGGCCACGCCCGTGACGAGCTCGCCCTGCCGGTCCTTGTATTCGTTGAACACGATGGCGCGCTCGGCCTCCTGGACCTTCTGCATGATGACGTGCTTCGCGGTCTGGGCCGCGATGCGCCCGAAGGACTTCCGGTACGTCTTGAGGCCAAGGATGTCCCCGTACTTGAGGTCCTCCTCGCGCGCCTTCTCCTTGTCCGCCTCCAAATAAAAGATCTGGAAGCCGAGTTCGTCCCCCGGCTGGGCGTCCGGGTCCACCCGATGGGCAACCTCGAGCGACAGCTCCGTCATCGGGTTCGTGACCTCCTCCACGACGGTCATGTACTGGAACAACTCGACCTGGCCGCTCTCCTCGTTGAAGGTGGCCTCGAGGTTTCGCTCCTCGCCAAAGACCTTCTTCGCGGCCTTCAGGATGGCCTCCTCCAGCGCCCGGATGAAGACCTGCCTCGGGATGCCCTTCTCGCGGCTCACGATGTCAATGACATCGGACCAGTTGGGATTCTCGCCCGCCATGGAGCCCTCCGTGTCCTCGTCGGGTCTCGCCCGATCCGCACCTGATGAACGCCGCGCGACCCGACTGCCAAATCCCACGTGGATGGGAAGTTTCGCAAAAGGAGGTTGCGCGGCCGGCCGGTCTTCCGACCCTTCGCAGACACGACTTTATCACAACGGCGAGGCCGCTTGCAAGACCTCCGGATTTGTCCCTCGCTCGTCACTTCGGGATCAGCCGGATCGGGACGCCCTCGAAGTCGTAGCGGGCGCGCATCTCGTTTTGGAGGAAGCGCAGGTACGAGGGGCTGATCGGGGCGGACCCGCCGCGGAACACCAGGATCGTCGGGGGGTTGACCTCGACCTGGGTCAGGTACCGGATGCGCGCCGTGCGCGTGCCCGAGATCGTGGGCGGGTGCGTCTGGACCACCTCGCGGTAGAAGCGGTTGACCTCGTGGGTTGGGAGGCGGCGGAAGAGGTTCGCGAAGACGCGGTCCACCAGGGGGAGAAAGCGCGCGAGGTTACGGCCCGTCCGAGCCGACACGAAGAGGTGCGGGGCGAACGAGGCGAAGGCCATCTCCTCGCGCAAAAGCCGTTGGAACTCGTCCCCCACCTTGGTCCCCCCCGCGACGAGGTCCCACTTGTTGACCAGGAGGACGAGCCCCCGGCCCCGCTCGATGGCAAGGGCCGCGAGCCGCTTGTCCTGGTCGGTCACCCCCTCGGAGGCATCGAGGAGCAGGGCGACCACGTGCGCGCGCTCCATGGCCTGCACCGCGCGAGCCACGCTCATCCGCTCGACCCCCGGCGTCACCTTCTGCCTCCGCCGGATGCCCGCCGTGTCCACGAGACAGTACGCGCGCCCGTCGCGCTCGAAGGTCGCATCCACCGAGTCGCGGGTCGTGCCTGGCACGTCGGACGTGAGGAAGCGCTCGCGCCCCAACAGGGCGTTCGCAAAGGTGGACTTGCCCACGTTGGGACGTCCCACCACGGCGATGCGGATGGGTCCCGAGGTATCCTCTCGCGCATCGTCACAGGCCTGTGGGGCCTGAAGGTCCGCGAGGACCCGGTCGAGCAACTCGGCCACCCCGGAGCCGTTCTCTGCGCTGATCGGGAAGACCTCATCCACGCCGAGGCGGTAGAAGTCCGCGCACAGGGGCGCGAGGTCGGGGCGGTCCACCTTGTTGACCGCCAGGAACGCGGGCTTCTGGCCTGTTCGCACGACAGCCCACACCGCCTCGTCCAGGGGGGTGAGCCCCGCGCGTCCGTCCACGACCACCAAGAGGGCGTCGGCCTCCTCGATGGCGAGCGCCACCTGGCGCCTCATCAGGGCGAGCATCCCCTCTCGCGCCTCCGGGTCGAAGCCCCCCGTGTCCACGACCGTGAAGACTCGTCCCATGTGCTCGGCCTCTGCGTAGTTTCGGTCGCGCGTGACCCCAGGCTCGTCCGCGACCAAGGCCGCTCGCCTCCCCACGATCCGGTTGAACAACGTGGACTTGCCCACGTTCGGACGACCCACGATGGCGAGGACCGGCTTCATCGGACGCCTACCCGTGGTGGGAAGATAGCAGAAACCCGTCCATTGAGGCGATCCACGTGCGCCAAAAACCTTGGCCGGCCCTTCGCTGCGAAAGTGGGTTCATTGCGGCTCCCCTTCAGCATCGCCACTCGGTGCCAAGGACCGCAGTCGCTCCCTCGCCAGGGCCTCGATGTCCGCGCGGCCCGCAGGCCGAGCATGGCGGGCCAGGGCGCGCCAGGCCCGGACGTAGCCGGGGTCCAGGCGGACAGCGCGCTCGAGGCAGGGGAGGGCGCGGGTCAGGTCGCCCATCGCCGCGTGGAGAACCCCGAGGTTGTGCCAGATGCGGGCGTCGCCAGCGTCCAGGCCCAGGGCGGCCTCGGTGACCTCGAGCGCCTCGCGGTCCAGGCCGATCAAGGCAAGGTGGACTCCGAGGAGCCGAACCCACGCACCGAGGAAGGAACGGCCCCAACGTTCGGCGGAAGACCGGAGGGCCATCGCACGCTCTTGAGCGACCTTGGCCGCTTGGAGCACGGCCTCGCGGGGAGGGGCCTCTGCCAGGAGGCGATACGCTGGGAAGCCAGGCAGGAGACGCGGCCGCAGCGCGCGGTCCGACTCCGCATCGCCGACCTCGACGAAGATCGGACCTCTTTGGGCCAGAAAGGGCATCAGGGCGGCCTCCGCCTGAGTGGGGTCCGTCGGGTAGGAGGCTTTCGTCACGACCCCCAGGAGGTCCTCGTCCGCGGGATGCGCTTGGGAGGCCCGCGCACGGCGGGCGACCTCTCGTGCGTCCGCGAGGTGGGGCCGGACCAGGACCAAGAGGTCGGGCCGGGCCCCCTCCACGGCCTGGACCGCGATCATCGCTGCGGAGAGGTCGTCGGACGAGGTCAAGACCGACGAGAGGAGAGGGGCCCCGTCGAGCAGAGGCGATACGGCCCTCCGCGGGACCGAGACGTGACGCAGGTCCCTTTCCGCAGGGGCCGTCGCGAACTGGGCAGCGAGGCAGGCGGCCACGAGCGACCCCACCAAAACGCGGGCCTGAGCCGTGGCGGCCCGGCTCCATAACCACAAAGCCCCAGCCCCTGCCAGCGCGCCGACCACGAAAAAGGTGGGCACCGAGGTCTGAAGATCGTAGAGGCCCATGGGGTTCACGAGGAGGGCGAACACGACATCCGTCGCCGCGAGGGCGAGGAGACCCATCCCCACAGCCGGCAGGCGACAGCCCAGGACGACCGCGCCAGCAAGAGCGAGGGGCCACACAAGCCCGGACGACTCCCACAGGACCCTGCCGAGAAGAGTGGCGCGCGTCCAAAGAAACGCCGGGCTGGGCACCCCGATTTCCCCCGCAAAGGAGCGTCGGATGCGCTCCCCGCTCAGGTGCGCGAACAGGCCTTCCCAGGACGACGGGTCCCCCCAGTTCAAGACCGGGTCTCGGGCCGCGGCCACCGGGAGGTAGGCGATGACCACAGCACCCAGGGCCAGGCCACAGACGGCCCCGGCGAGGACTCGCGCGCCCAGGCGGCGCGCGAGTGCGAACGCGCAAAACGATAGAAAAACGAGCCCCTCGATGGGCCAGGTCACGTGACCGCCGGCACCGAGTCCGCAAAAAAAAGCGGAGAGCGCGAGCAGGCGAGCGTCTTGTCGGACCGCGGCGAGGGCCGCCAGGACCACCGTGGCCCCGAGGCCTCCTGCGGACAGGGCATAGACCTCGATCGTCGTTGCGTGAAGCCACGGGCCAGCCGCGGCCAACAACGAGGCAGAGGCCGCGGCCACTATCCATCTCGGGGCGCACGACAGGCCCGCAAGCCCCGCGGCCAGGGCCGCTGCCATCGCCATCCCCAGGGCCGAGACCAGCGTCACCCGAAAGAAGACGGCCCCCACAGGGAGCAGGTCAAATGCCTTGGCCAGCATGCAGTAGAGGGGGAAACCTGTGGGGTGGGGCACGCCCAGCACGTGCGCGGCGGCCCCGATCTCGCCCGAGTCCTTGACCGTAAGGTCCGGGGCGCACAAAAACACAAGGACCGCCGCGGTCAGCGCCCAGGCCCAAGCGGCGGGTCGCAGGGGCTCGGGCAGGGGTCCGGTTCGCTGGCCCTTGCGCCTCGAGCGGGCCTCCCAGGCGACCAGAGATGCCCCGGCCAAGGTGACAACCGTGCCAGTGAAGGCCAGGAAGACGGCCCACCGCGGGAATGACCACGCGAAGCCCACCACCAAGGCCGCGACCGCAAGGAGGCTCGCGAGGACCTTGATTGGCAAGGCAGTGAACGGTTTCATGAACGACCGCAGAGGGTCGCGTCAATCAAGGTCCAGGTACAACTCGGCGCCGGGCGCGAACTTGGGATGGTCGCCGAGCGCCATCACACCGCCGGTGATCAGGACCGAGTTCTTCAGTATGGAACCCCGGATGCGGGTAGCGGCGTGTCCAAAGCGAGGCTGATCCAGGGTTCCCCGCGCCCGCACCGTGACGCGGTCAGCATCCAGTTCCAGCACGAGATACGTGTCCAACACGGCCTCATCACGCAGCCCTCCTGTGACCAGGACCCTGCGTCCATCCGCGAGGGGGGTCACCTGGTGGAAGACCCTCCACAAATCCGAGAGGTCGTCCCCAGAGACCACGGCCGCGAGGCGGATTTCGCCCGCGTCAAAGTCCGGGGTGAAGGCGAAGACCTTGGGCTCCAGGTCGTCCGCTTGCCCTCCGAAGGTCCAGACTCGATTGCCCGCCCTGACCGCAACGGCGCCGCTCAGCGACTTGGGGATGCTCTGGTCCGCCCGGAGGGTCGTGATGGACTGGGTGGCGGCGTCGAAAACCTCTGCAAAGACCTCGCGTCCCTGGCTCGGGTGCTGCCCCCCCAAGAGTAGGTAACGGGTGCACAGTCCTCCAGAAGACTCGAAGCACGCGCCGGCTGGGGCCGAGCGCGGGGTCAGGCCCTCGATGGCTCGGCATGCAAGGACCGTGTCCGTGGGGTCCTCCTCCGGGAGCGGGTTTGCGCAGGAGAGCCTCCCCTCCGGTGTGAGCTGGAACAGGAAGGCACGGTCCCCGGGGAGGACCTCGGTGTCGTCCACCTGGACCATGCCCGGGCGGAGCAGGATGGCCGTGCCTCCGGCCGGACCTTGGACCGCGGCGGCCAGGCCCCCGCACGCGGGGATGGGCAGAATGTATCGCGAGGCCACGGCACGGGCAGCCTCCACAACGAAGGCTGCGCTTCTGGGCCCGAGCGGACAGGTCCCGGGGGACGGACATGGGCGTTTTGCTGGCGTGAGGAGGGCCGAGAGATCCTTGAAACGGGTCGCAGGCAGACCCCCGAACAGGAAAACCAGGTCGCGGTCCTCTAGCGTGGCCACGGCGGCTGCGGCCAGGCCCTCGTCCAAACTGGCCACCGATGGCGATGAGAATAGTGAGGTATTCGCGTGGAACTCCTCGCTCCTGGGTGGGGAAGAGGCCGCCATGCCCGTCGCGTCCATCGCTTCGAAGCCTCCGAGCATCAGGACGCCGACGTCCTTCGCGGATGCGGCCACGTGGAAGGCCCTTCCGGACGCCACGTTCAGCGGGAAGAGCGAGGAAAGTCGGCAGAACCCCCCGTCGCACACCGCCTTCGGGTGGACCCGGTACTTGTAGCCGCTGGGGCAGGCTTCCTCCGTCTCGCACGGGATGAGGGCCTGGCAGTACGCGTCGTCCGTGCAGGGCAGGCCTGCGCCCGGCGGGTCAAGGTCCGGTCCCGGCAAGGGGAAGGGTGTCACCGCATCGCGGCGGTTGACCTGGATGTAGTAGAAGGCCTCGCCGGTCCCCTCGGCGGTGATCGAGACATCTCCCCTCACTCCGAGGGCTGACAGCGTGCTGCAAGTCGCGTCAGAGTACCCCTCGAACACGATGGTGTACCCCGTTCCCACCTCGACCCGGTTCACCTGAAAGGCCAGGCTCGCCTCGAAGCACCCGGAGTAGAAGTACGGGGAGTCCTTCGGCCAGGCCTTGGGCACGCCGCGGTAGAGGCGGATCCGATAGAACTTGACCGCATCGTCGAGGAGGGGGGACCACGCCACCCGGATTGTGAGCACACCCTCGGCGTCCGCGTCTGGACCCTGGATGGCCGGGGGCTCCGCGCACCCTACCCACAGGACCATCGTCCCGGCCAGCAACCTGTTCAGACAGTCGCGATATGTCATGTGCGTGTCCCTTCAAGGAGTCGCAAGCGACGTGGGATAGAGCATGACATCCCGGGGCGCGTAGGTCGGGTCCAGCGCGAACCGGGCCTGGCCGGTCGCCGTGGACGTGCGCCTCGACGCCAACACCACCGCGGTGGTCCCGGCCCCGATGACCACGGCGCCCACCGCGGTCCAGAACCACCAGGTCTCGTAGAAGGCGGTCTTCTCTTCCTCGCGGCCTTGCACTGGCACAGGACCGGTGGGAACCGGTACCTGGACCGGGGTCAAGGTCAAGGAAACCGCGAGCGCCTTGCCGGGCTCGACATCCACGGTCTGCACCTGCTCGTCGAAGCCCACGCGCGTCGCCCGCACGAGGTAGCGCCCCTTTTTGAGCCTGAGCGTAACAGGCGAGACCCCGACGAAGTCGCGGTCCAGGTAGATGTCCGCACCTGGCGGGCTCGTCTGGATGTCCACCCGAGCCAGAACGGTCTCGGGCAAGGGCTCGGGCCCCAAAACCTTCTCGATGGCGAGGGCCAAAAGGTCCGGGACCTTATCGCGGACTTCTGTGCCCCCTTCCGGCGACCGGACCTCCTTCGTCTTGACGTCCACGAACCGCACCTGCACCTGGAAACGCCCCTCTGCCTCGGAGACCTCGAAGTAGAGCACAGCCTCCGCGCCGTGCGAAGCGCCGACCTGGGCCAGGCAATCGGCATCGAAGTCCACGCACCCGGCGTCCACCATCAGGTCCATCGGGTCGCCCTCCGGGGACGGAAGGACCTCAAGCGACGGATACTTGCGGAGTTTCTGCGATACGTGGTCTGTCAACTTGGTGAGTTCCTCGGCTTCCAGCCGGTTGCTCGTGACGCGAAGCGGCAGGACCCTGGTCCGGGGGGGCTCCTGGGCCTGCACACCACCGGAGGCGAGCCCGGAAGCAATCCACACCGCCGCTAGCGCGACCGTTGCCTGTCCTCGGCTCTGTCCCATCGGGCGTCCTCGACCTTGAGACTGGGGGTTATACTAGGAGAGCCTTGGGGGGGAAGTCAATACCATGGGAGGGCCCACGCAAGCCATCCGCGTGTCGCATTTGTCCCTGTGGCTCGCGGGGTTGGCCTGCGGCTGCGGCTCGGTGACGGTCTACCTCCAGGGGCCCAGCCCCCAGGCGGCCCTGCCAGGGCCGGAGGTGCGTCTGCTCCTCCGCGAGCGCACCGAGGATGGGGCCTTCAGTGCAGGCCGGGTGGTGCTTGCGCTTCCGGGGTCACCGTCGGACTCTGCGGAATCGGTGGAGGTGACTGGGGTCGTGGGCCGGGTGGTTCGCGGCTCCGCACCACGCTGGGGATTCCGCCTCCAAATCGATGGGTCGGAGAGGATTGCGCTCCTCGATGTGGCCACCTTCCGCGAGATGCCAGACCTGGGACTCAGCGTGGGCGCGGCCGCGAGCATCGAGGTGAGACCCGAGAAGACCGGGGTGGCACTGGCGGTTCGGGACAAGAGGGGCGAGGCGTTTCGGCTGTGGGTGGGACGAACCGCACCGAGGCCATCGGCATGGGGAGACATGGTGGTCCAAACGACGGACCGGGAGGCGTACCACGAGGTCCGCTCGGGCGAAGACCTGTGCCGTCGGACCGATGTGCACCGCGCAGCCCGAATCACCTTTGGGCCCTCGGAAGCCACCCTGGACCCAGGCGAGGAAGCGGTTCTTTGCGGAGGCGGGGACACATGCCGGCTCGTCGTCCTCTCTCAGGCGAGCGAGACGGCTGAGCAGGAGTGCGGTGACCGCCTTCCCCCGCGGCTGAGCGCATTCTGGGTCCGCGTCCCGCAGAACACGGTCGTGCCGCCATGACCCGCCTCGCTTCCGGACTCGGGGCGCTCGGCGCTTGCGCTGTCCTGGCCCTGGCCTACCCGGTCTTTGCGTTTGGCTCGCGGACACACCGGGCCATTACGGGCGAGGCTGTGCGTAGAGCCCTCGATTGGCCCGATGAAGTGGTCGCGTGCCCTGTCAACACGGACCTTGGCGCCTTCTTGCGGTTCGTGCACGAAGAAATCATGCAGGCAGGGACCCCGGACGCAAGGGAGTTCGCGCGGCGATGGCCCACAGCGAACGCCTTCGATGCGTTCGAGGCCCGGGGATTCTTGGACCTGACGCGCGACAACAGTGTGCGGGTCGCGGGGATCGACTTCTTGCCCTGCGACGACGACGGGAGCGTGCTGGACCTCGTCGCCCAAGAGTCCGTGAGGCCGGATGTGGATGGGCGGAATCTGTCTCGCAGGGCCTTTGGCGAGGACCGACAGCCTATCGTCGCGGCCAGGGGGCCCTTGCCCGAGGACCCGATGATCCTGGACCTGGGCGGGCTCGATGGCCTGGCGTCGCAGGCCCACGCCCACTACCTGCTGGCCGAGGAACCCGGCGGTTGGTTCGCAAGGGGTGCGGTCGCAAGGCGCCTGTCCTCGAATCCGCTCGACCTGTGGAAAGACCCAGCACACTTCGCACTCGCGACCGCGGTGCCGGGTGGCCCCTTCACACTGGGGGCGGACATGGCGATGGAGCACTTTCTGCTTGCGCTTTTGGCGTCATCGTGGGCGGACCCCGCGGCGCGCCGGCTGTCGCTCGCCTTTCTCGGGCACGCCCTGCATTACGTCCAGGACGCGTCGGACCCGCTTCACACGGTTCAGGTGGGCCATGCGTGCGTGGCATGGCACGGGGCCGTCGCCTTCGCGGGCCGCGCTGTGGTCACCGCAGGGGGATACTTGGGCGCGCTTCGGGGCCCCACGGTGTCCATCACGGACGTCGTGTCGAACTTGCACCTGTGGACCGAGGCCTTCTGGGATGCACGCGACGTCGTCTCCTTTGGCGGGGGGTGGGTGGAGGCCTGGAGCGCGGTCTCTGGGTTTCCCTCCGGGTGGGGTGGGCTCTTTGCAGCCTGGAGGGGGGCGGAGGTCGTGCGCGCGAAGGGGCCTGTCCTGTATCGGGCTGCGTGCAGGGCTGTGTGCCCCGAGGTCCTCGAATATGGGGCGGTTCTGGAAGACGGGCGCTTCGTTGCGGAGACGCTGCTTTGTGACGAGGCCGCCGGGCTCGAGGTCGAGCGCATCGGCCGCGAGGCGGCTTTGGTCGCGCTGGCCGAGAGCGTGGCCATGATCCGGGCCTTTGCGGTCCTCGAAGCGCGGATGCACGAGATCCCAGTCCGGCGCAAGGTCGCAGCCATGCTCGCGACCCGGATGCGGGCGGTGGCCCAGAGGGAGGAGCGGCTCGCCGCCTGGAAGGAGAGACACCCAGAAGGGGCCCCTCCTCGGGCGGACAGCGTGCGAATGCCGGTTGTGCTGGCCCTGGAACTCGGGCTGCCCGCGGTGGCGGTCTTTCTATTGGCCCGGCGACTCCGCCGCCGGTCTGGATGGCGCGTCACCCGGTCAGGCGCCAGCCGCGCTGGATGAGCGAGGCCACGTCCATGGAGACCGCGACAGCGGAATGGATCGCCACACCCCCCCAGATGGTGTTCGTGCGTAGCGACAGGACCCCGAGGACCGTGCCGGCCAGGATCGCGGCGAGGGCCTCGGCCATGGGCTTTTGGAAGTGGATCATGCAGTATGGGACGACCATCGCGAACACGGCCATGGCGCCGAGGCGCTCCTTCATCGCGTGGACCATGTATCCCCGAAAGAAGAACTCAAGCGCGAAAAACTGTAAGCAGTAAAAAAATTCCCATATCAAAAGGTCCACGAACCCAGCCGGGTGGTGATAGAAGGGATAGGTGGCCTGAAAGGCGCGCGTGAACGAGACACCGGCCACCGCCACGGCCACGGGTAAAAACAGGAGGACGTAGGTCGGGAGGTGGCGCAGGAAACCGCGTGGGGAAAGCCCATAGGCCTTGAGGGGCTCCCGGAAGACGAGGCGGACGATCAACGCGGGAAAAATGAAATAGAAGGACACGCACCCGAGGGACCAAACCACGTTTCGGTAGAGCGGGGCAAGGTCCAGGAGCCAAGCGCGAATCGGGCTGTCCGGCAGGGAGGAGACGGCCCCGAGGAGGGAGCGGGCCACACGGCTTTGGAAGTCGCCGCTCAGGACGACGAAGTTCATCAGGGTCAGAAGGACAGCAGACGAGAGCAGGGCGAAGACGGCCTTGAACGTGGGGGAGCGCGGACCCGATGGAGGCGCCTCCCGTAGCCGGTCTAAAGCCTCAAACGGCTCACGGATCAGCGCGTGGTAAAGGGTTCGCCACACGGCCGGCAGTGTAGCACGTACCCTCGCGAGCGACGGGAATTGACAGCTTCCGCGGTTTCCCCGAGACTTCAGGTGCGTCCCGTTTCGGGGATTGTGGATCCGAAGCCGCGAGCCTGGTTGCGCTGGCTGCGCGGGCTTCTGCCCGCGGCCACGGGTGATGGAGGTGCCGCGATGTTCGAGACGCTGAAGGAGCGCATCCGCGACCTACGTGAGAGGACCCGTGTCCTCGGGAGGTTTCTTTGACCCTGCAGGGCTGGAACGCCGCATCGCGGAGATGGATGCGGAGAGCGCGGCGCCCGACTTCTGGAGCGACCCCAGGCGGGCCCAGGCCCTCCTGAAGAACAAGGCCCGTCTCGAGCGGGACCTTGAGGCCTTTCGCAAGCCGCTCAAAGACCTCGACGACGCAGAAGACCTCTTGCGCATGGCGGAGGAGGAAGGCGCGGAGGAGTTCGCAGACGAGGTCTCGGCCGCCCTGGACGCCGTGGAGCGTCGGATTGGGGCCCTGGAGTTCGCCCGCATGATGAGCGGCGAGAATGACCGGGCCGGGGCCATCGTGGAGATTCACGCGGGCGCTGGGGGCACGGAGGCCCAGGACTGGGTCGAGATGCTGCTTCGCATGTACCTTCGGTGGGCGGAGCGTCGAGGTTATAGGACCTCCATCGTGGACATCCTCCCAGGGGAGGAGGCAGGCCTCAAGAGCGTCACCTTCTCGGTGGAGGGGGAATACGCCTACGGGTATCTGAAGGCGGAGAATGGGGTCCACCGGCTGGTGCGCATCTCGCCCTTCGATGCGAACGCGCGACGGCATACAACCTTCGCGAGCGTGTTCGTCTTGCCCGACATCGAGGACACGATCGAGGTGGAGATCCGGGAGGAAGACCTGCGGGTGGACACCTACCGGGCCGGGGGAGCCGGGGGTCAGCACGTGAACAAGACCGACTCGGCGGTGCGCCTGACCCACCTGCCGACCGGGATCGTGGTTTCGTGCCAAAACGAGCGCTCCCAGCACAAGAACAAGGCCACGGCCCTGCGCATCCTGAAGGCGCGCCTGTACGACCTCGAGCGGAAGAAGCGCGAGGCGGAGCGCGAGCAGGTCGAGGCCCAAAAGAAGGACATTGACTTCGGTAGCCAGATCCGGTCCTACGTCCTGCACCCGTACCGGATGGTCAAGGACCTGCGGACGGGCCACGAGACGGGCAACGCCGATGCGGTCCTGGACGGGGACCTGGATGGGTTCATCGAGGCGTACCTCCTCCAGGCCGCGGGCGGACGCGAGGGGGCACGCGCTTGACAGGCCTCGCTCGGACGTTCGTGCTGGCCGTGGTCGTGTCATCCGGCTCGGGCCGCGGAGGGTCGTCGGACGCGCTTGAGCTCGAGACGTAGGCCGCACGGGGCGCGTGGTATCGGGAAGTCCTCCAGCGGACCCTGTACCTAGTGGTCGGCGGGGTCCGTTGGGTGGTGGGGGTCTTTGCGGTAGCCCTGGCTGATCTCCGACCCCGCGCGGAAGGGACCGACAGGGGGGCGAACCATGGGTTCCTCGCGGTCCACGCGACGCCCCACCGCACCTTCGAGGCCGCGGTCGCCGCAGCGCACGAGTGGGCTTTAGACCGGCTTTTGGGAGGTGAGGCAGCGGTCCTGGACGCGCCCACAAACCTGCGCGTGGCTTCGGATTCGCCCCCTGGTCTAGGGTGGGCCCCGTGCCAGGTGCCACCTCCTATGAGGTACTCCTGTCCCCATCCCCCAGTTCTTCGGCGCGGTGGCCCGCGAGCACGGGGGTGGCGCCACTGTGGACGGACTCCATGACGAGCGGTTCGTCCTCCCTGGGCCTCGGATGCTCGTGAACCGACCGCTCAACCCGGATGGGGCCGTCGCACCGTTCTCGTGCGCGGGTCCTGTGCCGTCCTCGGGTGACCCTATCGGACGCGAGGTGTACTTGGTGGACCTTTCAGACCCCTTGCTGCCCAGGGACCAGCGCATCGAGGTCCAGGTGCACTCGCGTCATGGGGTGGCAGGGGAGGTCCGCAGCGTCACCTCGACGACATCCGGTGGGGCCGCGATGCGCATGGGAGGCCCCCAGAAGCCTGCCCCGTTCGAGATGACCAGCGTCATGTTTCCGATGCGGTGGACCCCGGTCAGGACCCCGTAGGCCAGGCGCGAGACGATGTGGAAGGGGAAGACCTGGCCCCCGTGGGTATGCCCGCACATCATGAGCGTGACCCCAGACGAGGCCGCGATATCCAGGGCGAGCGGCTGGTGCGCCAGGAGCAGGACCGGAAGCCCCTGCGGCACCCCTCGCAATGCTAGGCGAAGCGCGTCCGGCACGTTTTCGCGCCCCCCGAGGAAGGACGGGTCATCCACCCCAGCCACGACCAGGCCGCTGCCGATCACGCGATGGGATTGCCGCAGGACCGGGATTCCGGCTCGCTCGAACGCGGCCACTGTCCGGGAAGCCCCCACGTAGTACTCGTGGTTGCCAGTGACGGCCAGGACCCCGTGGCGGGCCTCGATGGAGGCGACCTGTCGGAGGACCTCCCCGTCCCCGCCGTCCGGCTCGTCGGTGAGGTCGCCCGTGATGACCACAAGGTCCGGGTGCAGAGAGGCGACAAGTCCCACGACCCGGTCCAGGTAGCCTCGTGTCACCAGGCCACCGACATGGAGGTCCGAGACCTGGACCACACGCAGGCCGTCGAGGGCCTTTGGGAGCCCGGGCATCAAGACCTCGATGCGGCGCACGGTCGGGCCAGCCCAGGCCTTGAAGACCCCGTGACCCCCCACGACCGCGGTGGCGAGTCCGATGACGACCAGGGCGTAGCGCGCCACGACCTTCGCGTCGACCGTGCCGGGGTTGGACCACAGGCCCAGGCGGGTCAACAGGCGGCAGGGCAGGGTGAAGCCCACATCGAAGAGGAGCAACAGCGACACCCCAACCGAGAAAAACCCGAGATAGAGGGCCCCAGGCCACAAGAGCAAGAGGCCGAGGTCAGGGTCCACGCGGGTCTGGACGAGCCGGCCCACGAGGTAGAGGCTCGCGAGCAGGGTGAGGCCCCCCTTGAGGGCGAGCCGGGAGCGGAGGCCCAGATCGAAGGACGACGCCAGCCGGGCATACAGATAGAGGTGCAGGCCGACCCAGACAGCGGCCACGACGGTCAGGAACAGGACCTGGTGCATGGGTCTCGGCATCGTCCCCCGAACGGCAGAGGGGCCACGCGCGGGCGAGTATAGCGGAAGTAGCGGCGCAAGGGTCGCAACAGCGGCTTGACGTCGCTTGTAGAAGACGCGGGGTCTCGCCACGCCCGTGCAGGACCACCTGTGCGGCTTTGCTTCCGCGAAGCGCGGACCAGAAAACTCTTGATTCGCAACGGCGAGTCCCATAAAGTGTACTTGCTCTCTATTCGGGAGGTCTGCGATGACGACAGCAGGCCGAGTCGCGGTGGCCTGGGTCCTGGCGCTCGTCGCGTGTCCGGGTGGGGGCGGGCCCGGGGTGAAGCCACTGGCCCGCGTTCCGGCCGATGCGGTGAATGGTCGGGATGCGCCCTCTTTTGGACGGGGTCGCGTCCGACAAGGGCTTCGAGCCAGAAGAGGGGACTGGCGTCATGGAGGTCCCAGAGCCGCAAGGCGACGTGCCGGCTGGCGCGGATGACGCACCGGTGCCCCCTCCTGAGGAGGTGGTGGACTCAGGCACCGTGGATACGTGCGAACCGAAAGCGTGCGACGACGGGGACCCGTGTACGCAAGACTCCTACGATTGCGAGGCACGGACCTGTCTGCACGTCCCGATCCGAGGGTGCATCCGATGTGAACAAGACGAGGATTGCCAGGCCGAGGGCGTGTGCGAGACAGGCGTCTGCGAAGGGGGGGGCTGTCGGTTCAGTTGGGTCCCTGGGTGCTGCCTGACGGATTCCGATAGCGCGGATGCCGAAGAAAATCTTGGCCCATGTTGGATCGATCTGGTGTGTGACCAGGACCTCCACTAGTGCGTGGCCCTGCCGTAAGACTGCTCGGATGGGGACCGCTGCACGGTGGAGTTGTGCGACGAGCCAACGGGGGACTGTCTCCACCAGCCGATCCCAGGGTGCGTGGCGCCCTGCACGAGCGACGCCGAGTGCGATGACGGACTTTGCTGCAATGTGGACCTTTGCGACTTTGCGAGCGGCGAGTGCAAGCATCTGCTCGTGGTCTGCCAGGACTCGAACCTGTGTCTGGAGGGTCGGTGCGACCCGACCACGTGCGAATGCGTTTTCGCAGAGAAGTCGTGCGACGACGGCAATACCTGCACGCTCGATTCTTGCGACCCGAGCACAGGGTGCGTGGTCACGCCGATTCTTTGCGACGACATGAACCCTTGCACGGCGGACTCCTGCGACCCGGCGCAGGGAAGCGTGTTCGTTGTGGCAACGACGGGAATGCCTGTTCGGACGGGGACCCGTGCACGGTGAACGATGTGTGCTCGGGCAGGGAGTGCGAGGGCACGCCTCTCCAGTGCGACGACCAGAATCCGTGCACGGACGACTCGTGCGACGAGAAGACGGGGGGGTGCGTGTTCACGCCCAATCCGGCCCCATGCGACGATGGGAATCCCTGTACGCAAGGGGATTCGTGCCAGGATGGGGTCTACACGGGGACGCCCATTGTCTGTGATGACGACAACCCTTGCATGGTGGATTCTTGCGACGAAACAACCGGGCATTGCACTTACTCCCCGGTTGTTTGCGACGACCAGGATGCCTGCACCGCCGACTCCTGCGACCCGACGACGGGTTGCGTGTTTACGCCGGTCGTCTGCAACGATGGGCTCAAGTGCACGATGGATTCTTGCGACGCGAAGAAGGGCTGCGTCTTCACGCCAAAGACCTGCGACGACGGCAATATCTGCACCTATGACTACTGCAATGAAAGCGATGGGCAGTGCAAATACATACCTCTGAACGGACTTCCATGCGATGACTCGAGTATCTGCACCGTAAATGACCATTGCTCAGAAGGACAGTGCAAGGGGCAGCCGGTGGTTTGCGACGACGGCAACGCCTGCACGGCTGACTCCTGCGACCCGGCCAAGGTTGCGTGTTCACGCCAGTCGTCTGCAACGACAACAACGCTTGCACGACCGAATCTTGCGACCCGGCCAAGGGCAGCGTGTCCACGCCGATCGTGTGCGACGACGATAATGCCTGCACGACGGACACCTGCGACCCTGCCAAGGGGTGCGTGTACACCCCGATTGATTGCGAGGATGGGGCGAAGTGCACGGTCAACACCTGCGACCCGAACAAGGGCTGTCAGGTCTGGCGGGACCCGGACTGCGACTGCGAGGGCAAGGACGAGAACTGCGCGGTGCCAGGGCTCAGGACCAGCTGTTGTTTGGTGTGGTTAGACACATGGCGGTGTCGGGTCGGCAAAGCCTGCAACTTCTGTTGGTGAATCCCTGGCTCGTAGGTGCCCCCTGGCGTTCTGGGCCCGGCGAACGAAACGGGTCGCGGGGGTTCAATGACCCGAGCACGACCTGGTCGTTGCCTGTCCGGGATGCGGTAGGCCCCTGGTCCGCGTCGGTCCAGGGGCATGGCCGCGCGTCTGTGGGGTGGGTCAGTCCGTGGGCAGTACCCGCAGGCACAGGCCGTGCGGCAGGGAGGACTCGGGGACAGCGGGCGAGCACTCAAAGACCACGACGACCCGACCGTCGCGCATCGTGGCGGCGGCCGGCCACGAGGCGAACCACCGAAAGACCACGGACGCGGGCATCACGTCCCCCCCGCCCAAGGGGGAGCCAGCCTCATCGAAGCGCAGGTACTTCGGGGTCCCGTGCGAGCCTTCGAGGTAGAAAAGCACGAACCCCTGACCGGGCACGTGGACGAGGGCCGGAGACCGTGCCCCCACGGTGTCCCACCAGTCCGTGACCTCCGGGCGGATCACGGTGTGGCGCACGTCCTTTGGCGCCTCGAGCGGGATGAACCGGACGTGGACCCACCAGGTCGCCTCTGGCGTCTGCCAGGCCGTCACGCTTCGCTCCACGCTCGCCACGCCGAGGAGCGTTTCAGAGGCAGCGAGGGCGACCTCGGTGCCGGTCTCCTCACGCGAGATGACGGTCTCGGGCAGCAGGACCTGGTGGCTCGCATCGAAGGCGGTGACAACCACGGACCGGTCGTAGGCCCCTTGATAGCGCGAGACGTAAGCCACGGCGAAGGCGCGTCCGGGCAGTCCCGTCACCACGGGCAGGTACTGGTCCGAGGCGAGATACTGGTTCACGCGGAACTCCGGCCCCTGCGGAGCCGCGTCCATCCCGAGAAAGCGCGCATAGACCTCATAGCCGTCCCCGTCCTGGTCGTGGGTCTGCCAGGCGACGAGGGCAAGGTCGTCGGACACCGCGATGGCCGGCGCGAGTTGTCGGGCTTGCCAGTGCTCGTTGACCGTGACCTCGGGCCCCTCGGAGGCGCCGAGCGCCGAGAAGGCCCTCGCCTGCACCGAGAACTCATCGCCGTCCACGCCCCAGGCGTCCCAAACCGCGAGGAACCCCCCGTCCGGCCTTGTCGCGAGCGCGGGGCTCCCTCGGACCGCGCTCGACCCGTCGTGGAGCGCCTGCACCGAGGCCGAGAGGGTCAGGTCGGGACCGAGGAGGCGAGCATAGATGACGCTCGACCGGTTCTGCCCCTCGGGCGGCCCTGACCACGCGACCACGAGCCCCGAGTCCCTCCGAGCCACCGCGGGGTCGAATGCCTGGCGCATGTCCGGAGGGTTGACGTAGTTGCGCTCCCCGGTGCACGACTCGCAGCCGTCAAACAAGATGTTGTTGTCGTCGTCGCAAACCTCGTCCCCCTCGAGGACCCCGTCGGGACACCCTCCCACGCAGCCGGTCGCGGGGGAGGGGACTGATGGGTCCTGGTCGTCGCAGTCATCCCCGGTTGTTGCCGTGTACACGCCGTGCTCGAAGCACAGGCAGCGCGCGTCATGGGGGTCGCCGCGTCCATCCACGTCCCGGTCCGCGTAGAACGCGAGGCACTCCGGCAGGTTGGCCGGGTCCCCGCCCACGGCGTCCGTTTCGCCGTCGCAATCATCGTCCTTGCCGTCGCAGATTTCTGGGGCACTCGGGTGGACCGCTGGGTCGGCATCGTCACAATCCTGAGGCCATGGACAACAGCCGTCGGGGGCGCACCATCCATCGTCGTCCTCGTCCGCGGGGGCAGGCCATGGATACTCGACGCACTCTCCGTTCACGCAAGCCGAAACGAACTGACAGGGATAGTCCGTCGGGCAAACACCTACCACGCGCCACTCGAGACAGCCGTCATCCGTGCGCACGCACTCCTCGATTTGAAGGGCCATGGCACACCGCCTCGCCCCTTCCTCGCAGGACTCGAGGGGACACCCCTCCCGCTCCGGAGTCGGGTCGCCGATTGCGACGTCCTCCACCGCCGCGAGATCCCGGGCGCCCACGTCCTCGCCCGCCACATCCCCAGGTCCCTGCCTCTCGCCGCCGCACGCGAGGGTCATCATCGCCGCCAGGCCGAAAGGCAACCAGCGTCCACGCCTCATCTCACCCTCCCCCCTCGTCAAGGGTTGCCGTCGCAATCGGTGTCGTCGTGGCGCCACTCTTCACAGGGCCAGGATAACAGCAGGACCTCTTGGCCCATGCGGACCGCCACCTCACCCGCCCCTGCCCCGCCCGGCACGACCCACGCGGCCTCGAAGACCTGTCCCTCCGGGACTGCGAGGGGCACGGGGTCCTGGCCCACCCACCTCACAGCGGTCAGGGTCGGGGGGAAGCCCTCGGCCAAGTCGCCGACGAGTTGCCAGGGGATTGCCCGGTTCGCATACGGCTCGCGGACCCACGCCACCAGGGGAGCCCCGCTCGCGCCCGCCCCGAGCGACACCGAGCGCGTGCCGTCGAGGGACCACAAAGGCCGGCCTGACTCGTCCGGGAGGTCGGTATGGAGAAACCACGTCCGCACCGCGTTCTCTGTAACCCGGACCAGGTAGGGGAGGGCCCGCGCTCCGGATTCGCTCGTCCTCACGAGAAGCACGAAGACATCGCCCACCCGGCCCTTGGCGACCCCGCGAAGCGACCACTCCGAGAAGATGGGATTGTCGCTGAACTGAAATTCGTAAGGCAAAAACGGAAGCCGGTCATCGTGGCGCTCGACCACCGCGTGGTCGTGGAGGTCCCAGGGGACCGGCCTCGCTTCCGCGCTTCCATCGGGGCCTATGGCCCAGAGTTCCAGAGGGCCTTTGCAGACCTGTACCGCGGCCAGCGTGGGGAACACGGCCCCCACCACGGAGGCGACTTCCTTGGTCCACAAGGGCCAGCCTGAATAGGTACCCAGAGGCCGCGCGGTCCAGGTGCCACCGTCATGACTGAAGACCAGAAGGTCCTTCCACGTCGTGATCAGCACGGCGGGCGCATCGTCCGCAGGCACCACGAGCGCTGCATCCGCGACCTTGTCCAGCCGAACCGGGAGGCCTTGCACCTCCGGGGGGTCCCGGTCCAGCCGGCCCACGAGGACCTCCGGGTCTGCCCCTGGCTCCCTCATCAGGGCCCACAGGGTCCCGCCAGGACCCACCGCCATTTGGGACGAGGCAGCCTCGCAGGAAGGGACGCCCCCCTCCAAGAGGCGCACCCTGGTCCCCGAATCGTCCATGGTGAGCCACCAGAAGGCATGCGACGCCGGGTCGCAGTGCACGAGGTCGAGTCGGCCTTGGGGGTCACGGTAGAGCGACATGGCAAGCCCCGGCGCCTGCAAGATGGGCGTGACCAGCGGCGGCCCGGCGCGCGTGCACTCCGGCCCCTCGGGGTCCGGCCTCCCCGGGTGGATGAAGGGGTCCTGGTCGTCGCAGTCGTCCCCCCCGTCCGCCTGGGCCGCAAACCCGTCCCCATCCAGGTCGTGCTCGACCAGGGTCCACGTCTCGGAGGCCCCGAGCCGAACGCCGAGGGCCTCGAACTTCGCCTCGGCCGAAACGTGCACCTCCTGTCGCCCCAGGGCCTCGAAGTCCAGGACCCACTCACAACGCCGGTCCACGCACTGGGCCACCAGTTCTCCGTCTGCCCGGATGGTGATACGGGGCGCGGGCAGGTCGGGCGCGTACCACGGGACCTCGGCCACCAGTCCCACCGGACCAGAGGCCCGGGTGGTCCGCACAGGCCCGCACGACAAAAACTCCGGGTCGCAGGCGGACAGCCACACCTCCTGCCCGGTCAGGGTCGCATCGAGCGTGGTCACCTCGGTTTGGGCCTCCAGGAAGACGCCGTCCACCCGGACCTGCACGAGCACCTCGTGCACACCGTCCGACACCTGCAAGGTGTCCCACTCCCCGAGCAGCCAGCGGGAGCCCACACCGGGTGGCCCGAGCACGCCCTCGATCCCCGGGAAGACCAGGCCAGAGTCGGCCGCGGGCTTCCCGTCCACGAGGGCCGTCACCTCCAGGGACTCGGGTGGCGCGCAGTCCTTCCACTCGATGCCCACGAACCAGGTCCCGAAGATACGCGCGGGCAGGGACAGGCGCAGGTCCTTGGCCGGTTCATCGTCCCTCGGGGCGTCGCCCGACACCTCCGAGACGTGCCCGAGCGCGTCCTCGGCATGGACCGTGAAGGGGTGTCCAGCCAGCACGGACACGGACCAAATCAACCCGCCTCCCTCATCTACCAGGGCGGATTCCATGGAAGGGATAGGCCCCAACTGGACCGCCGTCGTATCCGAGACCCTGACCGCCAGGCGCGCCCAGCACTCGGTCAGGTCCTCGACCTCCACCGACAGGGCCGGGGCGGTCGTGTCCCGCGTGAAGCGGACCAGGTCCTCGCACACCCACCCGTCGGGCAGTCGCGCCCGGACCGCCAGGACGTGCGCCCCGTCCTCGAGTCCCTCGAACGGGAAGGGCGCGACCCGCGGCGGGGCCGCGTCCGTCCAGAACAGGGAGCCATCCAACACGAAGTCCACCTCGGCACCCGGCAGGTCCGGGTCCACGTCCGCGAACACGATGCCCGGCAACGCGGACAGGACCTCGCCGTCCCCGATCCCCACGACCCGAACGAAGCACGGGACCGGCTGGCATCCCTTCTGGTTTGACACGGCCACGACCACCTCGCGGGCCAGGGACCACGTCACCTCCTCACCGGTCAGGTCGTTGTGCGTGCGCAGACCGGCCTGGACTCGAAGCGAGCGCGGCCCAGGTGGGACGGAGGCGAGGTCCACGGTGACATCGAGGTCCTGGCCGCCCGATGAGGCCACGGGCTTGTCATCGAGGAAAACCGTCCACTGAGCCTCGGCCAGGCGCTCGAACGGGTGGCGCTGTTCTGTCTGGACCAGCCGCGCCCGGACCCGGACCTCCTCGCACGCGTCGGACCAAGAGTCAGGTCCGTCCATCTCGATACGCCAGTCGGTCCGCGATACGAAGTCCACGGACGCGCTGCGCGGTACCACCAGGACATCCACCTGGTCTTCCGCCTCCTGCGCGCTGGAGGTGTCTCGCGCGACCAACCTGAGTGTGAACACCTCGGGGTTCATCACGCTCGGGTTCCATTCGAAGGACAACAGGGAGGAAGAAGGGGGGGGCAGCACTGTCTTGCGCGGGCCGAACCAGAACTCGACCTCTTGGACGGTAGAGACCTCGCTCACCCGGGCGAAGACCGTGAGCGGGCCAGACCACTGCCACTTCAGTACCTCGGCGCCCGGATAAAGGGGTGTGGCGCTCGTGTCGGACAAGATTGCGAGGAGCCTCACCTCTGGCTCCCCGTTCGCCTGGCCGGTCGGCGCTAGGAACGCGGACGGCTCCGGTCCGCGACCCTCTGGCTGCACCCATGCCCCCACCGGGGTGACCCCAGGCCCTTCAAACCCCTCTCCGCACCCCAACACCAAGGCGCACAGGACGACCAGCAATGGACCCAAATCCGTCCTCAACTTCCGCAAGTCTTTGAATATCCAGTGGAAGGTGCTTCGTCTCATTGCGCCACCTCCCTTGCGGCGAGCCCCCGCGAGGGATTCGCCCGAAACAGCGTCAAATCACCGAGTTCCTTCGCGCTGCCAACACCGTGACGGCAGATTCAGCAATGCACAGCGCATGTACCCCCCGACCACCTCGGAGGCCCGATGATTGCCCTGCCGGCATTATGGAAGAAGTGGGACCAAGGGTTCAAGATCCGCCAAAGCGCCAGCACACCGCGCTGTGGCGGGCTTCTGCACACGACCGGCGGGTGCGAGCAAGGCGAGTTGGGAAGTCTTTAGTTGCGGTCTGGTCTTTTTGCAAGAGGCGGCATCACCCGCGCCTTTGCGTGCCTGACCAGGTCGCGTCAAGCCGCCGCAGACCAAGTCGCAAAATCCGTTTTCAATCGCGTCCGTCTGTCCGTCCCAGTGTTAGAGATGGAGGCGGTCATGCTCCGCACCGACTCCCCACGCCCCCGAGTCGCTCATCGCCCGTCTGCAAACGACATGCCCAGGACAGCCGAGTTCGAAAGGCTGGTTTTGCCACACCTGGACCGGCTGTTCGCCGCGGCGATCCGGCTGGCGCGATCGCGCCTCGATGCCGAAGACCTGGTCCAGGAGACGCTATTGCGCGCCTGGGAGGCCTTCGACCGTGCGGACCTCTCCGGAAACATCGCGGGATGGCTGTACCGGATTCTCACGAACATCTTCATCAACTCGTACCGCCACCAAAGGGTCGTGAGGCGTGTGTCGAACCTTGTGGAGGCCGGGGGACTCGATGGGAGCCTCTACTCGTCGGACTGTCTGGGGCGGTGGAGCGACCCGACAACGCGCCTGGCGCACTCGCGCCTGTCCAGGCCTGTCGAGGCCGCCATGGCCGAAATGGATGAACGGTTTCGCACGGTGCTGGTGCTCGCGGACCTGATGGATTTCTCGTACCGCGAGATCGCGGACCTTTTGGGTGTTCCCGAGGGCACGGTGATGTCGCGCCTGTTCCGTGCGAGGCGGTTTCTTCGAGATCGCCTTGGCGAGTTTGCGCGCGCGCACGGCATCGGTGTAGAATCCGCCCGCGTGAGCCAAGGGAGGCAAAGATGAGCATGCTGATTCGCAGGCGGCTACTGGGCGTGGTCGCGGCGATGTGGGTCGCGGCGTGCGGTGGCGGAGGCCGGACCGCGGGTCCCCCAGACGTGGGCGGACCCGACACGGTAGACGTGGCGTTCCCGGACCACGGCGGCGAGCCGGGAGAGCCAGGGCCCACGGATTCTGGACCCCGAGAGCCTGGGCCGGACGATTCCGGTCCGCTGGATTTCGCGGGACCGGACGACGGCGCGGGTGGGGATACCGTCATCGGGGGCTGCCCACCGGTCGGGGGCCTCGTGATCACCGAGATTATGGCCGACCCTGTTATGGCCCCGGACAAGACAGGCGAGTACTTCGAGGTCGTCAACACCCTCTCGGTCCCTGTGGACCTCAGGGGCATCGAGATCCGCAGCGGTACAGCGAAGCACGTGGTCTCGGCTTCCAAGCCCTTGACCCTGATGCCTGGCGCGGTCTTCCTGTTCGCGGCGTCTGACGACCCGGCTCTGAACGGTGGCATCGCCCCTAACTACGTGTACGCCAAGATTTCCTTGACGAACACCGCGGACGACCTCGCCTTGTGGTGCGACGAGACTCAGGTGGACCGCGTCGTGTACAACCTCTCAGCCGGGTGGCCCAAGAAGACCGGGGGCGGGGTCGCGATGGTGCTGGACCCGTCCGGCTTCGACGAGCAAAAGAACGACGATTTCCGTTACTGGTGCCGAGGCGCGGCCAAGTTTGGGGCCGGAGACCTCGGGAGCCCCGGGGCGCCGAACGACCCCTGCGGGGCGACCTCGTGCGGCGACAAGGTGGCGCAGGTGTGGGAGGGGTGCGACGACGGGAACGTGAAGGCCCACGACGGGTGCGAGCCGGACTGCACGGCCTCGCCGGACTCGGACGGGGACGGCGTCCACGACTACGCGGACAACTGCCCGGCGGTGTCGAACCCGGGCCAGGAGGACGCGGACGGGGACAAGGTCGGGGACGCCTGCGACGCCGCGTTCTGCGGAAACGGCGTGACCGAGGACCCCGAGGAGTGCGATGACAAGAACAAGACGCCCGGCGACGGGTGCGAGAACGACTGCAAGGCCAGCGTGGACACGGACCTGGACGGGCTGTTCGATTCCGTGGACAACTGCCCGGCGGTGTCGAACCCGGGCCAGGAGGACGCGGATGGGGACAAGGTCGGGGATGCCTGCGACCCGCCCGAGTGCGGCAACGGGGTGACCGAGGGCGAGGAGGGCTGCGACGACCATAACACCGCGAGCGGGGACGGGTGCTCTGCGGCCTGCGCGACCGAGGACTACCAGGTCGGGTCGGTCATCATCACGGAGTTCCTGTACAATCCCGTGAAAGTTGATGATTCGAAGGGAGAATACATCGAGATTTACAACACGACCGACCAGCCAGTGGACATTGCCGGCTGGGTCCTGGACGACGGCGCCTCGGAGGTGGCCAAGATCACGCCGGAGGGAGGGGTGCTCCTCGTGGAGCCCAAAGGGTTTTTGGTGCTCGGCCGTAATGGCGACGAGTTCCTGAACGGCGGCGTCCCGGTGGAGTACGTCTATGGGTCCAAGATATCGCTTGGCGAGAACGTGGACCGGATTCGCCTGACGTGGAACGGTGTAGTCATTGACCAGGTGGAGTACGTGATCGGGACCAAGTTCCCCGAGGCGGACGGTCGCTCGCTGAGCCTGGACCCCTCCTTCTTCGACCACGAACTGAACGACGAGGGCGAGGCGTGGTGCCCGACCGGGGACGACCACGCGCTCGCGCTCGGCGACTTCGGCACCCCCGGCGAGATGAACCCCGAGTGTCCGTAGGACGCATCACGTCCCTGTCGCTCCTCGCGACCCTGGTCACCGCCCAGGAGGCCGGCGCGAGGCCCATCGTCCTCGAGGACCCGGCCGGGGACGACCGCGGACCTGGCACCTACGTCTGCCCCGCGGCGGACGGGATGAAGCCGGGGTGGGCCGACCTGCGCCGGGTCTCGCTCGACGCCTCGGGCGACTCGGTGACCATCGTCGCGACCTTGGCTAGGACCATCGAGCGCGTGGAGGCGCGCTTTGCGAGGGACCGGCCGGCCCAGGCGGTCTTTTTCCCGGTCGTGGATCTGTACGTGCGGGTGCCGCAAGGCGGGGTTCATCGTGACCTGCTCCCAGGGCGGCGGGTGGCACCTGGAGGGGGGTGGGACCGTGCGGTGGTCCTGTCTGCCGTGCCGGAGCTCCTGGAGGTCCACTACGGGCGCGTGGCCGCGGACCTCGCGGCCGACACCTGCTTCGCGCGCGGGGTGCGGGTCGTGGGGGCCACGATGAGCGCGAGCGTGCCGCGCAGATGCCTGCCCGAGGACCTGGAGTCCTCGGGGTTCTTGGTGGTCGTGACCGGGCTCGGGTCCGGCGCAGGGGTGGGCGATGTGGTCTCGGGGCGGAGTCGCGCGCCCGATGCGGCCGACCCCTTCGTGCGCGACGTCCAGGAACAGCCCGGGCAGTGCGGGGTCTGGGAGGGGACCGGGGCAAGCCCCTGCTGGTGCGGTGGGTGCCGTCCGTGCGGGTGGCATCCCCTCGTGTTCGATGCGGTCGTGCCCCGCGGCGTGAGCCAAGAGGCCCTGTTGTCCGACTACAGCGAGGCCGGCAAGCGCCTCGCGGTCCTGCCTCTGGTCCGGGCCGATGGAGAGGCGTTCGTCCCCACCGAGGCCCAGCCCCTTCCGCAGGGCCCCCGTTTTCGCGCCATCTCCATCCGGGGCCGCCAGGTGTCGATCCGACCTGGTTCCGGCTCCTACCCGCCCGGGACGATCGGGGCTATCATCTGCCCCGGGGACCGACCCGGGGGCACGGCCGTGGTGACGGGGGAGGCGGCCGGATTCGTCCTGCTCGAGAAGGCGGGAGACGATTCCCCTGTGTGCCCGGACGCCGAGATCGAGTTCTGAAGGACCAGGGTCATGGCGCGTGTCGCATTGAAGGGGGTTTGCAAGTCCTACGGCGATGTGCGCGTCGTGAGCGACGTGACCCTGGAGATCGGGGACGGGGAACTCCTGGTCCTGGTCGGGCCATCGGGGTGCGGCAAGACCACGACCCTGCGCATGGTCGCGGGCCTGGAGACGATCACGAGCGGGGATTTGTTCATCGGAGAGCGCCGCGTGAACGACGTGCCGCCCCGGGACCGCGACATCGCGATGGTCTTCCAGAGTTACGCCCTATATCCCCACATGACCGTGGCCGAAAACATGGGCTTCGGGCTCCGGTTGCGAGGCGTGCCGCGCGACGAGATCGCGCGCCGCGTGCGGGAGGCCGCACGACTGTTGGGGATCGAGGAGTACCTGGACCGCAAACCCAAGGCGCTGTCAGGAGGACAGCGCCAGCGCGTGGCCATGGGCCGGGCCATCGTGCGAAACCCGGCGGTGTTCCTGTTCGATGAGCCCCTGTCGAACCTCGACGCGAAGTTCCGCGTGGCCATGCGCATCGAACTGAAGATGCTTCAGCGCCGTCTCGGGACCACGACGCTGTACGTCACGCACGACCAGATCGAGGCCATGACCCTGGCCGACCGCATCGCGGTCATGCAGGGAGGGGTCTTGAGGCAGGTGGGGACTCCGGAGGAGGTCTTCGACCGCCCCTCGGACGTGTTTGTGGCCGGGTTCATCGGCTCGCCCGCGATGAACTTTTTGAAGGGTCGTGTCGAGGAAAATGGGACAGTCAGGACGATCCCCATGGTGGTCTATCCCCGCGAAGAGCAGGCCCGGGCCTTGCGCGGGCTGGTTGGCGCCGAGGTCACGGTGGGCGTGCGACCGGGTGGGTTCCGGGTCGGCCGGGACGGGGCTGGTGTGCTTCAGGGCCGCGTGGAGGTCGTCGAGCACCTCGGGAGCGAGAAGTACGCCTACGTCCGGACCGACGCGGGGGTCTTGACTGTGTGGCTGCCCCGGGACGCCCCGGTCCGGGAGGGCGAGGACGTCCCCTTCGCCGTGGCCCCGGACCAGGTGCATGTGTTCGGGCCGGACGGCAGGAACGTGCTCGTCGGCTCCGCATAGGAGGTGGTCGTGACGGCTCGATGCTTCGCGATGATCTGGGTAGCGATTTTTGGCGTGGTAGGGTGCCGCTCGGGGGAGAGACCCGCAACGCCCGCGCAGCAACTGGGGCCCGCAGACCCCGCCGCGACCGGTCCCACGCCGCAGGCCCAGGCCTCGGAGCCGGTCGAGGTCGTGCTGTGGCACTCGTACCGGGAGCGCGAGAAGGCGGCCCTCGAGCAGGTCGTGGAGGCGTTCAACCGCGACCACAAGGACATCCGGGTGCGCCTCCTGGCCGTGCCCTACGACGCCTTCGTGGACAAGGTGACCATCGCGACGCCCAGGGGCCAGGGGCCGGACCTCTTCGTCTTCGCGCACAACATGGTCGGCGAGTGGGTGGACCGCGAGCGCATCCTCGAGCCGATCACGGAGCGCGTGCCTCAGGAAGTATTGAAGCGATTCCTGCCGGACACGGTCCGCGCGCTCGTGTACAAGGGTAGCCTCTACGGTCTTCCGCTCGCGTTCAAGTCCCTGGCCCTCTTTCATGACCCGGACCTGGTCCCGCGACCGCCCGAGACCATCGAGGAGATGGCCGAGGCCGCCAAGAAGGCGACCGATGCGGGCGCAGGTCGCTTCGGGCTCGTCTATGAGGCGTCTCTACTTTATTACACCGCACCGTTCATTCACGGATTCGGAGGCCAGGTCCTCGACGCGAATGCGAGACCCCGCGTGGACGAGCCAGCGGTCGCCGAGGCCTTGCGGTTCTTGCGGGGGCTCGTGCAGGCCGGCGTGGTCCCGAGGGGTGTGAACAGCGCGATGGTGACGTCCCTGTTCAACGAGGGCAAGGCCGCGATGGTCATCAGCGGACCGTGGTTCTTGGGGGAGATCCGCGAAGGGAGGCGATTCGCGGTGAGCCTGCTGCCCGCGGTCAGGCCCGGCCAGCGCCTCAAGCCGTACCTGGGGAGCGAGGCCGTGTTCTTGAGCGCCTACTCCAGGCACAAGGACGAGGCGTTTCAGGTGATGCTCGCCCTGACCTCGGACGAGGCGGCGATGACGCGGCTGACCGTGGGCCGGCAGACCGTGGCGAACGAGGCCGTCTATGCGCGCGAGGAGGTCCTCAAGGACCCGGTGGTTCAGGCCTTCCGCGCCCAGGCCCAGAACAGCGTGCTGATGCCGTCCGTGCCCGAGATGCAGGTGGTCTGGTCCAGCATGGATACAGCGATCAACCAAGTCGTATTCGGGGACGTGGCGCCCGACAAGGCCCTGGCCGACGCGCAGAAGAAGATCCTGGCGGACATCGAGAAGATGCGGAAATGAGCCGCGGCTGCTGACGCGGCGGGCGACAAGCGGTTCACCCCTGGTTACGAGCGGCAGGGAGATGAGTCCATCCTCGCCCGGGAGGAGCCACACCCAGCGGTGCACGCATGGTCGTTCCGAGCCCGGTCCCGAGGGAGCCGAGGATCCGAGCACGCACCCCATCGGCGACGCTCATTTGGTTCAACAGCCCCACGGGGGAGGGCGCGAGGGCCTGGCGCAGCCGGCTCACGAACGCGGCCCTTATGGCCAAGCGGAAGGAGCGTCTCCAGGCAGGACGCGGGAGCGACGGAGGGGTGGTAGCCCCTTCCCCTTGTTGCAGGTTCTCGGGTCAGCAACGCCCCCGGTCACGCCAACGTCTCCTCCAGGTACTTGTGTAGGTGGCGCCAGCCCACGACCTCGACGCCTTCGCGGGCGAACCGCTCGTAGCCGCCATAGACCACCACGCAACGCAGGGTTTGGCCGGGGGTGAAACCCGGATCGAGGACCCGAAACGGCTTGAAGAAATCCCCTGTGACTGTCTGGCCGGACTTGGCCTCGACCGCGAGAATGGTGCGACCGGTCGTGACCACCAGGTCCACCTCATGGCCCTGTCTGTCCCGGTAGAAGGCGACGTCCGCCGCGAGGCCCCGGTGTCGTATCGCCTTCAGGACCTCCGCCACGACCCACGTCTCGAATACGGCGCCCCTCAACGGATGCACCTCGATCTGCCCAGGGGCCCGGATTCCCAGCAGGTGGCACAGCAGGCCCGAGTCCAGGAACACGACCTTCGGTGTGCGGACCAGGCGCTTGCGGAGGTTCGCGACCAGGGGGGGGACCCGGGCGACCAGATAGCCTGCCTCCAACACGCTCAACCAGGCCCGGGCTGTGTTGTGGCTGATGCCCGCGTCCGCGCCCAGGGACGAGAGGTTGATCAATTGCCCCGAGCGCCCAGCCACGAGCCTGACGAATGTCTGAAAGCCTAGAAGATCGGTCACGTTCAGGACCTGGCGTACATCCCGCTCCACGTACAGGGAAGCATAGGCCGCAAGCCACTCCGCCGGGTCGAGCCCTCGGTCCAGGATCGCCGGGTAGCCCCCCGTCCACAGCGCCTCCCACAGGTCCGCGGGGTAACGCTCAAAGCGCTGGACCTCATCCCATGACAGCGGCAGCAACTCTAGTAGCCCGGAGCGGCCAGCCAGCGATTGCGACACGCCTTGCACCAGGCCGAAGTGTTGCGACCCGGTCAGGATGAAGCGCCCAGGAGTCGGCTCGGCGTCCACGAGCCCCTGAATATACGACGGGAGGTCCGGCGCCCGCTGGACCTCATCGAGGATGGCCCCCCGCGCATATCGGGCCAGAAGGCCTCGAGGATCGCGGACTGCCTGGTCCCGCGTGTCCGGGTCTTCCAGGGATACCCACGGCTTGTCCGGGAAGACCGCTCGGCACAGCGTGGTCTTGCCCGCCTGCCGGGGACCCGTCACGACGACCACGGGGAACATCCGAGCCAGTCGTTCCAGCCTTGCTCGCGCCACTCGTTCGATCATTGCTGACCATCCCGACTACTTCACTGCATTCTTGGTTTGTTTAGGCTATTTGTCAATCAGGATTACAAGTAGTCGAAACCCGCGCCGCCCCAGAACCACGTTGTGTACTGTCATCGGGGCGCGTCCGAGGTCTGTGTGTTCAACTCTTTTGAAACCCGCATTCTGCAACGCCATACTCATTGACCCCGCCTTGGTGTCCGGGCAAAATCAATCCTGAGGCGCGCTTCGGGGGATGGGAAGCCGCGGTCGGTTCAGGTCCTATTCGGGGACGTGGCGCCCGACAAGGCCCTGGCCGACGCGCAGAAGAAGATCCTGGCGGACATCGAGAAGATGCGGAAATGAGCCGCGCGCACGAGGAAGGCGAGGGGCAAACCCGGCCGCTTGACGCGGCCCTGGCGACCGTGGCCTTGTTGCCCGCGGTCCTCGCGCCCGCGTGGTTCTTCGGGCGGGCCGAGGCCGCACGGGAGGTCGCGGCAGCCGAGGCGTGGCTGGGCCTCGAGGCCGCGCGCGGCCTGGCCGGCGTCGAGGGGGTCCGGGCGACCTTCGAGGTCAAAAGCAGCGGGGTGGACGAGTTTGGGATCGCGCGGGAGGAACGCCTGGTCCTGCGGGGCCCCGGGGGTGTGCCGTTCGAGGACGCGGACCTCGCGGCGAGGGTCCGGGAGGTCTCGGCGCAACTGAAGGCCAGCGGGCAGCCGGAGCGGTGCGCGAGGGACGAGGGGGTCGTTCTGTGTGCGGTCACGACGGAGGCAGGGGTGCGGGGCGCGGTCCTCGCCTCGCCGGGGATTTCGTTTCCGGTCCTGCCGCTCGTGGCCGTGGTCGCGGCCGCGGGCGCGCTTGCGTGGGGACTCGGTCGCGCGGGGCGGTCGGGCCGGCTGCCTGTGGCCGTGCTGGGGGGCGCAACCGGGCTCGTGGGCTCCTGGCTCATCGCCCTGGCCGCGGCGGGCCTTGTCGAGGACCTGCGCGCCCTGGAGGGGGCGGTCCCGGGCGGGGCGGCGCCGGGGCACGCGGTGGCGACGGGCCTCGGATTTCGCGCGGTCGTGGCCCTGGCGAGCGCGGGGCTGCTCGCGGCCCTGCACCCGGTCACGACACGCCTGTTCGCCAACCTGCGCGCTCGGCCTCTGGTCTATGCAGCCATTGCCCCGGCCATCGTGGGCATGGTCCTGCTGATCTTCGTGCCCTTCTTCATGGGCGTGTATCTCGCGTTCCTCGACAACAACGGGCACTTCGTCGGACTCGCCAACTTCGCCGAGATCCTGTTTCCCTCGGAAACTTCTGATACAAACTTTTATTTCACGCTGGGCGTGACCGTGATGTGGACCGTGCTCAATGTGGGGTTGCACGTCCTGATCGGGCTCGCCCTGGCCCTGGTCCTGTCGGATGCGAACCTGCGCGGCCGGGCCGTGTACCGCGTGCTCCTGATCGTGCCCTGGGCCGTGCCGAACTACATCACGGCCCTGATCTGGAAGTGGATCTTCAACACCCAGTTCGGACCGGCCAACGCCTTCCTGGCCTTGCTCGGGCTGGACCCCGTGGACTGGCTCGGGCGCTCCTTCTGGACCAACTTCGCGGCGAACCTCGTCACGAACACCTGGCTCGGCTTCCCCTTCATGATGGTCATCAGCCTCGGGGCCTTGCAGAGCATCCCGGCGGAACTCTACGAGGCCGCGAAGATGGACGGGGCGGGGCGGTGGGCCTCCTTCCGCCATGTCACACTGCCCTTGCTCAAGCCCGCCCTGTTCCCCGCGATCATCCTGGGGACGATCTGGACCTTCAACATGTTCAACGTCGTCTATCTCGTGTCGGGCGGGGCGCCGGACAACAAGACCAACATCCTGATCACCGAGGCGTACCGCGCCTTCCGGGTCCTCAAGAACTACGGGCTCGCGGCGGCCTACTCCCTGATCATCTTCGCCATCCTGGCCGCCTACACCGCCCTGACCAACCGGATGACTCGGGCAGCGGAGAGCGTGTATGAGTGAGCGCCTCAAACCAGTGGCCGGCCGGGCCGTGCGCCACGTGCTCCTGGCCCTCGTCGCCTTCCTGACCTTGCTCCCGATCCTGTGGGTCGTCCGCATCGCCCTGTCCGGCACCAACACCTTCCAGGGCGCGGACCTGAGCCCACTGCCCTCGGTCGTGTCCGCTGCCAACTTCGCGGAGGTCTTGTCGGCCCGGGATCAGGCCGGGACCCCGCTGTTCGCCCGGCAACTGCTGAACTCGGTCGCGGTCTCGGTCCTGACCACCCTGTTCGGGATCAGCGTGGCCTGCACCGCGGCGTACGCCTTCTCGCGCTTCCGCTTCGTGGGGCGGCGCTCGGGTCTGTTCATGTTCCTCGTGTCGCAGATGTTCCCCGGCATCCTGATGATGGTTCCGCTCTACGTGATCATGCAGCGCCTGCACCTCCTCGACACCATCGCGGGACTGGTCCTTGTCTATTCGATCACGTCCGTCCCCTTCTCGGTCTGGATGCTCAAGGGCTACTTCGACACCATCCCCCGCGACCTCGAGGAAGCCGCGATCATGGACGGGGCCTCGATGCCGCGCGTGTTCTGGACCATCGTCCTCCCCCTGTCCGCCCCCGCGGTGGCCATCACGGCTCTCTTCTCGTTCATGACCGCGTGGAACGAGTTCGTGCTCGCCTACACCTTCCTGTCCCGCGAGACCGCCTTCACCCTGCCCGTGACCATCCGCAACTATGTGGGCGAGCACACGGTCCAGTGGGGCTACTTCGCTGCGGCCTCGATCCTGGTCTCGATTCCGGTCGTGGCCCTCTTCTTCGCGCTCCAGCGCTACCTCGTGTCGGGCCTGACCGCCGGGGGCGTGAAGGGCGGGTAGCCCGTTCAGCGCGGGCTGCGCGCCAGGCCCGGAAGCCTCCAGGCCCGCCGGGGACCCGGCCTCCCCGCGCCGGCGCGAACCTCGTCGGCCATGCGCTGCAGGGCCACCACGATGCGGACCTTGTCCTCGAAGGACAGCGAGGCCAGCGCGCGGCGGCGGCGCTCCTTCGACTCGCGAAGCCAGACCACGACTTCTTCCGGTGTCATTGGTTTCATGCGAGCCTCCTGAGGAACTCCTCCCATCGGGCCAACAGACCATGACGGGTCAAGATGTCGTGCAACACGGCCTGATCCATCTTCGCCTGTTCGTACAGCATGACCAGGCGCTCGCGGTCCTTGGGTCGCCACGTCTCAAGCATCACCGCGACCAGGTGCTCTGCTCGCACCACCCGAGTGGCCGTCCGCTCGAACGAGACCTCCAGGGCCGACTCGACCGCCTCCTCGACCAGGGCGTTGTACGCGGGAATGAACTGGACCGGGACCCCGGCGATGACGATGCACTCGCCTTCGGTCACGTAGCCGCGCTCCTCCACCAGATGGCGGTACAACGGCGAGGGGTCCACGAGGCCGCCGCCCCCGCACTCCGGGAGGAACACGAACACGTCGAGGTCGTACGTCAACACGGGCTCTGCGTGGAAGACAACAGCCATCCCACCGCCGATGGCATAGCGCCGGATCAGCCCGCAGGCCTCGAGCCCGGCGATGACTTCCAACGCCTCTTTCATCGCGACCGTTCCCGACCCCGCCTCGCGCTCCGGCGCACGCGGTGCAGGGAGCGCGCCCCCGCGACATCATATCCTGTCAGGCGAGGCGGTTCAAGGAAGGGATGGGGCATTTCAAGAGCGGACGATGGCGCCTATGGGCACCAGCCGGGCGGGGGGACCGAGAAGCGGCGGTCCACGGGGTTCGAGGGGAAGGGGTTCGCGGTCTTGCGCAGGCAGGTGTCCGAGGGGCAGCCGTCCACCGGCACGCCCATCGCGATGAGCCCCTCCCGGTCGTTGTACCAGATCGCGAACAGGGCGCTCGGGGTGCGGGGGTTGGCCCTGTGGAAGGTGGTCTCGGTCACGCGCGAGTCGCGTGCCTCCCCGAACTCGGTGCCGAGGCCGGGCCGGGACTCGGCCTCGACCCGGTCGTGGGCCGCCGCGCCTCCGAGGCCGCCGCCTCCGAGCCCGCCCGCGCCGGACTCCGCGGTGGGAGAAGAGGCCTCCGGACCCGGACTGGACTTGCGCGACCTCATGGGGCTGGCCCTGTCGTCGCGCTCACCGCCTCGGGCAGACGCCTCGGGCCGCACGATGGCGGGCCTGCGCACTACGGGACGCCTCTCCTCGAAGAAGGCCACCCCGATCACGCCCACGTTGCGGTCGTCGCCCTGCTGCGCCGCGTACGAGTCCTCGACCGCGGCGAACCGGAAAGTCGCCACCCGGCCCATGTCCAGGCGGAAGCCCTCGATGTCGTAGGTCTGCCACGGCCCGAGCACGTAGCCCCGCTTGTTCACGTAGTCGGCCTTGCGACCGTCAATCACATCCAGGCCGTCCACCGAGGCCACGACCTCGACCCGGCGGCCCGTGCGGTTGCGCACCCGGATGGCGTAGCGGTCCCCTTTGGTGCCCATGACGTAGAACCGGCCCTCGTGCACGTACTCGCGGGCGGGGACCCCGTTGATCAGGATCTCGACCTCGTAGCGCGAGTCTCCATCCGGCGAGCGGAAGGCAAGGGCCTCTCCCCCCCACGCGCCCACGACCAGGACAACGGCGATCCATCGGAATCTGGGGTTCATGGCGACCTCCATGCCAAAAGACAGCGGGACAGACGGAGGTCGCGCCAAAACGATCGATGGAGGGGTCGAAGAGGAAGTCGGCGGGGACCCGGCGCGCCACGAAGAAACTCGAAGGCGACATGGAGCCGCGACCCTTGCCTGGGAACGCCGGGCTCCAGCCTGGCCCTTTACACACACCCGCGGCCCCGCCTGAAAGCCCCCTTGCCACGCCACCCTGGAGCCGCGAGCCCCTCGACGTTTTTGGTGCCAGGCTGAGAGAATTGGCCTGGAAGGCCATCGCGTCGGGGTACATGTGCAGCCCGGATGCTCCGAAAACACAGGGGCCCGCGGCGCCAGCCGCCGGCAGGAGCCGGCGGCTGCTGGGTCGCGTCACTTGGGGGTCGTTTTTGGCGCGTGCAACCGCGAGCGGGACTCGCGGCTCCAGGGAAGAGACGTGGGGTGAAGCAGATCCCCCGAGTATTCGACGATGCGCAAAAAATGATGGGGGAACTGGGTCGCTGCCGTCTTGTTGGCTCGCCGGAAGACCGGGTGCTACGATGAGCCCTGGCCTCCACAGGGGGAGGGCAATGAGACGGCTGACGCAGGTGCTGGTCGGGGTCGCGGTGTTTGTCGCATTTCCCGCAGGGCCGGACGGTATCGTTTCTTCCTTGCTGGACCCTGGTCTGCTGGGCCGCGGCTTTTGCGTGGCGCAGGCTGCTCCCCGCCGGCCATCTCGCCAAGCCCCGCGCAAGGCCAAACCTCGTCGAAGCCGGCCCGCGCTCCCGAACCCTGTCCTGCCTGATGATCCGAGTGTACCCCTCAAGACCTCCTGGGAGAGGCACCTGTCCGCGTTTTTCGCGCGGACCGGCCCAACCTACGGAGCGTTCGTGGCGCTGGACCCGCGCACGGGCGAGGTCCTGGCCGTGTCCGAGCACTCGCGCAATCCCAAGGGCGTTCGTCACCCGGCCCTGGAGGCGCGCTTCCCCGCCGCCTCGGTGTTTAAGATGGTGACAGCCGCGGCGCTTCTAGAGGGCTCCGATGTGGGCGTGAACACGCAGGTCTGCTATCACGGCGGACGGTCCGCGCTGTATCCGGAGCACCTGCGGGACTCCCCTAGACGAGACCGGACATGCCGGAGCCTCGCCACGGCCTTCGCCCAGTCCACGAACGCGGTGTTTGGAAAACTGGCGCTGAAACACCTCGACGCGGGCAGGTTGCTCGAGATGGCCGAACGCCTCGGCTTCAACCGGCTTGTCGTGGTGGGGGGCCAGCAAACTCGGTCGAGGGCCCGCAGGGCCCGCGATGCCCTCGACCTCGGGCGCATGGCCGCCGGGTTCACCAATGCCTGGCTTTCGCCGCTCCACGCAGCGGTCCTGGGGGCCGTGGTGGCGAACGGCGGCGTGTGGCCGATCGGGGTGCAAGTGGAGGGCGAGTCCCAGGCGGGGTCGCGGGTCCTCTCGCCGCGGACGGCGGCCCGGCTGCGCTCGATGATGGAGATGGCCGCGACGGGAGGCACGGGTCGCAAGCACCTGGCTGGGCTCGCCCGGCACGGTCGCGGGAATGCCGCGGTCAAGACTGGGACCCTCACCAGCCGGGATGGGTCCGGCCTGTTCAACACCTGGATGGTCGGGTTCTACCCCGCGCAGGCGCCAGAGGTGGCGTTTGCCGCCCTGATCTCGGTTGCAGGGGGTGGCGGGGTCAAGGCCGGCCATTTGGCCCGGTATGCCCTTGAGACCTACATCCGGCTGAAGAAGGCTCGGGAGGGGCGGTCGTGACCGCTGCGCGTTGGGCCTCCCTATCAGAAGGACCGGTCCCGTCCGCAGTCCGGGCACGTCCAGGTCACGAAGTTGCAGGTGAGTCCCCAGAGGTTCTCGTCCATGCAGGACTGGCACATGCGGAAACCGCATGGACACCGCCACAAAAACTGTGCGGGTCTCTTGCAGAGGGGACACCTCTCGTCCGGCGCGTGTGGCCGGACATTTTCGGCCTTGCGCTCCCCCACGGCGTCGTGCCCACGGCCTCTGGCCACACCAAGAATACCACGCCGGCGCCTCTTTCCGTTCGCGGACCGGCTGGTTTCGCACCCACTGTTCAAAACTACTTCTGACTCATTGAAATATAACAATAACTCAGACTGACCAGTTTCTTCAGCGTTCCAAGCGGGAATGCGCATGTCCTCGGAAAGAATCGCTAGCCAGGAGGCGAGGCTCTGAATGTCGAAAAATCGAGACCATTCCGGCAAGCCTGTCTCCGCTTTTATGGGTGCGAAACTCCGCGACCTGTGGGGATTGGCCTCTGTTCAAAGACGCGCGCCGACACCCGACTGCCCGCGGTAGTGATACACGCAAGTCTTTGGAATGACATCAGGATGTCGGAATGCCTTCGCGAAGGTATTGACAGGGGTTTGGGAGGGGGATAGTGTTGGAGTTGACCTTGGGACGAGAGGGGTCGGTCAGCCGGTCCGACACCCGTTTCGCTCGGGGCGACCCGGGCGACGGGACGAGGACAAAAACCTCGGAGGGGCTGGCTGGTCTCGTAAGAGACGAGCCGATCCCCGTGTTCTTTGACACTCTGGAGCACAGGGAAAGGCACCCGGAGACGGGGGACTTCCTGAAGTGCATGAGAGGAGGGCCGAGGACCGCTGAAACGGTCGTTGCCCGCGAGGGTGTCGGTCGAGGAGGCGGTCGAGTGGCGGGTCGAGAGGTCCGCTGCGAGGCCCGAGGCACGAGGGAGGCCCCAGGGAGGGAGAAACCCAGGAGCGCTGGGCGGGCGCGACGAGCGGAGAGATCCAGCGGCGTCCAGTCCGATGCGTCACGGGGAGGAAGCCCCTGAAGCGAGCGAAGTCCATCCGACGGGGTGGGTTTTGGAATCGCAGGAGGGGAGGCGCGCCGAGAGGCGAGGGCGATCCGTGGCGAGGGAAGCGCTGAAGGGAGAAACCCCAAGAGCGCAGTCGGTTGAGAGAGACCGGCCAGGTCGGGGGCGGAGGAAGGCGTCGAGGCGCTGGGAAAGCGCGAGGGCGCAACGTGAACCCGCGTGAGGCAAGCGCGGGGTGAATGTGGCTGCCCCCGGCAGGAGTGGCGCTGAAGGGGAAAGAAACCTCGGGAGAGCGGAACCGGCGGGGAGGACGGTTGCCCCGTTTGAGGGGCGGGCTCAAGAGGCCCATGTTCGCCTGCTGGGAGGGTGCTCGGGTGAAACTCTGAAGCGGGGCCGAAGCCTGTGGGGGCGAGGCTGTCTTGCGAGAGCGAGGCGGTCGTCCCAGGGACCGAAGACCACGAGGTGGGGAGGGACCACGAGGTGGGAGCGCTGAACCCATGAGGCGCTAGGTCCGTGGGGGAGCCTCGGGAGGCAGGCGAACCGCAGGAGAGGAGGGTGTCCGTGCAGCGATGCGCGGAGACCGGCTCGGGCAGACCCTTTTGACGCTCTGAGGAGGAAAACGGCTGCCACCCCTGTCCCAAGGTCAGAAAAAGTCCCGGCCTCGGCCGGGATTTTTTTTGTTGACGCCGGCCATCTTTCGGGCTACACAGGCCATCGGGGTCGCAATCCTTCGTCCGGGACGACCACGATGCGCGCGCGAACGCCCGTTGATGCGGACCCCACACTCCTCACGGACGCCCTTCTGTCGAGTCCGCATCTTTCGTTCTACGTGAGGGACGCCGAGGGTCGCTACCTCACAGTCAGCGAAGGGTACTGCCGGCTCATGGGCCTGCGGCGGGAGGACATCCTGGGCAGGCGGGCCGCGGAATTCCTGCCAGCGCACCTGGCCACGGCTGTGGACGAGGTCAACCGGAAGATCGTCGAGAGCGGGGAGCCGACAGCCGGCCTGGAATCCCACGTCATTGACGGGTCACAACGCGACTTCGAGGTCCATCGGGTCCCGATCCGGGACCGCGAGGGGAGGGTGGTCGGGGTCCTCGGGATCGCCACCGAGGAGACGGAGCGCCTCCGGCTCCTTCGCGAGACCCAGTTTCTGAACCAGGTCCTGACTCTGTTGTCGCAGGCGACGAGCCTTCAATCCTGCGCAGAGGGCCTCCTGGACTGTCTCACCGCGGAGACAGGCTGCCGGGTCGCGGGAATCCGTGCCCTCGATGCGCGCGGGGAGTCGCGGCCTGGGGTGGCGGGCGGGCGCGCGGCGGCTCCGTTTGTGGCGCACCGCGGGGTTCCGGAGGCCATCCTCGCCGAGGCGCGGCGCCAGGACTTCTTGACCTCCGAGTGCCCCTGTGCGGCCGTGATGCGGGGGGACGCAGCGGCCCTGGTCCCGGCCCGGCTCGACGACCTGGGCTGTCTGGTCATTGACGACCTCGTGGCGCTTCACGATGCGTCCGCTGGCCCGGCCCCCCTGTGTGACTGGGGGTCGCTCGGCCTCAGAACCCTCGCAATCTTTCCGATTCGATACCAGGGCGAGGCCCTGGGCTGCGTGCTCCTCGGGGACCCCGAGCCGGGCCGCCTGTCCCCGGTTGCGAGGAACCTCGTGCACAGGGTCCTCCCGCTCCTGTCGCAGGCCGTGGCTCGGTTTGAGGCGGAGCGTCAGGTGGAGGCGAGCCGCTCGCGGCTTCAGTCCGTGGTGCACAGCATCCCTTTGCCGGTGTGGATCGTGGACCGCCGGTACCGCGTTGTGTTCCGCAACGAGGCGCATGAGAGGGAGTTCGGTCCGGCCACGGAGGGAATGGCGTGCTACCAGGTCAGGCTTGGCAGGAGGGAGCCCTGTCCCGACTGCGACTTCCCCGAGACGCTGATGAAGGCGACCACGCGGCGCGAGTGGCGCGACCCTCGTACGGACCGCACGTACGATGTCATTGCGGTGCCCTACGACTCGATCTCCGGCGAGCGGCAACGCATGGAGGTCTTCTTCGATGTCACGGACCGGGTCCGGACTCAGGAGCAGTTGCGCCAGACCCAGCGACTGGACTCGCTGGGCAGCCTGGCCGCCGGGATCGCGCACGACTTCAACAACATCCTCGCGGGGATCATCGGGTATTGCCAGTTAGGGCTCCAGCGTTGCGACCGGGATTCCGAACACGCCGCCATCTTTCAGCAGGTCGGCCAGATCGCGGAGCGTGGGACAGAACTGACGCGCAAGGTCCTCGCCTTCAGTCGTCGGCAGCCCCTGAAGGTGACCACCCTCGACATCAACGGGTTGATCACGGACATGCGCACGATGATTCGCCCCCTGGCCGGTGACCGCGTGGAAGTGGTTCTCGACCTGGCCGAGAGGTTATGGGCGGTCCAGGGGGATGCGAGCCAGATCGAGCAGGTCCTCTTGAATCTGTGCGTCAACGCGGTGGAGGCCATGCCCGGCGGAGGCCGCCTGACCATCCGGACTCGCAACGTGGAAGGCGAGGCTTTGCGGAAGGCGCTTGCGCAGCCACCAGGCCGGCCTGGAGAGCATCAGCCGCCTCGGGAGGTCTCGCACGGGGTCCTGATCGAGGTCTCGGACACCGGCCACGGGATGACCAGGGAGGTCGCGGCCCAGGCCGTGGAGCCCTTCTTCACCACGAAGGGACGGGGGCGCGGGACGGGCCTCGGACTGTCTGTGTCGTACGGGATCGTCCAGCAGCACCACGGGAACTTGCAGATCGAGAGCACGCTTGGCGTTGGAACGACGGTGAGGGTCTGCCTGCCCTCGATGAGCGTGACCCCGTCGAGCGCGCCGCGTCCGAAGCCGGTTCATGACCAGATGCCGCACGCGGCGCTGTCGCGGTACGGGCCGGCGCTTGTGGTCGAGGACGACCTCTTCATCCGAGACCTGGTCGCGGCCTTGTTGAGGGAGGCGCGTGTCGAGGTCCGGACCGCCGCGGGGGGGGCGGAGGCGCTTGAGGTCCTGTCCTCGGAGGAAGGGCAGGCGACCCGGCTCATCATTACGGACGTGGCCATGCCGGGGATGAGTGGGCTGGAACTCGCGCGCAGGGTCCGGGCGATGCGGCCGGACATTTCTGTCCTGTTCATGTCCGGATGCTCCGATGCGACCCTTGAACAGTACGGGCTGACCGAGGAGCACCTCCTGCTCCGCAAACCGTTCACGCTCGAGGAACTGGTCCGCGGAATCGAGGCGGCGGTCTCGCCGCCCGGCTGACCTGACGCCGCACACCCAAAGACGACTCACGGGGCGACCTGGGCCCCCAGGTACACGGCCTCCACTCTGTCAAGGCGGCGCGTCAGCACAAGGCAGCGCGGCGCGAAGAAGGAGAGCGGCGACGAGGCGGGCCGCAAGACCCCGAAGGTGAGGGTGGCCATGCGGGTGTCTGCGGGGAGCGGCGCCTCCTGCTTCGAGCCGAGGAAGGCCCAGGCCAGGGCCAGGGAGCCTGGCCGCACCAGGGCCGCGCGGGAAACCGCGGTGCCTTCCTCCTCGCCAAAGACCGGGACGATGGATGTCTCGCGCAGGTCGAGGACCGATGGGTCCCACTCCACCCGGAGGGCCACCCCGAACAGGGCCGGAAACTCGTGGGCCACCACGTGCACGACAAGGGCATCGCCTTCGCGGCCCGCGGGCTCCAAACGAAAACTCTTGGCGGGGATGTACGGCTGTGGGACCATCGTCACCTCCGGACCCATGTCCGGCAAGGCCGAGTCGTCCGGGGACACGGTATCGCCTGTCCAGGCCTCGTCCACCTGGTGGTCCTCCATGTCCGGCCATGCCTCCTGGTCGGACAAGAAGCCCTCATCGGCGACGACCTCGTCGGGGGCCGTGGTGTCGCGCGGAACGACCCCGCCCGAGTCGCACGACACCCACGAAACCACCAGCATGACCACCACGCAGCGCTTCATGGTTGCACCTCCTCCCCCGTGCGACCAAAGTTCGAAGTCACCTGTTTGAGGTCGGCCTGGTCCACGACCCCATTGGCATCGAAGTCCACGTAGGGCAGGAAGTTGAAGGACTGCCCGATCCGCCCGTTCTGGGCCCACGCGGCATACAGAAGGTCCACCCCGTCCACCTCGCCGGACAGGTCCATGTCGCCCGAGAGACCGGGGTCCACCCGCTTGATGAAGACACGCTCCGGGTCAAAGCGGACCCTGACGAGCCTTCCTTCGTGGGTCCAGTCGAAGGCCATGTCGTCCTGGTCCACCCATTCTGTGCGAACCTCCTCTCCCTGGTCGGTCACCAGGGTGAACTGAATGGGAGCCGAGAACTTCTGTCCTGCGATATTTGACGACCTCCGGACCCGTACACGCACCCGGCCCTTCCCGTCCTCCTCTGGGGCGAGTCGCGTCACGTCCACCGTATAGATCGGATACCCCTTCCCGTACACCCATGCATCGAACAGCCAGGACAGCGAGTCGCCATGGGCCTCCTCAAAGTACTTCTGGAGAACCTTCGTGTCGTACCAGGCCTCCTTCCCCGCAAAGTCCGCGTACAGGTTCGCAAGGGCCTTCAGGAAGGCGGTATCCCCAAGGACCTTGCGAATCATGTTCGTGACCACGGCGCCCTTGTAATAAGTGACTATCTGATAGACCGTCGCGTCGGATACGTACTGGGACTCCTTCGACGTGAGACCATAGTCCATGTATGCTGGGACAAAATATCGGTACATCATCCCATATGATTCAAGTATTCCCTGAAGGTATGATTCGTCGGAGAGGCTGCTCATGTACCAGACGGACAAGAATTCCGCAAAGCCCTCCGACAGCCACGCCCCCCAAGAGTCGTTGTTCTTCAGGATGTCCGGAAACCACTGGTGGCCGAGTTCGTGCGCGAACAGGGCCGTGCGCTGGTCCTCGCCCCAGTGACCTCCGCCGCCGCTACCCAACAAGAACATCGCCTCTGGTACCCAGAGGAGCGCGGGCCAGCCGACGGCAGCGCCCGCGTCGTCGGTCACCTGGGATGCCTCCATCTTGGGGAACAAGAACTCCCCGAATCGGTCCTCGTAGAAGGCCAAAATGTCTCGCATGTCGGACAGGACCTTGGGCACGATGTGGGCCACGAGGCTACCCGGCACGGTGAAGGTTCCGATCCACTTCTCGTCGTATGGGATGAGCGACCTCTGAAATCGCCCAATGACCATACTGTGGGCCTCGGTCGGGAAGTCCTGGACCACGTGATGGACCTCCCAGCCGGCTGTCGCAGCAGGCGTCACCGAGACCGTGACCCCCGAAGACGTCACCATGAGCCCCTCCGGCACGACCACCTCGAAATCGAGCGTGGCGAAGTCCCCCATCAGCGAGCCGGGCAGGACGAGGTCCATGGCCAGGTAGGTGATGTCTCCGAAGGCGCATAGGTTCACGGTGAAGGTGCTCGAAAACGTGCAGTCCGGCGTCCCTTCCATGGTGAACACGTACGAGAAGGGGGATTGGTCGGGAGGGGGCTCGGGTAGGACCAGGCGGGTCAGTTTCACCCCGGAGTACCAGGTCTCCTCGAAGGGGACCGGATTTCCGTCTGGGTCCGTGACGCCCGTCACCGGCAGGAACGTCAGGAAATACAGGCTCTGGTGCCCGTCACCGATTATGCGCCCGTCCACACGAACCGTGGCGCGGATGAGGCCGGTGGCCGGGTCCACCAAGACCTCGCCCGAGAAGGCCCTGCCCCGCTGGGCGTAGTAGTCGTCCCACGGAAACAGGGCGGCCACCTCGCGCCCGAGCATCCATCGCCATTCGCGCACGGAGCGCACTCGCCTCGCCCCGGCCTGCGAGAGCCGCCGCTGCCAATCTCGGGTCACCGCCTCGAAGGCCGCAAGGTCACCAGGCCGGACCACGGGCTCGTCCTCCGAGTGGCCGGGCCTTCCGACGATTGTTCCGGGGGCCGCGAGCACCATCGCCGACAAGACAATCCCGGCAAAGCACCTCATCGGGTCGTGCCTCCGAAGAAAGGCGAGGGCATACTACAACGCATCGAGCCGCCCGTCATCCATCTCGACAACGAAGAAAACCCACCCGAGCCGACCCTACCCTTTCGCCTCCCTGTCGTGGCGCGCAATCAAAGGTGGTCGCGGAAAGGCTCGGGCGGCCCACTCAGTCCACCCGCTTGCGGAACAGGGCGACCGACACGCCGAGGATGGCAAGGCCTAAGGTGAAGAGGGCCGCGACCTCGGGCCAGTGAACCCCGAGGCCGGTGCCCTTCAGAAACACCCCGCGCACCACCGTGAGGTAGTAGCGCATGGGGATGACGCGGGAGACCTCCTGGAAGAGGCGGGGCATGTTCTCGATGGGGAAGATGAAGCCGGATAGGAGCACAGAGGGCACCATTACGAAGAAGATCGCGGTCATCATGGCCTGCTGCTGGGTGGACGAGGCGATGGACACCAACAGCCCGAGCCCCAAGGTGGACATCAAGAACAGAAGCGACACCCCGAACAGGAAGGGTATCGAGCCGCGCAGTGGGACCTCGAACCACAGGCGAGCCACGGCGAGCACGATCACAACGTCCACCAGGCCGATGACCACGAACGGGGCGAGTTTGCCCACGAGGAGTTCGAGCGGGCGCACCGGGGTCACGATCAGGGACTCGATCGTCCCGCTTTCCTTCTCGCGCACGAGGTTCATCGAGGACAGCACCACGGTCATGACCATCAGAACCATGGCGAGGACCGCGGGGACCATGAAGTCCGCGGAGCGCATCTCCTCGTTATAGAAGACGCGGGGCACGATTTGGATGTCGGGCAAGGACATGGGGAGGGGCCTTTCGGCCAGTGTACCCCGGAGGAAACGAAGGAGGGTCTCGCGGGCGTGGTTCAGGGCGATGGTCGCGACCATGGCCTGGGTGCCGTCCACGACCAGGAGGAGGGATGTGGGGCGCAGGGCCTCGGTATCCGCGGCGAACCCGCGCGGGATCATGAGTCCGACCTGCGCCCGACCCGTGCGGATTTCGTCGTCCAGCATGGAATCTCTGTCTACTCGGGCCACGATGCGGAAGGTGCCGGGGGCCTCGAGGCGTGCGACCAGTTCCCGCGAGGCCGCGGAGCGGTCCAGGTCGCAGATGGCCGTGCGCACCTCGCTCACGTCGAGGGTCGCCGCGTATCCCAGGATGACCAGCTGAAAGACGGGGCTCACGAGGATGAGCGGGATCATGCGGCGGTCCCGCCCGATCTGTCGGAACTCCTTGGCGAGGATGGCCGCGATGACCCTCATGCTCCTGGCCTCAGACCATCTTCCTGCGCACCACGAGGCTTGCGAGCGATACCATCATCAATGCGAATACCACAAGAGATACAAACTCGAACCGGAAAGCCTCCACGCCTTCCCCCTTCAGGATGATCGCCCGCAGGATGGCGATGATGTAGCGCGCTGGGATGAGATACGAGACCGCCCGGATCGCGGGCGGCATCGAATCCAGTGGGAACACGAATCCCGAGAGGATGAAGGAGGGGAGCATCGTGAGCGTCGCCGAGACCGTGAAAGCGACCTGGGCGCTGTCGGTCAAAGAGGAGATGAAGACCCCCATCGCGAGCCCCCCGAACAGAAACAACAGAAGCGTGACAAACAAAAGAAAGAGGCTCCCGCGGACCTCGACGCCAAAGACGGCCCAGCCGACCGCGACCACGAGGGAGGAGGCGATCAGGGCAAGGATGAGGTAGGGGAGGGTCTTGCCCACGACGATCTCGTAAGCGCGCAGCGGAGAGACCCGCAGCATCACGATGGTGCCGCGCTCCTTCTCGCGCACCAGGGAGAGGGCAGTCGAGACCACGGCCATGATGGTCAAGATGATGCCGATGAGGCCCGGGACCAGGAAGCGTGCCGTCTCGAGCGTGGGGTTGTAGCGGACCACGAGTCGCAAATCGAAGGGGAGGTCTCGGGTCGTCGCGAGCGGTCCGGCGAGCCCCCCCATCTTGTGAATCCGCTCTCGCACCAGGTCCAAGGCGAAATCGAGCGTGAACCCCTGCAGATACCCAAGCGCCGTCACTGCGGTGTTCGAGTTGGTGCCGTCCACGAGGGCCTGGACTGCGATGGGCTCGCCACGGGCAAGGGCGCGGCCGAATCCCTTGGGGATGACCAGGCCGACCCGGATGGCTCCGCGCTCGATGGCCGCATCGAGTTCCCTCGCGGACGGGGCATCGAGCACCCGGTCGAAGTACTCCCCGTGCGTGAAGGATGCGGCGAACTCTCGGCTGGCCCGGGTGCGGTCCAGGTCCGCGACCCCCAAGGGGACATGATGGACATCGAAGTTGAGGGCGTAGCCGTACAAAACGAGCACGAGTGCGGGGAAACCCACCAGGATGAACAGGGCGCGTCGGTCGCGCCGGAGGTGGATCAACTCCTTCCAGACGACCCAGGCGAGGTTCACTTCAGGCCCCCTTGCGCACCAGATGGATGAAGACGTCCTCGAGCGAGGGCGGGACGGCCCGGACCGACGCTGCGAGGCCGGCGGATGCCAGTTCTCGGGTCAGCGGCTCTACTTGCCCCTCTCCGCCGCGGACGACCACGTGGATCTCCGCGCCGAATGGGATGGCCGAGACCACCTCGGGCAGCCCGCGCAGGACGCGGATCGCGGCCTCCTGCGGCTCGGCCTCCACGGCGAGCACGCCGAATCCCCGCAAGGTCTGTTTGACCTCGGAGGTTGTGCCGACCGCAAGCAGTCGCCCGCCCCCGATGAGGGCCAGTCGCTCGCAGTATTCGGCCTCGTCCAGGTAGTGTGTGGTCACGAGGACAGTCGTGCCGCGGCCTGCAAGGTCGTAAATCAGGTCCCAAAAAGCCCGCCGGGCCACGGGGTCCACCCCGGATGTGGGCTCGTCGAGGAAGACGACCGGGGGCTCGTGCAGGGTGGCGCAGGCAAGGGCAAGGCGCTGGCGATGCCCCCCGGCGAGGTCTCGGGCCAGGCGGCGCTCGAGGCCCTCAAGGCCGAGGTAGCCAAGCATCTCGCGGGCGCGCTCGCGCAGGCGGGAGCGGGGGATGCGATAGACCCCGCCGTAGAAGGAGACGTTCTCGGCCACGGTGAGGTCGGGATAGAGGGTGAAGCGCTGCGACATGTAGCCGATCCGGGCCTTGACCTGCTCGGGCTCGTGCGAGACATCGTGCCCAGCCACGCGGGCCAAGCCGGAGGTGGGCCGCAAGATCCCGCACAGCATCCGGATCGTGGTGGTCTTGCCCGCCCCGTTTGGCCCGAGGAACCCGAATACCTGCCCGCGAGGGACCTCGAACGAGACCCGGTCCACCGCAACGAAGTCTCCGAAACGCCTGGAGAGGTCGCGGGCCTCGATCATGGGAGGCGGCATGGGGTCTGGCTCCTGGAGGTCCGCTCGGTCAGCGCGATGAAGACGTCCTCGAGGCTCGGGGTCACCGTCCGCCAAGGCGAGACCTCTACCCCGGCTGCGCGAAGGTCGCGCCACACGGCGTCCGGGTCGCAACCGGGGCCAGGCACATAATGGACCTTCTCGCCGGCCGCATGCACGCGCTCGACAGTCCTGTGGGCCTTCAGAACGCGCACTGCCTCGCGCACGGGGCGGCAAAATACCTCGACCATCTGAAGGCCCAGGGATGCCTTGAGCTCGCGGGCCGGCGCGTTGGCCAGGATGCGTCCGTGGTCGAGGAGCACGGTGCGGTGGCAACGCTCGGCCTCGTCTAGATATGGCGTCGCCATCAAGATGGTCATGCCCCGAGCGACGAGCCCTCCGAGGATCTCGGCGAACTCGCGGCGCGAGGCTGGGTCCACCCCGGTCGTGGGCTCGTCGAGGAGCAGCACTTTTGGCTCGTGGATCAGGGTGCAGGCGAGGGCGAGTTTCTGCTTTCATCCGCCGGAGAGGTGCTCGGCGAGACGGCCGCGGAACGGAGCGAGGCCGGTGAAATCGAGGAGGACGTCGCGCCGTTCGCGGAAATCGCGGACCCCATAGACCCGCGCGAAGAAGGCGATGTTCTCGTCCACGGTGAGGTCGAGGTAGTGGCTGAATCGCTGGGGAAGATAGCCCACGCGGCGCTTCAGGTGGGCAAAGCGTTCGGGTACCGACTCGCCCAAAACCACGACCTCGCCCTCGTCAGGGGGAAGGAGGCCGCACAGGACCTGCAAGAGCGTAGTCTTGCCGGCCCCGTCCGGGCCGGAGAGGGCCACGAACTCCCCTTGATGGACCTCGAGATACACGTCCGACAGGGCCGTGACGCTGGAAAACCGCCTCGTCAGGCCCCGGACGCGGATGGCTGGCTCCGCTCGGTCAGACATCTGGATTGCCCACGCCTACGTCTACGCTCGGTCCCACGCCCGCGACAAGAGCATCCCGCTCGTGCTACCTCGCGACGTCACAGAGACAGCCGGATCTCCGCATCCGCGGGCATGCCGACCTTCAAAACCCCGTCGGGATTGGGCACGACGACCTTCACGGCATACACGGTCTTGACCCGCTCCTCCCGCGTCTGGATGTTCTTGGGCGTAAACTCCGCCTCGGACGCGATGTGGGACACACGGCCCAAGAATTCGCGGTCCGGCCAGGCGTCCACGCGCACAGACACCTCCTGGCCGAGTTGGATTCGGCCCAGGTCCCGCTCGGAGACATAGACCCGCAGGGTCAAGAGGGAGAGGTCCGCCACAATCGCGAGCGGCTGGCCCGCGGCCACAACCTCGCCCGCCTCGACCATCTTGAGCAGGACGACCCCGGCCACGGGCGAGCGAACCGTGTAATCCTCGAGGCGGTCTCGCAGGGCCTTCAGCGCGGCCTCGGCCTGGCGCTTCTGGGCCTCGGCGGCCTCGACCTCCTCGGGGCGGGCCCCGGCCTTGGCCTTGCGAAGCATCTCGACTGCGGCCTTCAGTGTGGCCTCGCGCACGGCCACAAGCGTCTCGGCGTCGTCGAGCATCTTGCGCGGTAGTCCCTCTTCCGCGACGAGGGCGCGCGCCCTGTCCCGCTCCTTGCGGGCCTGCGCCAGGGCCTCCTCGGCCTGGCGGACCTGCTGGCGCAAGGCCTCGATGTCCTCGCGACGGGCCCCCAGGCGCACGATGCGCAGGTGGGCATCCGCGAGGGCCAGCGCGGCCTCGGCCTGGGCGATCTGGTTTCGGTGGTGGCGGTCGTCCAGACGGGCGACCACCTGGCCTTTCTCGACCTTTGTCCCTTCCTCGAACGCGACCTCGAGGACCTGGCCGGCCACGGTGGGACTCACGCGGACCTCGACGGCCTCGAGTGTCCCCGAGGCGATGACGCTCTCTCGCGGTCCGTCATCTTGGCAGGCGAGCGCAGCCACCAGGACGACCAGGGCTCGATATGGCCACCAGCGCACCTTCCGGACCCCCCACCTGCGCCCGCGCCAATGTTCCGTCCTTTTCGCAGGGCGATCAACTTTGATCTGGTACACTTCTTTTTGGCTTGGGGTGGGGAAGAGCGCATGGAGAGCCGGTTGTGGATGGCGCTGGCCGTTGTCGGGACCTTGGCCTGCGCAGGGAGCGCGACACCCGGCGGCCAAGGGGACGAGGGAGTCGCGGTGGACCAGACGACAGAGGCGATGGACCTGCCACTCGACATCGCTGCGGAAGATTTCACACCTGCGGACGAGGGCTTTGGGGATCCAGACCCCGGACGCGCGGATGAGGGCACGTCGGACCTGGGCCCCCAGGACCTGGGTCCCCCGCCGGATCCTGTGCCTCCGCCGGACCCAGGACCCCCGCCGGATGCGGGTCAGCCCGACCCCGGACCGCCCCCGGACCCCGGACCGCAGTACAGCGAGACGGTGGCAGCCTGCATTTACGTGGTCGAGCACCTGTGCGACCAGTTCATCAAACGGTGCGACGACATGGCCTTCAACATCATCCCGGATAACTGGCTCACGGCATGCACGGACTTTTTGTCCCAGCAAGACGCCCTGGTCACGAGCGCGTGTCTTCAGATTGACAACATCGAGTCGTCCGACCCGAATGTGGCCTTGATCAAGACCTTTGGCCCTGTGGCGTTGCGGGAGTGCGTGGACAACTTCGAGTGCAAGTGGGAGACCGTTGGGGTCATCGCGGACTTCGTGATGCCGCTCATCCAGGGGCAGAAGGTCGAGACGTCGGCCATCCTGCAACTGGTGACGGACCTCTGCTTCAAGCAGTAGGGCCGTTTCCGAGTTCCTTCAGGGACACCGAGAAGGCCCTCCGGAACGAGACCTGTCCCCTCGCGATGAACCAGCCGCCAAAGACGATCAACTGGAGCAACTGCATCCCGTAGACGGCTATGGCGAAGGCAAACGCCTCTGGCTGGCCCGCAAGACCATATAGTTCGAGAGGTTTCAGAAGGAAAAACCAGAAGGTCCCGACATTGCCAGGGGGATTGGGGATCATCATCCCGACCACGATGGTGGCCATCATGGCCACGGCCGCGGTGAAGGGGATGTCGAGCCCGAACCCATGCGCGAGGAGGAAGAGCCCGGTGCAGTTGGAGCCCCAGTAGCCGAGCGATCCGGCCAGAAACAGAAGGAAGTTGCGCCAGTCCGGGAAGATGGCGAGGCCTTGGAGGAAGCGGTCCAGGATGCCCGATAGCACCCCCCCGATGCGGCGCCCGGACAGGCGTGGCAGTAACCTCCGGGCGTGACGCAATAGAAAACCGCGGAAGGCGAAGACGAGGACCAGGGCCAGGACCAGGCCCGCGAACAGGGCCAGCGCAAGATAGGTCGCGACCTGGATCTCCAGGTACGAATCGCGGTGGGTACGGGGCATGAACGCGAGCGCAATGGCGAGGAACCCAGCGACCAGGACCCCGTCCACCGTGCGTTCCACCACAACGGTGGCGAGCGCGGGCGAGCGGCGGACTTGGACCTCGGTGGCCAGGAGCGCCGGACGCACGAGTTCTCCCAGGCGGAACGGCAGCAGAAACATCGCGAGGAATCCGACCGAGGAGACGCGGTTCAGGGTCCAGATGTCCACGGTCGTCACGGGTTTCAAGAGGGGCCTCCAGCGCCAGACGCGGAAGGCGTGCATGCAGACGAGGGTCAAGAAGTACGCGGGGAGCCACAAGAGGTGCACGTCCCACGACTGCGCCACGAGGCGCAACCCATCGAAGCGCAGGTCTGCGAGGATGTCCTCGACGGGCCAGTCCCGCAGGGTCAGCCAGGCAAAGGCCGCGCCGATGGCGAGGGACAGGCCCCACTTGGCGGCGACGCGCAACAACGACGACACCTGGCGTGTGCCTCCGTGCCCAAAAAACGGGCGGAGTATAGGACAAAATCTTCAGGGTAGGACTAGGTCACATCACTCGCGGACGAGGAGGTCGCGCGAGACGTCGTTCTGTGGGGCCGTCGTCTGCGTGGCCTTCTCGACCACGGGTGCCGGGTCAGCCTGGTGGGCCTTCGGCTTCTCGGCGTGCAAGGATACGAAGAATGGCGTCAGCACTAAAGCCACCACGCTCATCAGTTTGATGAGGATGTTCAGCGAAGGACCTGCGGTGTCCTTGAAGGGGTCCCCCACGGTGTCGCCGACGACCGCGGCCTTGTGCGTGTCGGAACCCTTCCCGCCGTAGTGACCGGCCTCGATATGCTTTTTGGCATTGTCCCAGGCCCCTCCGGCATTCGCCATGAAGATTGCTAGGAGGACACCGGAGACCGTGGTCCCCGCCAAAAGCCCACCCAGGGACAGCAGCGTCGGATCCGCGATCCCGAACACGACCGGCGTCACCACCGCGAGCAGCCCGGGGACGATCATGCGTCGGATGGCGGCCTTGGCCGAGATCGAGACGCAGCGCGCATAGTCCGCCTTGGCCTGGCCCTCGAGAAGCCCCGGAATCTCGCGGAACTGGCGACGCACCTCCTGGACCATGTCCATGGCGGCTCGACCCACCGCGCTCATGGCGAACGAGGAGAACAAAAACGGCAGCATGGCGCCCACGAAGACCCCTGCGAGGACTCGCGGGTCCAGGAGGTCGAGCTGTTGCACGATGGGGTTCTTCGACGAGAACGCCGCGAACAAAGCCAGGGCGGTCAGGGCCGCGGACCCGATCGCAAAGCCCTTGCCGATGGCCGCGGTGGTGTTTCCGACCGCGTCCAGGCGGTCCGTGCGGGCGCGGACTTCCTTGCCGAGGTGGGCCATCTCGGCGATGCCGCCCGCGTTATCCGCGATGGGCCCGTAGGCGTCCACAGCCAGCTGGATGCCGGTGGTGGACAGCATGCCCAGGGCTGCGATGGCGATGCCGTACAGGCCGGCCAACTGGAAGGCGACCACGATCGCGGCCGCGATCAAAAGGACCGGCAGCGCAGTCGAGTTCATGCCGACCGCGATCCCGCGGATGATGTTGGTGGCCGGGCCGGTCTGGGAGGCCTCGGAGATCGAGCGCGCTGGACCCTTGCCCTCGGCCGTGAAGTACTCCGTAATCAGTCCGATCAGGATCCCTGCGATCAGGCCGGCGATTGCCGACAGGTAGATGCCCAACGAGGCGCTGGTCCCCTGGTCGCCGCCCTGGAACAACTGGATGTTCAGGCCTGCGGCCTGGATGCGCAGATCGCTTGGCAGGATGGCCTGGATGACAAAGTACGAGCCGACAAGCATCGCGACCCCGGCCACGATGCTACCGATATTGAGGGCCGTCTGGGGATTGCCGCCCTCGCTGGTCTTCACGAAGAACGTCCCGACGATGGAACTGACGATCCCGACCGCGGCCAGGGCCAGGGGCAGGAACACGAGGGCGTAAGGGTTGTCGCCAAGGGCCTGGTGGCCGATCAGCATCACACCGAGCACCATGGCGCCGACGATCGAACCGACGTAGGACTCGAAGAGGTCCGCGCCCATGCCGGCCACGTCGCCCACATTGTCCCCGACGTTGTCTGCGATGGTGGCGGGGTTGCGGGGGTCGTCCTCGGGGATGCCGGCCTCGACCTTGCCGACCAGGTCCGCGCCCACGTCGGCCGCCTTGGTATAGATGCCGCCGCCCACGCGGGCGAACAGGGCGATCGAGGAGGCCCCCATGCTGAACCCGGCCAGGACCGAGAGCACCCGGTTCATCGCGGCCTGGTCGAAGGTGTGAAGGTCCATCCCGAAGAACTTGAGGTACACAAAGAACAACAAAGACAATCCCAAGGCCCCGAGGCCAACGACGGTCAGCCCCATCACCGACCCGCCCGAGAACGCCACGGTCAGGGCCTTCACCAGGGAATGCCGTGCCTGGGCCGCGGTGCGCGCATTGGCCGCAGTCGCGACCCGCATCCCGAAGAAGCCAGCCAGCGCCGACAAAGTGGCCCCGCATACGAAGGACACCGCGATGAGCCAGTGGCTGTCTCGCTGACCGGCGTTCGCGACCCCGAGCAGGATCGCCACGATCACGACGAAGACGGCCAGGACCTGGTACTCGCTCTTGAGGAAGGCCATGGCGCCTTCTCGGACGTACCCAGAAATTTCGACCATCCTGTCCGTGCCCGGGTCCTGCTTGAGGACCCACGCCGCTCGGAAGGCGGCGTACAGCAGGGACAGGACCCCAGCCCCCGCCGCGATCAAGAGCAGTGTCCCGTTGTCCATCGCGCACCTCCTTGAGTCATCGAGTCTCGCTCGACCCGCGCAACCGGGAGCGAACCGTCCGGGCCTCGGTCCGGGGACGGTCGCGTCGGACACCCCATCCGACGCGCGCTGTTTAGTCGGGTGGAGCGAATCTTGTCAAGGAAAACGGCGGCGGGGCGTGTCCAATGTCATGATCCGGTCAACCCAGGCCCGCGACGCCGGAATAGGGTGTAGAGCAGTGGTACCAGGACCAGGGTGAAGACGGTCGAGGCGCCAAGGCCCCCGACCACGGCCCGGGCCAAGGGGACGTTGGACTCGCTGCCCTCGCCGATGCCGATGGCCATCGGCAGAAGTCCGAGCAGGGTCGTCAGCGTGGTCATCAGGATGGGGCGCAGGCGGACGCGGCCGGCCTCGACGACCGCGCTGAAGAGGTCCATTCCTTCTTCGACCCTCGCGTTGGCGAACTCGACCAAGAGGATGCCGTTCGACAAGACGATCCCGACCATCATGATCACCCCCATGAAGGCGTTGACGGACAGAGGGGTGCCGGTCAGGTAGAGGGCCCAGACCACGCCGATGAGCCCCATGGGCACCGAGAACATCACGATGAAGGGCTCGCGCAGCGACCGGAACTGGGAGGCCATGGTCATGTACACCAGGAGCAAAGCCAGCAGCAGGGCGAGCGCGAGGCCTTGGAAAGATTCCTTCTGGGACTGGCGCTCCCCGGCGAGGGAGACCTCGAAGCCCTCGGGCAGGGGCAGGTCCTTCAAGGCCGCCTCGACCTCGGATGCGACCTCGCCGAGGGGCCGGTTCCAGACATTGGCCGTGACGTGGACGATGCGCTGCTGGTATTTGCGGTCCATTTGGACCGGGCCAGCGCCAGGTCGGATCGAGGCCACGGTCCGCAACGCCACAGGCGGGCCCGCGCGGGTGCGGACCGGCACGTCCTCGAGATCGTGGAGGGAGGCGCGGTCCTCGTCCCTCAAGCGCACCACGATCCAGTACTGGTTTCCGGTCACCGGGTCGGTGTAGATGCCGGGGACGTTGAGGTTTCCCGCGACCGAGGTGAGCACGGTCTGGGCCACCTCGCGCGTGGTCGTCCCGAGGATCGCGGCCTTCTCGCGGTCCACCAAGACGTCGAGCTCCGGGTAGTCGTCGTCACGGCTCACGCGGACGTCCGTGGTGCCAGGGGTCTTCTCCAGGATGTCCACGATGCGGTCCGCGAGTTCGCGTGCGGCATCGAGGTCGTAGCCCACGACCTCGACATCGATCGGGGCCCCGGAGCCCATGCCCAGGACGCGCTTCACGATCCCGCCGGTGTCAAAAAAGACCTGGACCCCCGGAAACTTCCCCTTCAGCGCGGCCCGGACCCTCTCGACGCACTCCTGGTCGCTCAGGTCGCGGCGGTCCGGGGGGAGGAGTTGCACTCGGACCGTGGCCTGGTGAGGCCCGGTGTTCCCTGACCACAACGCGCCCATTCCCGACTGCCGCACCCCGGAATCGGTGACGACGGTGGCGACCGCTGGGCCCAGGGTCTCGCGGACGACCTGCTCGACGCGGGTCGCGAGGAGGGCCGTCTCCTCGACACGCGTGCCAAGCGGGGCCTTGATGAAGCCTTGGAACTGGCTCTCGTCGGTCCGCGGGAAGAACTCGGTCCCCACGCGCGGGAAAAGGGCCATCGAGCCAGCAAAGACGGTGAGGATGGCCGCGATGACCATTGCGCGGTGGCTCAAAGCCGCGCGCAGGACGCGCGCGTAGAACCCGTCCAGGGCGTCGAACGCGGCTTTCCAGCGGCCGAGGACGCGCCGATACAGGTCCGGGGCGCCCCGGGGCGCTTTGGCCGGAGCGATGCGCTCGGTCAGGGGAGGCACCACGCCCATGGCCGCGAAATACGAGGCCGCCAGGGCGAAGACCACCGCGAGGGTCAGAGGGATGAAGAGGAGTTTCGCGATCCCGGTCAGGAAGACCACGGGAAAGAAGACCGCGATGGTCGCGATGGTCGAGGCAAGCACGGGCATGGCCACCTCCCGCGCCCCCTCGAGCGCGGCCTTCGCCGGAGGCTCCCCGCGTTCGCGATGGCGAAAGATATTTTCAAGAACTACTATCGAATCATCAACGAGTCGCCCGACCCCGAGCGCGAGCCCTCCGAGAGTGAAGACGTTGAGGGACTGTCCGCCCACGAAGAACAAGAGCATGAAGGTCGCCATCAGGGACAAGGGGATGGACAGGGCGATGACGATGGTCGAGCGGAAGGATCGCAGGAACAGGAAGATGACGGCCACCGCGAGCAGGGAGCCCATCAGGGCCTCATTGACGAGGCTTCGGATGGAGTTCCGGATGTAGGTGGACTGGTCGAAGGTCGGCCTGATCTCGACGCCCTCCGGGATGCCCCGCAGGCGCGGGATGGCGGCAAGGACACGGTCCACGACCTCGATGGTGTTGGCACCGGGCTGCTTGCGCACCCACAGGTTCACGCCGGGCTGTCCGTTCACGCGGACGATGTTCGTCTGGTCCTCGGCGCCGTCCACAACCCTGGCCACATCGCGCACAAAGACGGGGGTCTGGCCAGGCCCGGCCACCCGCACGGGTACCTCCCCGATGCGCTCCACGACGGGGATCTGCGTCTCGGTGAAGACATGGTAATCCACGGCCCCGACGCGTAAGTTCCCGGATGGCAGAAGGAAGTTGGCCTGGGCAATGGCGTCCACGAGGTCTTGGGTGGTCAGGCCCCGGGCCTCGAGGGCACGCCGGTCCGCGAGGACCGTCACCTGGCGCACGAGCCCGCCCGCGATGGAGGCCGTGGCCACGCCAGCGATGTGCTCCAACTGGGGCTGGATCACGTTGTACGCAAGGTCGTACAGGGCGCGGTCATCGAGCCCTCCGCCCGTCACAGACAGCCCCACGACCGCGATATTGGACAGGTCCACCTTGATCACGAAGGGCTGCTGGGCGCCTGGCGGCAGCGAGGCCATGATCTGCTGGACCCTCTGGATGCAGTCGGCCGCGCCCACGTCCACATCGGCCCCCCAATCGAACTGCACGCGGACCACGGACAGGCCCTGACGCGAAGTGCTCTCGATGTAGGTGACCCCTGGGACGGAGGCCACGGCGCGCTCCAGGCGCATGGTCACGGAGGCCTCGACCTCCTTGGGCCCCGCGCCGGGATAGACCACACCCACGACCACCACAGGGATCGAGATGTCGGGGAAAAGGTCCACGGGGATCCGGCGCAGCGAGACCAAGCCCAGGACGACCACCGCGATGGCGATCATCAGGACCGCGACCGGGTTGCGCAGGGCCGCGCGGGTCAGCATCGCGAGGACCTCATCTCTCGTGGTCGGGCGCACCGGCCTCCACGGCGCGGACCACGGCCCCGTCTCGCACCATCTCCCGGCCAAGCGTCACGAGGAGGTCGCCCTCCTCGAGCCCCCCCACCACCTCGACCCGCCCATCCGGAAAGGTGCGGCCCAGGCGCAGTCGCACCTCGTGCGCCCGCCCATCGCGCACGACAAACGCGACCCCCTCCCGACCTTTCCTGGCCACGGCGCGGGGCGGGACCAAAATCGCCCCGGTCACTCGCTGCATCTCCAGCGTCACCCGGCCGAACATCCCCGGCTTCACGCGCTCGTCCAGGCCCGAGAACTCGAGCTCGACCTCGAGAGTCCGCGTGGCCGCGTCCAGGGCCGGCGACATCCGCGCGATGCGGCCTTCCCATGGGCCGCCTTCGACCCCATCGAGCGTCAGAAGGACCGGCTGCCCGACCTTCAAAAAGGGCACGTCCGGTTGCGCGACTGCGGCCACGGCCTTGAGCCGCGTAAGGCTCCCCACTGTGAACAGGGCCGGGCCCTGCGGCCCGACCAGGGCCCCCACGTCCACGTGTCGCTTGACGACGTAGCCATCGAAGGGGGCCTCGATCGCCGCGTATCCCTTCCGGGTCCGAGTGAGCCCCAGCGCGGCCTCGGCGGCGCGCACTTGGGCCTCGGTCACCCGGACCTGTGTCTCGGCCGCGTCTGCCTCCGCCTGCGAGAGGAAGGCCTGCGCGACGAGCCGGCGGGCCCGCTCGGCTTGGTCGAGCGCGTTCTGATGGGCCGCGCGCGCGGCCTGAAGTTGGGCCGCGGCCTGCCGCTCCTGGTCGCTCAACTCCCGCGACTCGACCACGGCCAGTCGCTGGCCTCTTCGGACCTTGTCGCCGCGGTCCACAAAGTAGGCGAGCACGTAGCCCGAAGTCCGCGAGACCACGCTCGCCTGCTCTCGGGGCTCGAGCGTCACGAGGTAGGACCTCGATACCACCGCGTCCTCGCGCCGGACTCTTTGGACCACGACCTCCGGCGGCGGTCTCTCGCGGCGGGCCTCACCACCTCGCGCCCCTTCCCGGCAGCCGACGCCGAGGACCGCGCCTGTGACGGCCGCCAGGGTCGCGGCCACCCTCGACCACCCCCCCGTCCGTCGCGCCCTCTCCTGGGTCTTCCTCATCGCGCACCCATGCCGTCTGCTCCTCGCGGCATCCTCGGCGCCCGTCCCAGGACGCGAAGCCATGTCGCCTTCGCGACCGCCAGGTCCAGTCGCCCTCGGACGAGCGCCGCCTCCGCGTTCGCCAGGGCCGCCTGGGCGTCCAGGACCTCGACCGATGTCCCTGTGCCGGCCTCGAACCGCCCCTCGGCCAGCGCAGCCGCCTCGCGGGCCGCTTCAACCGCGGCCTCGAGGGGGCGTAGCCGCGCCTGCGTCTCCACAAGCCTCGCGCGCGCCTGCTCGACCTCGCGGCGGATCGCAACCTCGATGCCCCGCAGTCGCTCGCGCAGGGCAGCCAAAGCCGCCTCGGCCTCGCGCACCTGGTAGAGGGGCACAAGCCCTGTGAACAGCGGGACGCTCAAGGTGACCCCGAGGCTCCAGTTCCAGACCAAATCCTTCACCTCGGTGCCCGCGTCCGTGAACGAGGCGTTCGCGGACAGGACCGGGAACCACTGCCCGCGCAGGGCCCTCACCACCCCCTCCTGGGCTGCGATCCGGGCGGTCAGGGCCGCGCGCTCCGGGCGATTTCGCAGGGCCTCCTCGACCGCCTCCGACAAGGACGGCGCCGGGCCTTCTTCTTCGGGGTCCGGCTCCACCGCCCGAAACGCGAACCATTCCGGCACCCCGAGTACAGCAAGCAGGTCGCTTTGCGCCACCAGGAGGTCGTTCTCGGCCTGCAACAGGGCCGCCTCCGCGGACCGGGCCTCTGCCTCGGCCCGCAGGGCCTCGAGCCTTGGCCTCATGCCCGACTCGACCATGGCCCTTGCGCGCTGCGCGTGCCGGCTCGCCTGCGCCTCCATGGCCCGGGCCACGCGGACCATCTCCTGCGCTGCGAGCACGAGGTGATACCGGGTGACCACGGCAAGCCAGGTTTGCTCGCGCGCGGATTCCATGTCTTCTCGTGCCGCATCGGTCGCTGCTCGGGCGGCCTCGTTCGCCCCTCCCGTGCGGCCGAAGTCATAGATCGGTTGCTCAAGCGTGATGGCGAAGTTGAAATAGTTGAAAGACTGATTGGATGGGCTGGTGGAGAGCCGAAAGGTGGACGGGATCAGGCCAGGCCTCGGCGTGAAGTTGCCTGTCTGACGGGAGTACGCTGCTGTCCCCGTGAGCGTGGGCAGGTATCCCGCCCGCGCGACGCCCTCGTGGGCCTTGGCCCCCAAGACCGCCTGCCGGGCCGCTGCGAGGTCCGGGTTGTGCGCAAACGCGATGTCGAGCGCCTCCTCGAGGGTCAGGACGCGCTCCTGCGCGCCCCCTGACCTCGCAAGCGCGACCAGGGCGGTGGAGGCGAGAAGGAGCCGTGGAACGCTCCAGCGACGCACCATTACGCCCTATCTCTCCCCCCGGAAATCAGCCCTTGATCACCGCGATGGGCCTCATCCGGCACACCTTGCGGGCGATCCCTGCGGCGTGGACGACCTCGACCACCTCCGATACGTCCTTATATGCCTCGGGCATCTCCTCCGCAAGGGTTTCCGAGCCCGCGGCCCGGACCAACACCCCCCTGCGCTCGAGTTCCTTGCGGATGTCGTGCCCCTTGCCCGCCTTGATCGCCTGGCTGCGCGACAAAAGCCTCCCGGCCCCATGACAGGTACTGCCGAATGTCTCCTCGAGCGCGGAAGGGGCCCCCACCAACACGAAGGAGGCTCGTCCCATGTCCCCGGGGACCAGGACCGGCTGCCCGACGGCCCGGTACGGCTCCGGGACGTCCGGGTGGCCTGCGGGGAGGGCCCTTGTGGCGCCCTTGCGGTGAACGCACACGAGTTTTTCTTGTTTGCCGACCTTGTGCCTCTCGAACTTCGCAATGTTGTGGGCCACGTCGTACACGACTTTCAGGCCCAGACCGCGCTGCCTCCGTCCGAACACGGCCTCGAACGCCTCGCGGACTTCCGCCGTGATCATCTGGCGGTTCGCGAAGGCGAAGTTCGCCGCCGCGGCCATGGCCGCGAAGTAGCGCCGGCCCTCCTCTGAGCGGATAGGCGCGCAGGCGAGTTGCCGGTCCGGCAAGGAGACCCCGGCCGCCCGCGCGGCCCGATCCATGACCGGGATGTAGTCGGTGCAGACCTGGTGCCCGAAGCCCCTCGACCCGGTGTGAATCAGGACCGTCACGCTGCCCAAAAACAACCCGAAGGCGCGGGCTACTTCCTCGTCAAAGACCTCATCCACCACCTGGACCTCGCAGAAATGGTTGCCGGAGCCGAGCGTGCCTAGCTGGTCGCGCCCCCGCTCGTACGCCCGGTCCGAGCATGCCCTGAAGTCCGCGCCCCGGATGCACCCCTGCTCCTCCAGGACCAGGAGGTCCTCCGCGTCCCCGTATCCCTGCTCGACCGCCCAGGCCGCGCCCAGACGCGCCACTTGGGCCATGTCCTCGCGGGAGAGGCGGACCTCGCGCTGATGAGAGCCGACCCCGGTCGGCACGCGCGCGAAAAGGGCCGCAACCAGGTCGGAGACCCGCGGACGCACGTCCTCCGCGGTCAAATCCGAGCGGAGCAGTCGCACCCCGCAGTTGATGTCGTACCCCACGCCCCCGGGCGAGATCACGCCCTCCTCTGCATCGAAGGCCGCGACCCCGCCGATGGGAAATCCATAGCCCCAGTGGATGTCCGGCATGGCGAGCGACCGCCCCAGAATACCTGGCAGGCACGCCACGTTTGCGACCTGGGTCAAGGCGGCCTCGTCTAGGGCGTGGCTTTCGAGTTTCGCGTTCGCGTACACGACTCCGTCCACCTTCATGGCCCCGGTCCGAGGGATGACGATCCGTTGGTCGTCTAGTCGTTTAAAATACAATTTCTTACCCACAGAATACTCCAAAAATCATGTATCCATGACGACTTTGGCACGAAGCCCCTTGCCTCGCGTCCGAGTGACCCTAAGTCCATGGAGGGTCGGCGCCTTCAGCGCGACCCTGTGCGCGTGCCGCGCGGGGTCGAGCCTGTCGCAGAGCGCCCGTACCTGCCATCCCCCCTGGGCGGTCTTGGTCGCCTCCGCCGCTGCCGGGATCAGCCCCCGCGACTCGACGAGAAAGACCCATTCCGACAACGCAAGAAACAATGCCATCTCCGGGTCTGCCGGTGCGACCTCGAAGACCACCTCATGCGTGGGCCGAAGGCTTGAAATCCCCCACATCGCGTCCGAGCACGCCAGCAAACACGAGGCCATCAGGTCCTCGAAATCTCGCCCCCTCGCCTCGAAGGCAAAGTCGGCTGTGTGTGGGACGACCCGGTAGTCGCTTCGGTCACGCATCCCGCCTCTACCCCCACATCGCCGTGGCCCGGCGCGTCCACACCGCAGAAAATCTACCATGTCCTTGACAGGCGCGAGAGGCAAAGACTAGCATTTCCGCACCATGAGGGGTGGGCTGGAGTTTCGGGCCCGCGAGAACGGCATCGTTGATGGAAGGGATTGAAGATGCCCGCGAGAAAGGTCAAGGGTGAAGCGGTCCAGGTCGCCGACGACGGGACCGGCGCTGCGGTCCTCACGGTCCACAAGGGTCTGTACCCGAAGGATGTCCTGTTCGGGACGGCGTTCACGTTCTTGGACCGGTGCTACGTGCACCTCGACATGGCGGACGCCGACCACGTGCGTGTGTCGCTGCGTCCGAAGCCCGGCGTCACGGGCCTGAGCGCGCAGGAGGCCGCTGGCGAGTTCTGCAACGAGATGGTCAACCAGGCAGTGCGCCTGCGGCTCGCGAAGGCGACCGAGCAGGTGCGGACCGAGATCGTCAAGCGTGCGATCGGGCAGTCGCTACCGCCTGCCTCGCCGGCCCCGGCCAGGACGCCGCCTCCGCCCCCGGACCTCCCGCCCGAGGTGGCCAAGATCCTGGCCGAGGAGGACGACAACCTCGACTTCCTGGACGACCCCCTTGGGATCGCGGTCCCCTGGGAGGAGAAGTACGGCAAGAAGGACGGTGCGCCGGAGCCCGAAAAGAAGTAGGGGAGGGGGCATGCAAATCCGATTCCACAAGGGCCTGTACCCGAAGAAGGCCGTGGACGAGGCTGTTGAGGCCTTTCAAGAGGCGGCGACGATGAAGGTGTCGCGCCAGGGGGAGCACTGGGCCGTGAGCATCGAGCCTGGCGACCCTGACGTAAGCGAGGACGAGCTCATTGGCGAGTTCCAAAACTACGTCCTGGGTCTGGCCATTGCGAAGCGAGGGAACGCATGAGCGCCGCATCCCGCCGGTCCACGAAGTCGCCCGCCGTGTGGGCGAGGACGAATCTCTTTCGATACAGAAAGGTTGGGCCGAAATACGTCGTCACGAACGACCATGGGGCCTTCACCTTCCTGGACGACGCCGAACTTGCCCTCCTGATCAACGGCCGGGTGAAGCCGGGGACCCCGCTGGCCGAGGAACTGACCTCGAAGGGGTTTTTGGTGACGGACGGCGACATCGCGCGCATCGCGGCGGACTACGATCGCCGGGTCTCGTACCTGTACCGGGGGCCGGTCCTGCACATCGTCGTGGTCACGCTGCGCTGCAACGAGGTCTGCCGTTACTGCCACGCGAGCCGCGCCTCCCTGAAGGAGACCGAGACCGACATGACCATCGCCACGGCAGAGAAGGTCGTGGACCTGATCCTGCGCGCCCCGTCCGATACCCTCACCATCGAGTTCCAGGGCGGGGAGCCCCTCGTGAACTGGGAGGTGGTCCGGCACATCGTCGAGTACGCCCTTTCCAAGGCCAAGGCCCTCGGCAAGCGATTGATGTTCTCGCTCGTGTCCAACCTGTCGCTGATGGACGACGAGAAACTCGCCTGGCTCCTGGACCACAAGGTTCAGATTTCCACGTCGCTCGATGGGCCCCAAGACCTGCACGACCACTTCCGCAAACTGGCCGGGGGCAGTTCGTACGACCACACGGTGCGCTGGATGCAGCGCATCAACCAGGCGTACCGCGAGCGCGGGATGGACCCGGACCTCTATCATGTGGAGGCCTTGGCCACCATCACCGCGGACCACCTCAAGCGCCCGCGCGACCTTGTGGACGAGTACGTCAAGCAGGGGTGCCGCGCCATCTTCCTGCGGCCCCTGAACCCGTTCGGATTTGCGAAGAACCAGACAGAGCGCCTGGGCTACACCGGGCGGGAGTTCCTCGACTTCTACCGCGAGGCCTTCGACTATATCCTCGATTTGAACCGCCGCGGCACCGAGATCCTCGAGCGCCTGGCCGGGATCTTCCTGACCAAGATCCTGACCCCCGACGACCCGAACTACATGGACATCCGCTCGCCCTGCGGGGCCGGGATTGGGCAGATCGCATACAACTACGACGGCAGCATCTTCACCTGCGACGAGGGGCGCATGGTCTATCAGATGGGGGACGAGGCGTTCCTCATCGGCCGGGCGGATGTGAACACGCTTCAGGAGGTCGTCACCCACGATACGGTGAAGGCCCTCGCGATGGCCTCGTGCCTGGACTCGATTCCGGGGTGCGCGGAGTGCGCCTACAAGCCGTACTGCGGGACGTGCCCGGTCTATAACTACACCGAGCAGGGGAACATCTTTCCGCAAAACCCGACGAACGACCGGTGCGCGATCTACATGGGGGTGCAGGACCACCTCTTCCGCTACCTGATGGACGGGGACCCACAGGTGCTCGACATCTTCCGGCGCTGGGTCGAGGTCAAGGAGCGTCCGGAGTACCTACATGACCACCGGCCCCTCTGAACCCGCCGGCCCGCCGCTGCGCGCCATCCTGAAACTGACCTACCGCTGCTCGAACCGCTGCCGCTTCTGCCGCGTGGACGAGCACCGCGGGGTCGTGGAGGACATGCCGCTGGAGCGGGCCGCATCGCTGTTGCGCGAGGCCCGCCGGCTCGGGGTCGAGATGGTCCTGTTCTCGGGTGGAGAGCCCACCCTGCGTGAGGACTTGCCTCGCCTCGCGCGCGCCGCCACGGCCCTCGGCCTGCGATGGGGCCTCATTACAAACGGGCGGCGCCTGGCGTACGCCGATTACCGCGACGCCTTGCTCGGGCTCGGGCTCGCCTATGTCCACACCTCCCTGCACGGGGCCCGGGCCGAGACCCACGACCACATTGTGCAGTGCGGAGGACACGCCGAGGTCCTCGAGGCCCTGTCGGGTCTCAAAGGGCGGGAAATCGAGGTTCACGTCAACACCGTGATCACGCGGACCAACCTCGCGGAACTGGACGCGATCTCGGACCTCCTCGCGCGGTTCGCGCCCCTCACCCACAAGGTCTGCCTGATGGAACCCAGGGGGCTATTCGAGGCGCACGAGCAGGAACTGATCGTCCGCCCCGAGGTGGCGGCACGCGCGGCCCTGGCCACGGCTCGGAGGGCCCGCGAGCGTCACGGGGGTTCCGGGCTGCGAGTGGAGGTCGAGGGCTTCCCGCTCTGCCAGGTCCCGCCCGAATACGCCGCCGGCCTGCACTCCCACAACATCCGCTACATGTGCGAAGGCTTCGAAGACCAGTTTTATCCCACGGACCATGGGGAGCGGACCTTCCCGGCCCCTTGCGCCCGATGCGCCATCCGGACCTCGTGCCCTGGCGTGTACGTGGGTTATGCCGCGCGCTACGGGGCTGCCGGCCTCTCCCCGGTCAGGGCACCTCGACCACGAAGGAGTCCTGCGACACGCCCGCCGCATGAAGATTGACGTCAAAATATTCAAAGTCATTGTTGTAGTCAAAAGGCTTACCGCCGGCTCCCAGCAGATAGGCGTTTAGCTCGAGTTCCAACGTCTTCGGGCCATAGTGCTGGGGCGCATCCGCGTCAAAATCCGTGGGCAGTGGGTTCCGCAGAAGGGGGCGGTAGGGGGCCTCTTCTGGGAAAGTTGGGAGGGACAAGGACGAGCGGTCTCCGGGCAGGAAGATCTCCCAAAGACAATGCGACGCCGGGCCTCCCACAGACCCCTTGCGCGGGTCATTGGGTTCCTCGACCAGGGTGTTGCGAGGCGCTGGCGTCATGTAGTTGATGCGGAACACGTAGAAATCCGGCTGCCTCGGCCAGGTAACTGGCTCCCAGGACGCCTCCCCGGTGAACAAGTCGGGCGACAGCGCGTCTAGAGGCCCCCCGACCCCTGCCGGTGGACGCGGGTGCAGGAGCCTTGGCGGAGGCAGCCACGCTCCGGGTCCAGAGAAGTCCAGAGAATCGCCCGCCCTCACCCCGGGCGCAATCGCGGTGGTGATGCCTGGCGGGTCCGCCCCGAGCACGGCCTCGCGGCCAGCGAACCCGACCGCAAGATAGATGGGCGCAAGACCGAGGGCCTTCAGCACGGGATGCCCCGGGTCCGGGAACCGGATGCGGACAGGATTCTGGGGCGGTTTCCATTGATAGGTCGCGTCCACGGCCACGAACAGGTATCCTTCGCCCCCGGTCTCCACGACGCCAAAGACGAGCCCGTTGGGCAAAGGCTCGCCGGTCTTGTAGTCCACGGGGAAAGAGCCGAGGGAGATGTCCACGGTCTGGCCAGGCAGGGGACGCAGGTCCACCGAGAAGACTAGGTCTTGGGTGGTCACCTCCCCCCCGCGGACCTGGACGCGCTCCACCGCCAGGGCCCGCGGCTCGAACCACAAGTGATAGGGGTCCTTCATTGCCTGGAGGAGGCAGCGCGTCGTGCCCCCAAGGGCAAACAAAAGATGCTGGCCCTCCGGGACGTCCCGAAGAGCGAACCGCCACGATGTCGTGTCTCCGGCGTATGGGACCACGAGGTTCGCTGGGACGGGGAAGGGACCGGTGACTGCCGGGTCCGGGGCCTCGAGGATATTGCCCATGCTGATGGAGGACAGAGGGACGTTGCGGAGCGCAACCTGCACGATGGCCAGCGGGATTTGGGTCGCCTCGTCGCAGCCGAGGATGCTCCCCGTGTTCGGGAACGGCTCGATACCCAAGGCCATCGCCTCGCCGAAGAAGCCAAAGACCGAGCCTTCGATGTCCCCGACACGCGCATCGTCGCGGCCAGGGACCGGGTCCAGAGGGACCATGGGGACCGCGAGGTTGGCTGCGTTCACCCCGAGGTACGAGATGAAGCGATAGCCGTCCGCGCCGACCGTCACATCCACCGGACCCTTGAGGGCCTCGTCCTCGAACTCGACGAACCCGTCCGGGGACGTGAGCCCGAAGAAGACCCGCTCGCCTGCCCGGACCACCACCTGCGCCCCCTCGAACGGGGCGGGCGCCGAGCCCGCCATGCCCACCGTGTCCGCGTCCAGGGCGAAGACTCGCAAGGTCCCGGCCACAGGTCCGCTCCCGGCGTAGACCCCGGTGTTGACGCCTGGCTGGGGCAGGTCCCCTTCCACGGTAAAGGCGATGGCGACCGAGGCCTCGATGGGCAAAAACGCATCCGTTGGGTCATCGTAGTGGGCCGTCACGTGCGCGACGACCCGCTCGGAGGTGCATACCTGGCAGGCGAAGTCTCCGGGCGCGCGCTCCACGGGCTGGGAGAGCGTTCCCCAGTCCGCGAAGAACTCGACCTGGCGACCCGGCATGGGGTTGCCCTGGGTGTCCCGCAGGCGCGCGAGCAGGTCCGCGCACCGTTGCGACTCCCCGTTTGGGCGCACGGGGCCGCGCGTGAGGGTGAGACTCGGTCCCTGGCCCAAGGGCTCCGGGTCCTGGCCGTCCAGGATGCCGTCCCCGTCCGTGTCGGGGTTGTGAGGGTCCGTGCCGAAGCGGTCCTCCTGGCGGTCGGTAAGCCCGTCCTTGTCCGAGTCGGGACCCACGTCCCGCCCGCAATCCAGGGCACCCAGCGCGACGACCATCGCGAGGAGCCAGGTCCTCATCGAAACCTCACCTTCGCACCGACCCCGCCGCTTATCACCCACCCTCCACCCTCGATGGTGGGAAAGCCTGGATTGGCCAGGTCGTGGACCATCTTCTCGTCGCGGTTCGAGACCAGGCCGCTCCACGCGAGGTGCGCATCCACAACGATGGGGGGCCCGCCGACCGGCTCGAAGTCGAGGCCGGCCCCGAGGGTGGCGGTGAACCGGTGCCCGTCGAGGAGGTTCGACTCGCCCTCCTGGGCCGGGACCGGGGACTGAACGAAGGCCAGGCCCGCTCGGAGGCGCCAGGCAAGGGTTGCGTGCCACTCCACACCCGCACGGACCGAGACCGTATCGTGAAACCCTGGGTCCGCAACCGGCTGGACCTTGCTCACCGCCCCGGACGAGTCGTACAGGGTGACGGATGGTGAAGATTGTTCAAACTGTCTCCAGAACGAATAGATGATGTCCGTGCTGACCAGGACCTGCCCGACCTCCCACGCCACGCCGAGCCCGACCTGATGGGGAGTCGAGTACTCGGTGGCCTCCACGTTGAGCCGGATGGGGGGGACCTTCTCGATGTCCACCGAGGTCGGGATGCCCAGGCGCGTGCGATTGGCCCCCCGCCAGACCAGGGCCAGAAACAGCGCTCGGTGGGGCTGCACGAGGACACCCACGTTGGGAGACAGCCGCGCGGTGACATTCACATTCGTGTGGGAGCGACCACCGGTCCCCGCGAAGTCTACCCGCACGTCCCCGGCCACGTGCGGGAGCAGCGAGAACCCGACCCCGATGGCGAGCCAGTGCAGGGGCCGCAGCGCGACTGCCGCGTTGAGGACCAGGCGGCGATTGCGTTCTTCAAGCAACGGGAAGTGTGGCTCGGAGCGTGGGAAGGCCCGGATCGAATACAAAGATAGCCCCGGCAGCATCGCATCCACGCCGACGAACACGATGTCTCGGAGGCCCTGTCCCAGCGGTATGGGGCTCGCAAACCCGAATGCCATCAGGGCACGAGTGCGATTGAAGGGCGAGCCCTCGCCGTTTACCTGGAGAAACGGACGATAGACCAGGAAGCCCAAACCGGCCTCGAAACCTTGAAGACGCGACAGGGACGCCGGGTTGTAGTAGCAGGCATCGTAGGAGGCCGAAGCCGCAGTGGCTGCCCCGGCCATGGCAGCCGCGCGGGAGCCTGCCCCAAAGGTCTCCTCGGGGTTGGCGTGCGCCTTTGCGGGTCTCATCAGCGCGATCAGCACCGCGGCGATGACTGTCCAGGCCGTGCGCACGTCGCTCGCGCCCCTGTTCGAGGCCGGCGGATGATAGCACGGGGCGGAGGTGGGGAGGGTCAGGTCCGCTTGCGCAGCTCGATCGGGTACACCTTGTGCCCGCCGACCTCGCGGCCTGGCAGGACCCGCAGGACACCCATGTGCAGGTCTACGTGCTTGCCCGAGGCGAGGCGGATCGTGAGTCGGTCCTCTTGGGGGGCGTGGACCACGCGACACATCCCGAACCGGGGATGGTCGACGTAGTCCCCTGGGCGGATCTCGAGCAGGATCAACTCCTCGGCCTCGTCCGGGTCCGGAGGCCTGAACGCGGGCTCCGCGGGGGGACGAACCAAAGGCTGGATGGCGGGCGGGGGTATCGGGCCCCTGGTCCTCAACTCTTCCGGGGCCTGGACCTGAACCCAAGGCGCGTAGGCGTCGTCCGGCGCCCGCACAAAGGCCACGTCATCGAGGGCGAGGATCAAGAACTCGCACATCCGGACCTCGCCGGACAGGATGCGGCCCGCGCGCTCGATGCCCGCCCCCTCACCGGGACACCGAACTGCCGCGTAGAGCCTCACATCCAGCCCGTCCCCGAGCATGGAGACGTTCCCCGAGATCGTCGGGCAAAAGATGTTCCCATCGAGGGGCTCGCTGACCTCGCCTTGGGCAGCCTCGCGGTCGAGGAACCCAAAGACAGGGTGTCCGAGGACCGCGGTGGCGTGGATCCATCCGCACGAGATCCGGTTCTCGCCGCAGATGGTGCGAAAGCCCGCGATGATGTCCTGCGATGGGTCCAGACGACCCGCGAAGTAGCGGCGTTCCTGGAACTGCGAGACGATCATGGGACCTCCGATGGGGTAGGGGCCTCAGCCGGCTCCGAGTCCGCCCCGGCCTCCGGGGATTCCCGGGTGCTCTCCATGGCCTGCCCGCGCACACCCCCGAACCCGCGGACCAGTTCGATGCGCCAGCCGTCCTCCGTGTAAACTGCCGGGACCTCCATAGGTTCTGGACGAGCCTGGACCCGGACCACGAGGGTCACCGCGGTGCGTGTGGGGTCGAAGGGACGGTTCTCGACGACAGGGACCGCGAGCGGCGCCCTCAGGTCCTGGAGAGGCTCATCGCTCCCGACGACCGATAGGCCCTCGACGCGGCCACCCTCAAGCAAACGCACCACCGGGACCTTGGACTGCCTCGCGCGGAGGGTGACGAGCGCCATCGTGTCCGGCCCGAGCCATGCAGCGCACTCCTCCCCCCGTCCTCGCACGAGCGCCTCGTGGAAACGCTCGAAGGCGCGTGTGGCCCCTGTCTTTTCGAGGAAGGCGGCCCGCTCGCCCGAGAGGGCCAGTGCCTGCGGGTCCTCTCCGCGCAAGGGCATCAGCTCGTTCGAGGGCATGCAAGACAGCGCGACCACGGCCAGCGCCACCACCCCGATACTCGAGCCCGGGCCGGGCCAAGTCGCCCATCGCGCAGACATCGCGCCTCCAGACGCCGAGGTCACTTCTTCCGGACCGCCTCGAAGGTCCCCGTGAACGTGGACTGGGCCGATGCCGAGGTCTGGACCTGCCCAGAGTACTTGCCCTTGGTGATCCGGTCCACGAGCAGGTCACAATCGTCGTCCACGAGGGTCCCGCTCCCCGACAGCGACAGTTCCGTGTCGAGCGTGAGAGCCCCGAGGAACATGTCCACGGGCGTCAACAGAAAGTCAATCGCCCCGTTGCAGAGGTTCACGAGGTCCTGTTCGCTTCCGCCGAACCACGACCAGATCTCCCCGAAGATCCCGCTTCCGATGGAGTTGCAGTTCAGCCAGAGTTTGGCGGCGTCCTTGATGCTGTGGGCCTGGCACGACGTGATGCTGGCGATCAAGATTTCATTCAAAACAAAGAGCACCAGTTTCCCGTAGTTCAGTTTGACCGCATGCTGGTTGATGATCAGTTTGTTGAAGTCCGCGATGGAGGCCGTGAACTTGCCTTCCAAGAGATTCATTGGGAACTGGGTCCCTGGGCACACCCCTCCCCCCACGATGTTGCCGAGCTCGTTCAGGGTGAAGACCAGTTTGCCGCAGTCCTTGTAGTTAGGGTCCTGGGGGTTGCACCCGAACTTCCAGTAGAGGGCGAGCCCCGTCCAGTAATGCGTCCCCTGGACGGTGAAGTTGTTCTGAAGTTTCGACAACAACAGGTCTGAATACAACTCGAGGTTCGTGATGACGCCCAGCGTGTCCTCGCCGACCTTGAAGAAATCCTGGATCCATTGCGGGGAGTTATTCTTGAGGTAGTCCGTAATGATCTTCGCGACAGCATCCCCAAACAGTCCGAAGAAGGTGTCCACGATGAGGCTGCCGATCCACTGCTTCGCCAGGTCCTTGATCAGGTTGATGATCGTTGTACCCGGCGTCTTGAAGAAGGTGATCAGCTGGTACAGGATGCAGCAGACCTGCTTGCCCAGGTCAATGCCGGACGCGGTGACGCACTCCAGGGGGTCCGTGATCCCGCCCGCGCAGTCCTTCACGAGATTCGTGAAATCGAAGTGGTCCTCGCTCAAGTACTGGCCGGTCGGGTTCAGGGTGACCAGGTAGAGCTCCAACAAGACGTCCCGGCACTTGTCCGGTTGGAGGAAGACCCCGTCGTCGCAGCCGCTTGCCGCGATGCAACTGTACGGCCCTTTCGCGGTCCCGAAGACGGTGTAGTAGTTGCCCGCGGGGATGCACTCGAACTGCGTAGTCCCGTAGAGGTCCGTGATGGTCCTGTCGCCAAGGGAGGCCTGTGGGACTGGCTTCTCGGGCGGCAACTTGTCGCAGGTGTAGTCGCTCGGCAGGACGTGGACCTTGATCGTGTTCAGGCTGGAAGCCGGCAGCCCTCCCTCGTACTTGAGGCTCACATTGACGCACCCGCAAGGCAAGTCCGTCACGAGGATGCGGACATCCTTCGGCTCTCCGCAGCGTGCGGTGAAGCGAACCGTGTAGATGAGCCCGCCTTGGGTCCCGGCAAAGAAGCGCGTGTGGACCATGCCGGCAGCATCCGTGTACCCGCCCTCGCTTTCGAGGCCCGACGACGGCCCAGCCTGGGTCGGGTTCCCTTGAAGGTCCGTGACGCCTGCGACCTCGAACAGGACCAGGACATTCGGCGCAGGCCCGCCGAGCCCGTAGTCCACCACCTTGAGGTGCAAAGGCAGGTTCCCCCCGACGTTCACCGACAGGGGCGCGCTCGTGTCGTGGAGGGGGATGATCTCGCACGTTGCCTGCGGAAAGGGATTCTCGGCCTGGTCGGTCGGGGACCATGCCTCGAGGTCCAGGGGCGCATCCGTGCCTGTCGTCGCCTCCTCCCCGTAGGTGATGTCGAGCGGGACGTGGCCGGCCGTTCCTCCGCCCCCGCAGGAGGCCAAGACGACAAGGGCCCACGCCAGCAAACCCTGCCGAACCGGGGTACCAGTGCGCATCGGCATCTCCGCCCGCGACCGACACGATTATAAGGAATGCCTCCAAAGGACAACAAGGGCGCGTTGCAACCCTTGACACCATCGTCCGACGCAGGCACGATCCGCTCATGATGCGCGAGCACTCCAGGTTCCAGCTCGAGGCCACGCGGCTCGGCAGGACGGTCGTGTTTCAGGTGACGGTCTTCGAAAGGGAGGACCGCCAGCGACCCCGCCTGTACGCCGAGACGCAGTGCTCGGACCCGCTGCACTTTCTCTTGCAGTTTATCGTCCGGGACGCCACGGATTTCGATGACCTTCTGTCCCGGTTCGTGTCAGAACTGGAGCACCGGGGTTTCGAGGCGACGCGCTATCGCCGGCGCGAGGGTCGGCGATGGGGCGACTGGATCGCGCTCGCCGCCGCGTCGGGCGTCGAAACGGGTTCGGATCGGACCGGGAGCGTGACGGAAGGGTGAACCCGCCCGAGCGGCTGCTCGGCACCCGCGAAGACGCCCTCTTCGATGCCAGGAGAGTTGGACCATGCTTCACATCGTGCACTGCACGCCCGAAGTTGTCCCCTTCTCGAAGACCGGGGGCCTCGCGGACGTGTCGGCGGCCCTGCCCGAGGCCCTGACCCGACTCGGTCACATGGTGACCGTGGTGACACCCCTGTACGCACGCGTGGACCGCGACCGCCACGGTGTCCGCCCGACCGGTCGCGCCCTCCCCGTGACGCTCGGGGGGCGCACCGAGACCTTCGAGGTCTTCGAGGCTGGCCTGCCTGCGGGGACGCGCGTGGTGCTGCTCGCGCATGAGGGCTTTTTTGGACGCCCCGAGTTGTACGGGACGCGCGACGGAGATTACGCGGACAACCACGTGCGCTTCGCCTTCTTCTCGGCGGCGGTCTTCCGGTTGCTGCGCGGCAGCCGCGTCTGCCCTTCGATCCTGCACTGCCACGACTGGCAGACGGGTCTGGTGCCCGCGTTCAATCACCTGTATCACCTGGACCTGTGCGGCACGGTCTTCACGGTCCACAACCTCGCGTACCAGGGGCTCTTTCCTGCGGATGTGCTGCCGGAGGTCGGGCTGCCGTGGGATGTCTTCAACCCGGAGCAAGTCGAGTTCTATGGGAAGGTGAACTTCCTGAAGGCTGGCCTCGTGTTTTCGGACCGCATCACGACCGTGAGCCCCGGCTACGCCCGCGAGATCATGACCCCGGAGTTCGGGTGCGGACTGGACGGGGTCCTGCGCAAGCGCGCCTCTGACCTCGTGGGGGTGTTGAACGGGGTGGACTACTCGGAGTGGGACCCTCGGACAGACTCGCTCATCCCGGCCCGCTACGGACCGACGGACCTCTCAGGCAAGGAGGTGTGTCGGGCTGCCCTGCTCGCGGAGTTCGGCCTGGCCGCGTCGGATGGGCCTGTCTTCGGCGCGGTGGGGAGGCTTGCGACCCAGAAAGGGTTCGATCTGGTCGCGGCGGTGCTCGAAGACGTCGCCGCAACGGACGCCCGCGTCGTCATCCTCGGGACCGGAGACCGGGAGGTGGAGGAGGCCCTCGTTGCTGCGGCGGAGAGGTACCCGCGGAAGGTCGGGGTCCGCATCGCCTTCGATAACCGACTGGCGCACCTTATCGAGGCAGGGAGCGACTTCTTCCTGATGCCGTCGCGCTACGAGCCGTGCGGTCTCAATCAGATGTACAGCCTGAGGTACGGGACGCTGCCTGTGGTCCACGCAGTCGGAGGCTTGGACGACACGGTCGTGGATGTCACGGAGGACCCTGAGCGGGGAACGGGATTTAAGTTTCGGACCTTCTCGCGCGAGGCCTTTCTGGATGCGCTGCGAAGGGCGTACGACCTCTACCGGGACCGCGGTGCGCTTGAAACGATACGGCGGCGCGGGATGGCCCTGGACTTCTCATGGGAGGCGTCGGCGCGGGCGTACGAGGCGCTCTACCACCAGGTGATAGGATGACCGAGCGGGGCAGGGAGGGCTTGTGATGTCGAGCGAAGAACGCGAACGCATCCTTCGACGGCTCCAAGAGTTCGAACGCCTGGCAGAACGGGGCGGCGGGGAGGAGCGCATCGCCCGCCAGCACCAGGCCGGAAAGAAGACCGCGCGCGAGCGCATCGCTGCGTTTGTGGACCCGGGGACCTTCGTCGAGATGGACAAGTACGTCACGCACCGTTGCTACGACTTTGGCATGGAGAAGCAGCGCATCCCAGGGGACGGGGTGGTGACCGGGCACGCCCGGGTGGACGGCAGGCCGGTCTTTGTCTTCGCGCAGGACTTCACGGTCTTCGGTGGGTCACTGTCCGCGGCGTACGCGCGCAAGATCGTGAAGATCATGGACCTGGCCATGAAGGTGGGTGCGCCGGTGATCGGGCTCAACGATTCGGGAGGGGCGCGCATCCAGGAGGGGGTCGAGTCGCTCGCCGGATACGCGGACATCTTCCTGCGCAACACCCTGGCCTCGGGGGTGATCCCGCAGATTTCGGTCATCATGGGGCCGTGCGCGGGCGGTGCGGTCTATTCCCCCGCGATCACGGATTTCATCATCATGGTGGAGGGGACCTCGCACATGTTCATCACGGGTCCCGAGGTCATCCGCGCGGTGACACACGAGGAGGTGACCAAGGAAGAACTGGGCGGGGCCCTCACCCACGCCAGGCGCAGCGGCGTGGCCCACTTCGTGGCGCCAGACGACGACGCCGCTCTGGCCCTAGTGCGCGACCTCCTGTCCTACATGCCGTCCAATAACATGGAGGACCCCCCCCAGGCGGCGTGCACGGACCCGGAGGACCGTGCGGACGAGGCGCTCGAGGACATCGTGCCGACCAGCCCCGAGAAGCCCTATGATATCCGCGACATCATCACGCGCGTGACGGACGAGGGGCGGTTTCTGGAGGTCCACGCCCAGTACGCCGAGAACATTGTCGTGGGATTCGCTCGGTTTGGGGGGAGGCCGGTCGGGATCGTGGCGAATCAGCCCGCGGTCCTGGCCGGTTGCTTGGACATCGCTGCCTCGGTCAAGGCTGCCCGGTTCGTCCGGTTCTGCGATGCCTTCAACATCCCGCTCGTCACCTTTGTGGACGTGCCCGGCTTCCTGCCCGGCACCGCGCAGGAGTACGGCGGGATCATCCGGCATGGCGCGAAACTCCTGTACGCCTTCGCGGAGGCCACGGTCCCCAAGGTGACCATCATCACCCGCAAGGCCTACGGGGGGGCCTACGACGTGATGGCTTCCAAGCATATCCGGGCGGACGTGAACCTGGCCTACCCGACCGCGGAGGTCGCGGTGATGGGACCGGAAGGGGCTGTCGCCATTGTGTTTCGTCGGGAACTCGAGCGCTCGAAGGACCGCGAGGCGACCCTGGCCGAGTACGTCCGACAGTACCGCGAACGGTTCGCGAACCCCTTCACCGTGGCGGAACTGGGCTACGTGGACGCGGTGATCCGGCCCAGGGATACGCGGGTCCACATCTGCAGGGCCCTGCGCCTGCTTGCGAACAAGAGGGATTTCAATCCACCGCGAAAGCATGGTAACATCCCACTATGAGCCTTGAAGGAGAACCACGATGGAAGTGCAATTGAAAGTTCAAAAAATCTTGATCCCGATTGACTTCTCGGACTCGTCACGCAAGGCGTTCTACTTGGGTCTCAAACTTGCCCGTGTCTTCGACGCCGAGACCTACGTGCTCCACGTCATGGAGCCCATTGCCTCGTTCGATTCCGGCGAGGACATGGACCGCCAGGCGAGCGAGGTCCGGCGCGTGGAAGAGGGTGTCAAGCGCCGCGTGAACGAACTCTTCGAGGTGGGGGGGCTCCAGGAGGTGGACCGCCGCAAGGTCAAGGTCGAGATCCGCGGGGGCAAGCCCTACATGGAGATCTTGCGCTTCGCGTATCAAAACGATGTGGACCTCATTGTGATGGGCTCCCATGGCTACACGGGCGTCAAGCACATGTTGATCGGGAGCCAGACCGAGAAGGTCGTGCGCCGTGCCCACTGCATGGTCCTGACGATCAAGCCGGATGACTTCCAGGTCGAGTCTGACATCACGGGTATCCCCAGGAAGTTCAGGGCGTAGGCAGCCGGCCCTCGAGCCGCTCGCGCAGGGGGGGGAGTGCCCTGGCGATGGCCTCCTCGAGCGGGGCATGCACATCGGCGCCCGCGGCGAACGGGTGGCCTCCTCCGCCGAGCGCCTCCGCGATGTCAGCGATGGGGATGTTGCCGGGCGAGCGGATGCTCACCTTCACCTTGGGGGCGCGGGCGTCTAGGGTCGAGGCCTGAGGCGTGCCGTGGTTTTCCCGGAACTGCTTGAAGAGCACCGCGATGTCCACCCCCTCGATCTCGCCGAGGACCATCACCATTGTGCGCACGTCATCGCTGTCCACATCGAGGCCGGACATCGTGGTCGGCGTCACGACGCTCCAGGCGAGCCTCCCCCCGCACTCGAAGCGCGCTGCCTCGAGCACCCGGGCCTGAAGCAAGAGGCGGTCGCGCCGGACCGTAGCGAATAGAGCGCGCGAGATGGCCTCCGCATCGGCCCCGGCCTCGACGAGCCGGGCCGCGGTGCGAAACACGCCCGCGTCGTTGCGCACGAACCGAAACTGGTTTGTGTCGAACAGGATGGCCGCGTAGAGGGGCGAGGCCAAGTCCGGTGTCCACTCGACGCCGAGGTGGTCCAGGACCTCGAACAGCAGTTCGCCGGTGGAAGAGAACCCGTCCACCGTGATGCCTGGGATCGTGTGGGTGTTGGCCGGGTGATGGTCCAGGGCCAGGATGGGGCCGCGCCTGCGTGCGAGGACCTCTGCCATCGGCCCGGTCCTTCGGACCTCGGCCGTGTCCACCAGGAGGACGAGGTCCGCGGCCCGGACCACGCGCTCTAGGGCCGGCTTGAAGACCAAGACCTCTTGGGCGATGTCCAGGAAGGCGAAGCGGCGGGCCGTGGGTCCTGGATTGACGATGCGGACCCTGTGCCCCCTGCGACGCAGGGCTCGTGCAAGCGCGATCTCCGAGCCGATCCCGTCGGCATCCGGGCCCTCGTGGGTGGTCAGCACAATGTCGCGCGCCTGCCGCACCTGTTCAAGTACGGCTCCGACCAGGGCGGGGTCCAGTCGAGTCCCCATCACGAGACCACCTCCCAAAGCCCCATGAGCATCCGGGCCGTGGCGCCCCACACGACCTCCCCATCGTAGTGACAGACGAGGACCTCCCCGAAGCCGTCCGGGTGGTCCGCCGGAATCCGCATCAGGCGGGCGGGGTCTGCAATCGCACGAAGTGGGAAGGCAAAGACGCGCTCGATCTCGTCTGTCATCGGTCGCAAGCCCTCGAACGAGGCGATGGCTCCCACCCATGGGATCACATGGTAGCCCGTGATCGTCGTGTAGTCGTCGAGCCGGCCCAGGACCTGGACGCGCGCAGGGTCGAGCCCCACCTCCTCGGCGGACTCACGCAGGGCCGCGTGCAGGGTATCGGGGTCCGACGGCTCCACGGCCCCGCCGGGCAAGGACACCTGTCCCTTGTGGTCCCGCACGTGCTCGCTGCGGCGCGTGAGCAACACCTCCACACCCTCGGGCCCGTCGCGCAGGAGGACCAGGACCGCGGCCGGCGTCAGGTCGGACAATGGGCGCGTGCGTGGCACTCGGCCCATCAGCGCGCGGGCCACGTCGTCCACGCGAATCAAGCGGCCCGGGTGCTCCTCGCGATGCATGGGGTCAGCCCTTAGCCGTGGCGCGCAAGAACTCCTCGCGCGTCTGAACGTCGTCCTCGAGCGACCCCCGCCAGGCAAACGACACGACCTCTGCGTCCTGCTTGCGCACGCCACGCGCCACCATGCACAGGTGGACCGCGGTCACCTGGACACCGAGTCCCCGGGGGCGCAGGACCTCGGTCAGGTGGTCCGCGATCTCGCGGGTCATCCGCTCCTGGACCTGCGGGCGGCAGGCGAAGTGGTCCACGACGCGCGCGATGCGGCTCAACCCAAGGATGCGACCGTCGGGGATGTAGCCCACGTGGGCGTGCCCGAAGAAGGGGAGCAGGTGGTGCTCGCAAAGGGACACGAACTCGATGTCGCGCACGAGCACAAGGTCGCGGGATTCCTCCTCGAACAGGCCTCCCCTTGTCAGGTCCGAAGGGTCCTCGCGCAGTCCGCGGGTCAGGAAGGTCAAGGACTCGATGACCCTCCTCGGGGTGTCGGCGAGTCCGGGGCGGTCCGGGTCCTCGCCCAGATACCGGAGTAGCGCCCTCAATCCTCGCTGGAAATCTTCTTCCGTCATTCCCTGCTCGCCGCGGGAGAACCAGACCGATGATACCCCAAGAGGACGGGTCGGGGTACGGGCGCATCCAGAATCTGCACGCACAGCGGGTCTCCCCGCCACCAAAACCAAAACGGATTGACGACGCGCATCCGCCCGAACGTCCGGCCATCCTGGGACTCCTCCCTGTACTAGGACATCGTATCCCTGCGACAGGGCGGCCTCGACGATCAGGGCGTCCCACGGGGCAACTGTGACTCCTCGGAGCGCCTCATGCTCGCCGGCAGCAAATCCGGCGTCGTTGCAACCATTCGCCACGTCACGTATTCCTCGACGGCCCTGCGAACGACGTCCGAACTCACGGGGTGCGCCACCTTGCGCGTCATCGTCACGTAGTATTCCTCGAGCACCTGGACGCTCAAAACCCCCTCCGCACTGTCCCACAGGCGCCGGATTCGGTCCACGGCGAGGTCGCGTTTGCGCCTGGTGTCCAGGTCCTCCGCGTACACCAGGAGGTTCGTGTCAATGAAGGCCGTCGCGGTCGTGGACCTCCTCCCGCGAGGGCAATCTGCCGCCGCCAAGGTGCTGGCCCTTCGCGAGCCGGCGCAGGGCGGCCTCCCTCGCCGACGAGAATCGCCCTTCCTACGCTGCGAGCCAGAGCAACTCCTCCCCCAAAAGCCCGGACGAGGACAGGCCGCGCCGGGCCGCGTGGACGCGGACCTTGCGCTAGACCTCCTCGTCAAGCACCACGGTCACGTTGCGAGCCATCGAGGACCTCCCATGCCCACATAGCCAACGTGTACCACACATTTCACGTGGCGTCAAACCCCTGAGTCCACCGTCACGGTGTGGGCAGCGCGACAACGGGTGGCGATTTGGCGCTGCTGTGGGCAACGTGCGGGCAGGACTAGCGGCCATTTCTCGAGTGGAAGGCCGAGGGCCTCTTGGCCCGCGGCTCGCGGTAGAATGCCCAAGGCTTGCTCGGAGGGCCGAGGGATGAGGAACCCATGGTGGATCGCGATTACACTCGTCTGGGTCGCGGGGCATGCGTCCGCAAAGACCGTGTTCGAGCCTGGGGCGGATTGGGCGCTCGATGGGCACATGGAGCGGCACACCAGGCTGTTCGATGGACTTCACGCGTTCCCGTTTGGGATTGGGCTGACCATCGCGCGCCTGAACGAGTCCTACGGACCGGACTTTATCCGCCAGTGGCTTGACGAGGGCGAGGGGCTGTCGCTCCTCGAGTGGGGTGGGGTCCACCCCTACGAGGTTGTGGGCGAGTACGAGGGACCGGGCGGTCTCGGGCTTCGGGGGGGAGGGGCGAGCCCCCGTTCCCCCACCCGACGCCGAACATCGTCCCCCTGTTCGATGAAGAGGGGAACCCGCTGCCGCCCGACCCCAAGAACAACGGCACGGACCGGGCCGACAACTCGGGCGGGGTGCTGCCTGAGGGCCTGTGGTACTGGCAAGATTCCTGTTCAAAGGACCAACTGGTCGGGTGGGTGGCAGCCATGGCCACGCTGTACGACGCGGTCGCGGATGACCCGGACGTGGACCCGAGCGTGGTCCAGCGCCTGCAGGACGTGGCGTGTGCCATCGGGGCCGGGCTGCGCGTGAAGTACCCCTTCACGGCCCTGGACGGCAATGAGTACCTGTACGACCTTGTGATCGTTGGACGCGGACGGCCTTCCCACCAAGCACCACGACCTGAACCCCTTGGGCTTCGATGGCGGCATCTACCTGCCCCCAGGCTCCCCGAACATCAACGTCTTCAACCTCATCATGGGCATGGGCATCGTGAAAGGCCTGTACCATGTGTGCGGTGACGAGGAGTCCGAGGAGTTTCTATACGGTGAGTTGCTTGGGCGCAGGGACTACCTTGGACTGATCCCCAAGGGCGATGACTCGGCCGCGGTGGACTACATCTACGCGGGGCCCAAGACCAACTTCTCGAACGTGAACATGGTGGCCATCGCCCTGTACTTGAACCTCTATTTCGAGCGGGACGAGGCGGTCGCAGCCCCGGTCCGCGATTTCATGGAGCGGCGCTGGTGGGACCCACCGGGCGTGCCCCAGGCGGCCCGTCACTTGAAGCAGCGGTACTTTTGGGCCCTGTACGAGGCCATGACCGACCGGGGCAGCGACAAGGCCCGAGCGGCCGAGGCCGCGGCGCTTCTCAAGGCGTTCACCTTGGACCCCTACACGCACGAGGTCCGCATCAACTGCGACGAGGGGGAGCTCGCGGCCGGCCAGTGCCTGGCTGTGGACGGAAAGACCGCGTTGACCCTTCAGAAGGAGACGAACCGCGGGGGGCACCCCATCGCGACCGAGCCCTTGGACCCCTCGATCCGGCCGCCGTCCAACTTTGATGCGCGCTCGGACCCGTTTGTGGTCAACGGAGGAGGCGGCGCGGGCCTGAATCCCGGCGGGGACCTGCACGCGGCCTACTGGATGCTGCGCTACTTGCCACAGCGGCCCGCCGGGGTTCTGGCCTTGTCGCCTTATGCCCCCGAGCACCGACCGGTCCTCGAGACCTCGGAGGGGACGGACCACTCGGAGGGTGGGGAAGAGGACCCCGGCCATGCTGCCGAAGACGCGCAACCGCCTGTGGAGCCGTGGCTGGACCCCGGACCCGGAGGCGAGCCCGGGCAGGACGATGCTGGTCCACTGGCCGGGGACGACTCCCCCCGCGACCCAAGCACCACGGAGACTCGCTCGTCAGGTGGGAGTTCAGGATGCGCGGCGGCGGATACGGGCTCGCCGGCCTTTTGGCGTCTGGCCCTGATCGCCGGCCTGTGGTGCGGGTGGCGGCGCAGCAGGCCTCGAAACGAACATTCGCAGGTGGAGGTGTACTAGCGACGCCGGTGAGCGGTCACCCACCGAAAACCGCGAGGACCTGCTTGCGTCCACGATGCCAGGCAGTGTCTTCACGACTGTTGCGCGAACAGATGGACTTCGCTGGCTTCCGAAAGATGAGGGTGCCGCGCCGGAGGCGACTACTGGAGGACTGGCATCAGGCGGAAATACACGCCAGAGGAATCTCCGTCTTGGCCTTCTGACTGCCACCCGACGAAGAACGAGGTTCCCCCAGGCAGGGGGGCGAGGAACGGCCTCGTCTGGTCGCCGGCCCAAGTACGGTTCGCCACAATCCTCGGGCCGACCGCGGCTCCAGCGCCGGTGAACTTTCGATATTGAATCCCGAGTCCCTGAGAATCCACGCCCTCGCTCGCCCAAGCAACGAGGACATCGCCACCAGGAAGGTAAGCGACCGCCGGGTAGAGTTGGTGGCCAGCGGTCAGGGCGTGTGGGTGGAACTCGGTCCCCGCCTTCGAGAGGTCCGAATAGGCGAAGTATTGGCAGACGACCGCCCACGAGTTCGCCGCATCTTGCCCGAAGGACTCCCAGCAGGCGAGCAACCGTTCCTGGTTCGGGGAGACCGACAGGACGACGTTGCGTTGGTCGCCGGTGGTGCTCGTGTTGATGAGGACCTCGTTGGTGAGTGCCTGCCCGGTCGCGCTGAACTTTCTCATCACCACCCCGAGCCCAGAGCCGTCCTGGTCCCTCGACTGCCACGCGACCACAAAGTCGTTCTTGCCTGGCGCGACATATGGCCTCTCTTGCGCGGACTGGGTCGTTGTGTTCACCCGGAACTCGGCCTTGACTGTGTTACCGTCTGGGCCATAGACCTTTGCGAATACGTCTGAAAGGGAGCCCGGGGTCGGCACGTACCCGGCCCAGGCCACGAAAAAGG
>FWWM01000863.1_pt1 | contig 98184 bp, 87 predicted proteins | sample 2228351 | NCBI WGS metagenome assembly FWWM01 (sample SAMEA103939774, study PRJEB20133) | metagenome | reverse complement strand
ATGGCAGAAGGCTTGGGGATACACCCGTGAAGAGAGGTTCGCAGACGAAGCCACCGACGTCGCAGTTGATGGGGACGATAACATCTATGTAGTTGGGAACACCGGCTACAATGGAACCTCATTCCTTCTCAAATACGCTCCGGATGGAACCCTCCTGTTTCAGAAGGAAGTCTGGCCAAGAGAGCTTGGCGATGGTTACAGCATCAATGCTCTTCTTTTGACATCCGACTTGCAGATGCTACTGCAAGCGAACTATCAGAATTCCATAACCGAAGCTAGAGCATCCTACTTTGTTACCGTAGACTTGGACGGCAACGTGATGGAAGTGAAAACATGGCAAGTGGGTGAGGAGTGGGGATGGGGCGCAATAGTCAGCGATATGGAGTTTGGACCGAACGGCGAGCTTATCGCCGCTGGAGGTTGGGGTGTGCGGCTTCTATTACCTGGTTACCTCGGCATTGATTCCAACTTTGACATGATCTTTCAAGTGGTCGTCCAGGCCGAGGTCTATGGAGGGCAGATAGTAGTGACCGAGGATGGGGTGTTTTACGGAGCGGGACAAGGCATAATTAAAGCGAACGTTTCAGGCGATCTGTTCTTCGCAAGGGTAATGGACGGGGTGTGGTGGAGAGATATCGCTCAGGCGTCACCGTCGAGTGCGCTCTACCTCGCTGGCGGCGTAGAAGGGGATGCGCCGGGAGATTTCACTCCGGTGTCGTTTGTTGCTCAAGAGGATGATATCGGTGTCATGGTGGACGGTGGGGACTTCGTTCTTCAGGAGTCCGACGGACAGGGCATGGATATAGCCCTTGAATACACGGACGGAACCGGAGTATTTGACGGCTACACCACGGGAGATTATAGTTCTATTCTCATTATGAAGCTAGACCCCGCCAACCTCTAGATAACAGATACGGACTGGGCGTGCGCCAGGCTTGCTACGCCTCTCTCGTGATTCTGCTACCAGTATCCGATTCTCCCTTAGGTGACCAAGTTCGCGCCCAGTAATAGGGCGGAGCGCTGAAGTGGGTGGGCAAGGTGAGCTTGGGGAGGATGATGCGGGTTCTCACGCGTTGGGAGGATTGAAGTTAAATCACTGCGCTTTCCAGGAGCGGGCTTGTGCCGTCCTTGAATCTCGTTAAGGAAAGAGGCGAGATGTCAAAGCAACTTGGATTCCCGTCCACGATAAGCTCAGCCACCGCCTTCGTGGCGATAGGTGAGTGCATTGCGCCGTGTCCAGAGAACCCCGCCGCGACGAGCAGATTCCTGTAATTAGGAACGGGGCCCAGAATGGAGTGATGATCTGGCGTTGTATCGTAAAAGCCTGCCCAACCATCCCTAAGGGTGGCGTTCTCAAGTATCGGGAATCTATTCACTGCCATCTCAACTACCAACATCCTGAACTCAGGGTCTACGCTATAGTTAAAGCCCGGCGGTTCATCCTTATTGCTGTAACCAAGAAGAAAACCGCCGGATTCACTCTTCACGTAAAGCCCGGTGCTCATGTCAATCATTAGGGGAACTTCCTGCTTCATCCCGCTGAAGGGCTCAGTGTCAAACACCTGCCTTCTGATTGGAACGATAGGTAGGTCTACACCAATGAGCCTACAAATCTCTCCTGTCCACGCGCCCGCCGCAACGACAACCACGTTCGCGGAGAAATCCCCCGCAGTCGTCTTAACCGCCTTCACTTCATCTTCTGAAGTCTCAAACCCGATGACCTCCGCTTCATAAACCGCCTGACCGCCTTTCTCCATAAAGAAATTCGCATAAGCCAGCATAAAATCATATGGATCAAAGTAGCCGTCAGTGGGGCAGTAAGTCCCGCCGAGGATATCTTCCGCGTCCACCTGTTCACAGATCTCCTTGGCTCGTCTCGCACCCTCAAAGAACTCAACGGGAACTCCGTATTCCTTCTGAATTGCGATGTTCTTCTTCAGCGTCTCAAGATGCGCGGGAGTTGTTGCCATAAACATATACCCGTATTGCTTGATATCGGGCTGGACCCCGACCTCCTCCTCAAAGTTCGTGAGTATGCGAATGGACTTCACGCTCATTTCAATGTTGGGCTTGGTGGAGAACTGTGCGCGAAACCCCCCAGCGCTCTTACCGGTGGAATGAAGTCCGGGCATCTTCTCCTTTTCAAGGAGGATAACGCTCCTCTCGCCAAGCTTTGCCAGATTGGCGGCTACTCCAAACCCGATCAAACCACCGCCGATTACCACTACTTTATGCATTTATCGCACCTTTATGGTAGCGCGTGAGAAGGCGTTTCCTCAACTACAACAAGAGGAAGCCAGTAGAAGCGGATACTTACTATCCGCGTGGCTAGGTTCATTTACTTACCCCGTTAGGGTGCCTTGAACTACTTTAGCCAATACTTGGGCTTAACTTTAGTCCTATCTTTGGCTGGGCTCATCTCGCCGAGAGCTTCCATAAACTCCACGAATTCAGGGTCGATCATCCTAAGTATCTGGTACTGATGAAGTTTTGGAAGCTCCTTATATTCAAACATTGTGGGTTCGGAGATCACCAGGGAAAAGTTCACGGGGATCTCATTTAAGAGAAGCTCTTCAATCCTAGCGATATCCTCGTCGTTGAACCTATACGCGATGACCCATCTATACCCGTTAACCAGTGGATCCCATTCCTGGTCCTTGAGCACAAACCTCTCCGGATAGTATAGGTAATCTCCTTCAACATCCACGAAGAGGGGTCTTATTCCTCCCTCGTAAATTAGCTCCTCCTTTGTTGGGTATTCACGCCGTTCCTTCTCCATCTGCTTTCTCGCCCATTCTACGTGCTTCTCAAGCTTCTTGGAGCCGTACTCCAGGTAAATGGAATTCTCAAAGTCCGCTAGTTCATTTACGAAGTAGCGGTTAGAAATGCTGGGCGCCTTGAAATAAAGGACAAAGATCGCCTCTCGCTCATCGGGCGTGATGTCCAGGTAATAATTGATAACCTCCTGAATCCTCTGGGGATCTGTGATTCCCTGGGCGTCAATAACCTTCTGAATCTGACTCTTCACCAAATCCCGCGTAATCACGTAGCTGTAAACAAAGTAGCCAAGTTTCTTGTCCCAGTAAAGGTGCATTCTCTGCCCCGGATAGCGCGACAGCGACCAGTCGTAAGACAGCTTCGCCCGGGATGGTATCGCAGGACGGAAGTCTTCAGGCTTGAAGCCTTCCCCAGAAGCAACCAGCGAAAAAACAGCGATAAGCAAGCCCGTAAATAAAGCAATTCTCATAGAACCCTCTCTTAAAGTTGGCTTAATAGTCCCAAAGTCAAATTTTACCATTAAATTCAGATTGGGGCAAATCCGTCTGCGGTAGGTGATGATTTCTATGTTGGGATTGAGGCGAGGAGAAGGTATTTGACCAGGTTATTTCGGAGGCAAACGCCGTTTTACCGGTGTTATGAGCTTATGAATGACCTACGTCTTTCTTCTGCAAAACAGAGCATAACTGTGGAGAAGGTAGGGGTCCACCTGCGAATTAGCCGTTGGAGGAATGAGCCCGGGAAGTGTCGTATGCGGAGGACAGAAGACCGTTCACCTGTAGCCTACACCTCTAATCTAATGTCTAGCACCCGCCTATCTGTCCCTTTCTGTAACGCTCCTTAGGGTTCCCATCACCCGGAAGCGAAGATCTAATGACGGAAACTACCCTGGGCGGGAGTCGAACCCGCAACCCCCCGCTTAGGAGGCGGATGCTCTATCCTTTGAGCTACCAGGGCGTTTTTTTCATTCTACCACCTGATGCGCAAGCGCCAGCGCTCTCGCCTAAAGCGCCTGGGAATACCAATTCGCGTGGAGGAGAACCACGCCCGGCAGGATTCGAACCTGCGACCTTCTGTTCCGTAGACAGACGCTCTAATCCTCTGAGCTACGGGCGCATTCGTAAGCTAATTCTACCTCAGAATCTTTTCTGTCCTTCATTTCCAAGGGTGTGAGGGATGATCCTTCATTTTCTGGGGCGCTTCCTATGCCTCCGAACGTCGACTCGGATATCTTCGCCCAACTCAAATCCGCTCCGTCGCGCCAACTTAATACACATTCACCGAGTAGGCGGGACCCAGCGGAAGGGCGGGTAAACTTTAGTCCCGCAGGGAAAACTGGGCTAAAGCCTAGCACACTCCGGGGGAAACCGAAATCCGTAGCGCTCGCGGACGCGGCTGTAGGGGCGTCCCGCTGATAGCGGGGTTGGAACCCGCCCCCGCAGGAGGGGTGGGTCAAACACCCTCCCCTACAAGCTCCGCCCCACGCTTCGCCTCCAAACCGCCCGCGGACGTGAAAAGTAAAATTCCAAATTCCTGTTTCAAAACTATTGACTTTGGTGAAATTTGGTGTATAATATAAAGGCGTGGGAGGAAGAATTGGGAGCTAAAAGGATTCTGACCCGTGTTTTAATTTCCATAACCTTCTGCGCCTTTACGCTCCTTTTCTCAACTTGCGGAGGGGGAAGGCAACCGTCCACCCCACCGAGTAGGCGGGACCCAGCGGAAGGGCGGGTAAACTTCAGTCCCGCTGAGAATGTCGGGTCGCCCGGGCGACCAGGGCTAAAGCCCGACGTAATCCGGGGGAATGGGAAATCCGTCGCCCTTGCGGACGTGCTTACGGAACTTGAGGATATGCCCGCGCCCGCTGGCGTGGATGTGGATATTTTCGCGCAACTCAAGGACGAACTCGCGCGCCAACTTAGTACATATTCAGAGAGTAGGTGGGACCCAGCGGAAGGGCGGGTAAACTTTAGTCCCGCACTAGGTGCTGGGCTAAAGCCAAGCGTACTCTTGGATAAAAACAAGCTGGTCTCCAAACCGCCAAGGGGTGCTAAGAATGTGATTACCGACCTGAAGGCGGGATACAGCGACGAGGAAAGCCTCTTCACTTTCCGCTGGCCCTATCAGAACGTCGGCGATTACGACCAAAACGGAATTGTGTCAATATCTGACATAACCCCCATAGCGGAGCACTTCTCCGAGCAAGCTAACGAGGGGAACTACTGGATAGACGGAACCGGGGATGGTGTCATCAACATTCAGGATGTCACGCCTATTGCGGAGCACTTCTTCTCGCAGGTTGCGGGATATCTTATTGAGGCAACGGGCGGGGAGGAAGGATGGACGTTTGTTGGCGAGATTCCATTCTCCGATTCCGCAAAGGACGCAAGCGGGAAGGCTAGGTTTACCCTGCCAGTCCCTGCGGAGATGCTTTCTGGATTTCTCCGGTGCAGGGTTGTGCCGGTGGATTCCGAGGCGAACCGGGGAGACCCGAGCAACGGGGTGGGGATAGGCATTCCGGTAGGGGTTGTCACCGCCAATCCCGTGTCTGGGGAAGTGCCTCTCCTTGTGACATTTGACGCGGACGCGTCGTCCGATCCTGACGGCGGTGACATTGTTTACTACGAGTGGGACCTTGACGGGGACGGGACCTATGGGGACGTGGCTGGCAGGGAGTCCCGGGTGCAGTTTACTTATGAAGTGGCAAGTCCCGTAGACGTGTCGGTGAAGGTAACGGACGATGAGGCATTCAAGTCTAATTCAGAACCCATCCTCGTTGACCCGCTAGCGGACCAATGGATTCACACCTGGGGTTGGAACGAGCTTAACTATGTAGTGTCTGGTGATAGTTATTTCTACGAGGTGAGTTACGACAGGGTAAGCGCCATTTCGGTTGACGCTTCGGGAAATGTTTACGGAGTAGGAAGTGTTAACCCTTACGGTGTCGCCTCCAGTAATGCTCTTGTCTTGAAATACGATCTGGGGGGACGCTTAAAGTGGGCTAAGACTTTATCGGTGCCAACAGACCGGGATGACTACTACAGCGGTCCTTCGTTGGCGGACATACTCATAGGAAACGACGGGAATCTAGTGATTATTGGGATGGCATCACAGGATCCGTATCACCCGCCTTTTCCTGAATGGCCTATGGGCTCGTACTTGGTACTCTTGAAGTTAACCCCTGATGGTGATTTACTCTGGAAGAAGAAATGGGCATTGCTGGATGTTGACAATCCTGAGTTTCCCATGTCAGAGGTCCGAAGGATACCAAGCGTAGTTCTTGACGAGGCTGATAATATTTACGTCTCTTTTTCAGTAGATGGCCGACGGCCGGTACACGCTGATGGTGTCCTTCAAAAGTACTCTCCGTCTGGAGAATTGCTCTGGGAGAAGTTCTGGGGATACCCGGGCGTTTATGGGGAGTGTTCAAACCCAGTTATCCTGCCGGAGGGCAACATATTGCTGGTGGTGAACACTAAGCCGCCTTCCGAGCCAATCTTCAAACCTTATTTCATAAAGGTTACCGCTGACGGTGGAATATTAAGCAGTAGCACAATGACGTTTACGTTTCCTAATCTTGAGCATGCGGGGGAGGTCCATGAGATACTGGGGGACGGGCTAGGGCGCGTCTTCGTTCAGGGGACATTTCCATCAGGGGTGGTGGACTTCCTATCTCTGGTGGATGTCAATACGTGGAACATTGAGTGGTCGCGCTATCTTAACCGGGAAATTGAACTTCACTCCAATCCGTCAACGGTGCCAAAAGCTATGTTCCTCTCCCCCACAGGGGATTTGATGCTTCTGCAGGTCTTTAACGCGGTGCCTCCGTACGACCTACGGTCATTGGCGACTGTCGCTAAAGTCACTGACGCAGGTGTTGATGTGTTGTCATGGGGTGGGTATCCTACCGACATTGATGAGGATTTTCCTGTGGGATGGGCATCGTCTGCAAGCATCGCATTTGGACCAACGGGAAAACTTTACATCGGAGGAGCAAGTGGGGATGTATACGGTAAAAGTTGGCAGACTTTTCACTATTCTGTTCCCTGGAGTGACCTTGCCCTAGAGGTATTCCCAGGTAACGTTGACGAACTAACTTTGCCTACGTTATTTGGCGACCTGGAGGGAGAGCTTGTTGATCTGGGTGAGGGAATTCAAGATATTGGGGCAGAGTACTTTGAAGATGATGTTGCAGAAAAAATCTCACAGTTAGAGAGGAACTCTGACGCCCTAGTTATGAAGATTGACACGAATAAGCTTTAGGGGCGTTGAGTGCTGTCAAGTAGGGGAAGGATTTTCGTCTTGCCTAGGCTTCTGCCAGTTCAACATTCCGCTCCGGATACTTCAGCCTGGAGTGGTGGAGATTCACAAGTACCGACGCGAAGGCGTCCACAATCTTGTTGGCGTCGCCAAGGGTGAGTGAGGAATCGTCAAGAAGTCCCTGACTCAGCTTTTCGTCAATCACGCGTCTGACAACTCTTTTCACCTCTTCCTCGTCAAAGGATTCCATAGAGCGCACGATTGCCTCGCAGGAGTCCGCAAGCATAACTATGGCGGTCTCCTTGGAGCGCGGGTTGGGACCCGGATACATAAAGTCCTCGGGGGAAATGTCCATCTGAGCGCCCTGGTCCTTGCGCTTCAAAGCCTCCTCGTAGAAGTACTTGACAACATCCCTTCCGTGGTGCTCGGGAATAAATGCAACAACCTCTGGGGGTAGCCCGTGCTTTCTTCCAAGGTCCATTCCCTCCGTCACGTGATGCACAACTATCTGGTAAGAGCTCTCCGGTGGAAGGTTCTGGTGGGGATTTTTTGACTGGTCGCTGATGTTTTCCGCGAAAAAGCCCGGACGCTTCAGCTTCCCGATGTCGTGGTACATCGCGCCAACCTTGGCTAGGAGCGCGTCCGCCCCGATTAGCGTTGATGCTTCCTCCGCCATACTTGCCATCACTAGGGAGTGAAAGTAAGTTCCCGGCGCTTCCAGTAGTAGCCTCTTGAGTAGCGGGTGTTCCTGGTTGAGCAGGGAAGCTAGCTTTCCCCGCGTCCCCTGGGTGGAAACTATCTCTACGACCGGTGTCAGTCCAAGGGCCAGGATTGACGCTCCGATACCTGCGGAGAAGGAGTAAAGCAATGCCCACCATGAAAACGCTTGCACTGACACGAGGATTACAACAAGGGCGAGAACGGTATTGAAAATGCCCAAGTTAACCCCAAATAGCACCAGCCTCCTGGCGTCGGTCTTCCTGCCCAGGAATACAACGGGATAGACGCATGACAAGAGAAAGTATGTGGCGAGGTTTGCGTTCACCCCCAGCGCCAGGGCAACAATGATTGATAGACCTATCCCTATGTAAAGCCCGATGATCGCATCGTAGACCGTGACGATTATAATCACTGCCAGGGAAACGCCCACGGGAATGGCGTAGTAGACGTACTTAAATGGGAGCCTTCCAATGAGCATAGACAGGGCTAGGCTGATGATCAGGATTGCGCTCATTTGGAACCATAGCAGGGGATTGGATATCAAATGTCTCTTAAACAGGTGTGCGTGGATCAGCCAAATCTTTGTAATGGCTAGAAGCAAAATTACCAGTCCGGCAAAAGTGAAGATGTTCTGCCGTTCAAATCCGACACGAACCGCGGAGAGTTTGTCAAGGGCGAGCTGTGTCACAATGCCTCCCTCCGGCAGTATAACCTCGCCCCTCCTTATTGGCTTGGAGACTAGTCGGGTAATGTGTTCCCGTAGCTCCATCGGGTCCGCGCTCTCCTTGATGTTGACGCGAAGGAACGAGTGGGCGACTGTCTCCGGGAGCGTGGCGGATGGATTGTCTAGGACGCTCCTCTTAAAGGCGTTGAGCCTTTCCCCGTCCACGACCGTGCCCATTATCGCGCTCAATATCTCCGTGGAGTAACTTTCCACCTCCACAAGTGATTCCTCGTCAAACGTAAGTAGCACCGCCACCGCTTCCCTGGGAACGTTGAACTCTTCCGCAATTGACCTGGCTAGCTCAAGGGGGGAGTCTTCAGCGATCGGAGCGCTCCTAATCTCTACAAAGAACTTCCTCAAGTTGAGCAGTGCCTCCTCCTCAACCTTCGGGTCTATCACGTAGGTTTTGCCTTCCCTATCTAGCTTTTGAAGTTCTTCGGTGTTGACGTAAATGGCGTCCATTGGGCTGACCACGTTATATGGAACCACCTGTCCAATAACCAGCCTCACCGGAAACACGAATAGGTGAACCGCCAGGATGAGAACTGAGCCCGCCACGAAGGGTATAGGCGCCAAGAACCAAAGCGTTTGAAGTGCGCCACGCCAGCGTGCCTTTCCGGTTTCTTTATCCACAACCGGCATTCGCGTTTCCCTTTATTCGTCCTCCGCGGATTTTTTCCTGCGACCCCTGTGCGATTCCTGTGTCCCTCCCTGTTTTCCCTCGTAAGAGATGTAAGCGTTTATTATCTTCTGCACCAGCGGATTTCTCACGATGTCCGCCTCCTTCAGCTCTATTACTGCGATTCCCTCATTAAGCCTGCCTAAGATTTCCAACGCGGAGATGAAGCCCGGCTTGACCCTCGCCTCCAGGTCAACCTGCGTGATGTCGCCTGTGACAACGGACTTGCTTCCCCTGCCCATTCTTGTCACGAACATTTTCATCTGCTGATAAGTTGTGTTTTGCGCCTCGTCAAGAATGATGAAGGAGTTGTTCAAGCTTCTTCCGCGCATGAAGGCGAGTGGCGCAACCTCAATCACGCCCCGTTCAATAAGTTTCCTTGAGGGGTCAAATCCCAAAATGTCGTGAAGTGCGTCAAATAGCGGCACTAGATACGGGTTCACCTTCTCCGCGATGGTCCCAGGCAGGTATCCGAGGCTCTCCCCCGCCTCCACTGCGGGTCGCGTGAGGACGATTCTGTTCACCAGCCCGCGCTTGAAATGTGAGATCGCGGACGCTACGGATAAAAAGGTCTTTCCTGTCCCCGCGGGCCCAAAGCACATAGTCAAGTCGCATTCCTCAATCGCGGTTAGGAATTCTTCCTGCCCCTTGGTCCTAGGAGCGACTTTTGGCACCTGGGGCAGAAACTCCCCGCCGAACTTTCTCTCCCGCATGGGAAGCCCCGATGCGACCTCCGAAAGCCTCTCCCTAACGTCCTCCTCCGTAACGTACCCAACCTTTGCAACCGTCCTATGCAAACCTTCAATCAGCGAGACCGCGGTTTCCACTTCCTTAGGCTCTCCTACCACGTGTAAAGTTAGCCCGCGGGTGTAAATCTTCACAGGCAGGTTCTGCCGAATTAGCCTCAAATTCGCGTCAAAGTCCCCCAGGACCTCCTGCATCTCTTCCCTATCCCTGAAGTGAACGCTTTCAGAGATGATGCCGGTGGTATCTCCCCGGGCAACTTCCTCTTCCAAGTTTTCCGACCTCTTAGTCAAGATGTCCGACCAAACATTCTACCAAAACTGGCTTCCCAAAGTGGAAATTTCCGGGATAGCCCGCCCAAAGCAAGAGGACGCCTAGGCGTTCAGTTCGCGCAGGATAACCCCGTCTCAAGTTTAAGTCGCCCGCGTCCCAAACCCAGCCTGCCCGCGTCCCTATTCAAACCTAATCATCCCAGCTCCCTTTACCCTTATTCAACCGAAAATCGCGCGTTTTACCTCCCGGGTTATTCTTTCAACGTCCGCCACGCTCAGCAGGTGGTAGATGGGAAGGGAGATGATTCCCCTGCCTATCGCCTCCGCCACCGGATAACGCCCGCGCAGGTCGCCCAGAATCCTTCGCGCAAGGGTTGTCAAGTGAAGGGGTGGGTAGTGAATGGAGCATTGGATACCAGCCTGTGCCAGCCGTGCCATAACCTGTGTCCGCTTCTTTGCAAGGCTACCCATAAGCACAATCGAGTAGAGGTGATAAGAGCTCTCGCAGGCAGGTAGGTGCTTCTGAATTCGCACGCCTTCAACGTCCCTGAAAGCCCTGTCGTAGAGCATCGCAATTCCCCTGCGCTTCATGGTGCACGCCCAAGCCTTCTTCAGCTGTGCCAATCCTATTCCCGCTTGCGCGTCGGTGAAGTTGAACTTATAGCCGGGCTCAACCACGTCGTAGTATGTGTCATTGTCCATCTGGGATGAGCTTCCCTTCTTGATTCCGTGGAGGTGCCAAAGGCGGGCGACTTCAAGGTCCTTTTTCCTCTTGCAGGCGAGCGCTCCGCCTTCAATCGTCGTTATCGGTTTTGTTGGGTAGAAAGAAAATGCGGAAAAATCTCCGAACGTTCCCCCGTGTCTTCCGTTGTAAACGCTTGTCAAGCTGTGGGCGCAATCCTCTATGACAAAAATTCCGCGGGAGCGGGCAATCTCCATTCCCTCGCTAATGCCCGAAATTGAACCGCCGTAATGGAGCCAAATTATCGCCTTGGTCCTGCGGGTAATGGTGGAAGCAAGCTTGCTTTCATCCAAATTGAAGGTATCCCCGCGAACGTCCACGAATTTGGGCTTCGCGCCAAGCCTAATAGTCGCGTTCATCGGGGAGGTGAAGGAAAGTGGGCTCATCACCACTTCGTCGCCTTCTCCTACTCCACAGATTCTCAGTGCAAGTTCAATTCCCGCGGTACAGGATGAAACCGCGAGCGCGTATTTCGCGCCTATGAACCTGCAGAACTCTTTCTCAAACCTTTCGGTGACGGGTCCGCGTGTAAGCCATCCAGTCTTGAACACCTTTGATACTTCAGCGAGTTCATCGTTCCCGACGTCGGGGCGATGAAATCTAAGGAACTTACCGCTAAGCTTACCCGCCTTGTATTCGTGCCCGCCAGCTTTTTCCGCTTTTCCAGCCCTGCCTTTCTTCCGGTTCTTCCCTTCTTTAGCTTTCATTTCCTCATTCACGTCCGGGTTCCGTCTCTAAATCAGCTTTTCCTTTCCAGGTTCGGGAACTTCTTCGACCTTTTCAACATCTTTAGTAATAGCCATAGTCGTGGATATTCTATCCCATAGCTAATCCGCGCTATGCTATAATCAGTGCTTGAAATTAACGGGAGGATTATCAAATGGCAAACGCCTACACCAAAGTTATAGTCTGCTTCGCGTTTTCTCTGATTCTTGCGGTCGCCTTTACCGCGTCCGCAAAGGATGAGCACTTCAAGGATACAGCGGTAAAGATTTACTCAAAGGGTTACACCCACATAGACGTAGCTTACTACGTTGAGAAGCTTAAGAACATCTTCTTCACCGAAGAGTTCAAGGAGAAGCATCCGTTTGCCCAGATGGTTGAGGCTTTCATTGACCGAGCCGGTTACTTCGCGATAACCGATTACACCGTTGAGAGTTATTTGAAGGGCGGAAAGGTTTACGCGCAAGAAACGGTGAATCTCTCTGACGATTATCCAGATTCCCTTATCTCCCGGGTAGCGAAGCTTCCGGACAGGCATTTCAAGATTGGCTCTCTCTTCACTGAAGACGATTACGTGCTTCTTCTCGCGGTCAACAATTTTCAGGAATTCGGGAAGATTGTATTGGGAACAGCGATTGAGTCCGCGAAATCCGCAGGACAGCTCCCGAAGGAAGCGGAGCAGATGATGGGGTTTCTTCAGTTCTTCGCCTTGCGGGAAGATCTGAAGGGCGCACTTGGAACGGAGCTTGACCTAATCCTCTTTGACTTTCCTGAGCTGAAAAATCCGCCAAGCTCCCCCGCGGATGTCTTCTTCTGCGTTCTTGCAACGGTTGCTGATTACCCAAGGGCGCAGGAACTTCTGAAAACCGCCGGCGGGATGCTTGGCTTCTCCTACGATAAGCCCGCCTTTGAGAGTGCGGAGTGGAAGTTCTTTGAGATTATGAACAGCAAGGTCTACATCGGCATTTCCGGAGAATGGATCGCTCTTACTACTACTCCCAAGAAGTTAGTAGATGCGGTCATCGCCAACCGAACGAAGTTCCACGAGGATATTCCCTGCGGGAACTTTTTTATGCGCGTAAATGTCAACAGGCTTGTCCACGAGGTTGGAGCGCCCGCGATTGAGTTCCTAAGAGCGGAGGTGCCAGAGCTAGCGGTAAAGGAAATCGCTTACTTCTTTGACGTCGGTCCCGATACCGACTTTGGGACGTTGGAAATCCTTTGCGAGTACCGTGGTAACAGGGTAATCAGCACCACCGTTATGGACGACGAGGTGCTGAACGCTATGTTTTACTTCCTTAGCATTGGACTTGAAACCGCGGCGATCAAGGGTATGGAGGGCATGATGATGCGCAAGAAGAGAATGCCTAGGGATGTGGAGAAGCCCGCTGTGGAGAAGGAGGAACGCTTTGATTCCCGCGTCCCGTTTTAGCGGGCTCTGGGGAACCTAGTTGAATGCCCGAACTTCAGGGTTCACAGTCAGATGGTGGCGAGGCGCTAGGCGACTTGAGGGCAAGATTCCGGGCGCGTCTATTGGCTACCCTTCGCATCCTGGTTACGCCACGTTCCTCGTCGCTAGTCCTTGCCCTCCTCATCACTTCGTACTACGCCTACAGAAGTGAAGTCACCCTCAAGCCCGTTAGCCTCCCTTTATCCATCCTTCTTTTGCTCGTGGGAACCGCGGTTTTCTTCACCGCTTACAACACCATCTTCACCGAGAAGAAGAGCTTTTGGCGGGAGTGTTTCCTCTTGATTCTCGGCTCCTTTGCGCTATTCGCCTTTTTCCCAGGCGTATGGCAGTGGTTAACGGATTTAAGCATTGTGCGCGGACTTTGGCGTTCCTCTCCCTCGTTTCGCTTTGTTGGCGAGGTGCTTTTCTACGCATTCTCCATCGCCCTTGCCATCCTCGTTATGTATCTAGGCTACGGGAAAGCGCTAGTGCGGAGGTACCTTTTGCGCGTTGAGATTCACTTCTTGGACGTGCTACTCCTCCTCGGCTTATCCCTATTGACTCTGGCGGGCTTGCTCGTTTGGTTCAGGCTATTTTCAACCGGGCAGGAAAGCTGGAGTCCCCTAGGGCTAACCGCGGGTTGGGCAGTGATTTTTGGGGTTACGTCGTCCCTGCTCAATTCTATTGCGGAGGAATTTTGGTTCAGGGGATTCTTTCTAGGCACGCTCGCGCGCCTCACCTCACTCCAGCCCGCGCTCTTGTTTCAAGCGCTATTATTCGGATTTATACATTTAAGAGATGGCATACCGCAGGGCTACTCCGGATGGTTTTTAGCGGGCATCTGGGGTTATGCCCTTGGCTTATGGACGCTCAAGAGGCTTAGTGTCTGGCCTGCCCTAATTCTTCACTTCATCACCGATTTGTTCATATTTTTCAGTGTCAACCGCACCCTTTTCCCGTAGGGAGGGATTCTTGCCCGCCTTGGTGGGTTATCCCGGGAGACGCGGGACGCCGTGAAAGGTGTAGAGCGCGATTTTATATCGCACCGTCTCTTTCCCGAGTCCCCGGGGCTGGCCAGCCCCGCTCAGCAATCTGGATCACGGACGTCCCCGCCCCTGCGCCAGAGTTGAACAGGCACGAGACGGGCGTGATCCAGGGTGGGAGTGGGAAATCTGTCGCCCTTGCTGACGTAGCTGTAGGGGCGTCCCGCCGATGGTGGGATTGGAACCCGCCCGCACAGGAATGGAGGGTCAAAGCCCCTCCCCTACAAGTTCCACCCTACGCTTCGCCTCCAAACCGCCCACTGGCGTGAAGAGTAACCTTTCACATCCCTATTTCAAAGCTATTGACTTTGGCGAAATTTGGGGTATAATTTAAGGTGAGTGTGTCATTGGCGGGCGAGGTAGTGTGAATTTTGCCTTAAGGAGGAACGTAAAAATGAGAAGAAGTGTCAACATTGATTTACTCTCTCTCTCTCTCGTGAGAGGAGATAGGGTGGAGGCGGAGGGGCAAGACGCCTAGTCCCGCCGTTGGCGGGACCGTTAGTGGTCGTGGCTAGCGTTATTTTTCTCATTTCCTGCGGAGGGGCAAGTGTTCTCAAGAAACCTACTTTTGCGCCTGACCGCGTTCATTCCCTTTCTTTCCACGGTGAAAAGATCGTCAGCGCTGAGGGCGGAGTTTGGTCGCACACCTTCGGCGGGAGTGGAACAGACGAAGGCAAAGCGGTCGCTCTTGATAGCAGCGGTTATGTATACGTTGTCGGCTCCACTGGAAGTTTTGGCGGCGGCGCGGTGGACGTTATTCTGATGAAGTACAGTGCTGGAGGAAGTATCCAATGGAAAAAACCTACGGAGGTTCAGATTCTGAGTGGGCAGAGGCGGCGGTTGTTGACGGAAGCTATCTATATGTAATTGGAACAACTTACTCGGATGATGCCGGTGCCGGGGACATTTCACTTCTGAAAATTGCTACGTCTGACGGATCCGTTAGCTGGGACAGGGCATACGGGACCGCAAGCCATACCGAAGAAGGCTACGGCGTTGACGTGGACGCTAACGGGAACGTTTATTTCGCGGGAACTCAGACGGAGAGTGGCGGGGAAACGCATGCGATTGTCGCCAAGTACAATTCCAGCGGAACCAAACAGTGGGACTACAAGTTTGGCAATTCCAACAAAGTGGACTACGTTTATGGCGCCGATGTAGCGGGAAGTTATCTTTACACCGCGGGTTACACGACGGACAACGACTCTGATGGCGACGCGTTTGCGGCGAAGATTGACGTGTCCGCAATAACTCCCTCAATCAGTTGGGCAAAATACGTTGGGCACGGTTCGTATACGGAAGCAGGTAACGATATAGCAGTCGATTCAAGTGGGAACGTCTACGTCACCGGAGCTTCGAGTTTCTATGAATCCGCGGTGACATTTAAGCTGAACAGCGGTGGGACTTATCAGTGGCACCATTTTATGCTGGATTCAGTAGGGTACTCATTGGAGACGGACGGAAGTTACATTTATGTCGGCGGGATGACCCGTCAGAGCCAAGACGCAGACCCGGACAATAATGTGATGTATGTGAAGCACACTTCCGGGAGCGGAACTTTAAGTACGTCCAAGTACTGGGGCGCCAATCTGAAATGGGAAGGAGCATACGGCATCGCCTTCGATGGCACGGATCTCTTGTACTTCGCGGGGTATGCACCCGACTACAATGGGGGTAGCAGTACTTGGACTTCCTTCGGTAACGTGGACGCTCTCGCAATGTCCTACGGTAGTATTTCGTGGAGTCTGTCGTCAGCAAGCGGTTCGTCATCTAGCATCGGCCGGAGCACAAGCACAATTTCAGGCGGGGCGGAAGACGATGGGTCGAGCGACCCTAACAACCCTGATCCAGAGGTGCTCGTCCTGAAGTACGATTTGAACATCTAGAAGTTACATTTTCGGGCATTTGAAATTAACGTTCGGGAAGTGTGGACTGCGGCCGTGCTCCCTGGCGTTAAGGAGAGCTAGACGATGAAAGGAGAATTAAAGCATATATTGGTTTCAATTCTGGTCAGTGTGTTGTTCGCAATCCTTGCCAACGCGTGCGGGCGCAACGGGATTGACGCCGAACGAATACGGGGAGGAACTGTTAAGCAAGAAGTTGATCGCATGGCTGGGAAACAAGCGCAAGTATCGCTTGACGATATCGTGGAAGAAATCCGGGCACTCGAGACGCCTCAATCGGTTGACGAGACCATTTTTCAGAATCTCAGGTCGGAGTTAATCTCTGCACTGTCCGAAAGGTATGCGGATAGGGTTGTTTCCATGCCTCCTCGCGGTTCGGGTAACTCCGTAGATGATTTGCGGGCGAGTTACGTTGAGAATGACGACACGTTGAGATTTGAGTGGAGCGCGAAAAACGTCGGCGATTACAACCGTGACGGATGGGTGAACATACAGGATATTACCCCGCTCGCGGAGCATTTCATGGAACGGAGTCAACTTGACAACGAGTGGATAGACGGAAACGATGACGGTTTCATCAATATTCAAGACATTACACCGATCGCTGAGAATTTCTTCAGCCAGCTATCAGGATACAATCTTCAGGTGTCACAGGACGGAACTGCTTGGCGGGATGTTGAGTTTCTTCCGTACTCCAAGGAGCTCGGCACTGTTTTTGATAAGTCCATCGGCACGGAGGATTTGCGGGACGAGGTCTATGCTAGAGTTGTGCCGGTTGACGCGGCGGGAGAGGAAGGCGCGGGGAGCAATCGCGTAGGGATAGGGTTTCCGGTGGTTCAGATTAACGCGAACCCGACAGAGGGTGATGTTGTTCTTGAGGTATCGGTTGACATAAGCGAATCGTCCGACCCTGACGGCGGGGGAATAGTTCGCGCTGACTTTGATTGGAATTCGGACAACTGGATCGACAAGATTCTCATCTCGGGATGGACAACCCTCGCAAGGTTTACCGAGCCTGGTGAGTATGTGTCAAGTGTTCTCGTTCGGGACGACGAGGGCTTCCCTTCAGTGGCGGAGTTCACCGTCAGCGCTTATCCTAGGGAATGGACGCATGTTTACGGCGGAGACCTCGGAGACTACGGTACCGCCGTCCTAAGTGACGATGCAGGTACCGCATACGTGGTCGGTGTTATGACATATTCCAATCCAACTAATATTGACGTTGGTATCCTGAAATTCAACAGTTGGGGAGATCTTGAATGGGCAAAGGCGTGGGGGGAGAACGGTGACCCCGTGAGCGGTCGTGGATACGGCGAGCTAGCCAATGCCGCGATTCTCGACAGTGCTGGGAATTTGATAGTAGTTGGTACCGCGGATGTTTTTCATGTCGGAGAGAATGCGCCTTCGCCTGACGCTTTTATTCTGAAGATTTCCCCTGAGGGAAACATCCTATGGCAGAAGGCTTGGGGATACACCCGTGAAGAGAGGTTCGCAGACGAAGCAACGGACGTTGCGGTTGACGAAGAAGACAACATTTACGTGTCGGGAAGGACTGACTACCAGAACAACGGATTCCTTCTCAAATACGCCCCTGACGGAACGATGCTCTTTCAAAAGGAGATTTGGGGAAGAGAGATAGGGGACGCAGATACGATTACGTCCATTCTTTTGACTGCGCCTTCAGAAATGCTCATTCAAGTGAAACATTTCAACACCGTCACTCGGAACTCCGCGTCCCTCTTTGTGAAGCTCGACCGGAATGGTAATACGATAGGCGTGAAGAAGTTTGAAGTGGAGGGGGGGTTGGCTTCCGTGACCGTGACGGATATTTCAGGGAATGCTGGCGGAAATATTGTTGTCCTCACCGGAGTGTGGGGAATACGGAGTGCTGTGCCCTTCATTGTTGGGCTTGACGTTGATCTGGACATAGTTTTTCAAAAGACGTGGGGATACGCTGCTTATTGGGAAACGCCGTATTCCGCATCGGTCACCGATATAGGTGACGTTTGGGTCGCGAGTGCTGGTACTGGAATATTCCTTCTTAAGACGGATCTAGAGGGAAACTTTGTTTTTCAGAGGGAAGTTGAAAGTACTGGCATGCAATCAGCCTATGCTAACCTCTCGCCACAGGGAGCACTCTACGTCACCGGCGCAGCGAAGGATAACACGTTCAACGTAACCCCTCAAGGAACGACTTGGAATGACTTGAATGGAGCGATTCTTACAGGCGGAAACTTTTTACTTGAGGATACCGATGGAACCAGTATGGACATAGACTTAGAATACACTGATTCTGAAGGGATCATAGACAGGGAAAACTTTAGTGATGCGTCCTTAGAGATACTGGTCATGAAAGTTGACCCAGATAACTTATAAGGCTCTTAATTGGAATAAAAAGCGGAACCGCCACCAACGCTTACGGAAATTGGGAGAAGGGTTATTTCCTCACAGATCCTGTGGAGTTCACCGTCTCTGACGGCTTTTTCAATCCATTCTGGACTGAGGGCGTGGAAACGGTTCCTGATTTCGTGCTTGAGGACGTTGAAGGGATTGAGGACGAGGGTGGCGGTGTGGAAGATATGCTCATTATGAAGATAGACCCCGCGAAATTCCTCCGCTTTTGAACACACTAAGCTCCGTTTCACCTTGAGTATTATAAGGGGCTCGGATAATTCCTGCTATTACCCTAACGGTTGTAGGTTAACAGGAACTCTTCTACCAAAGCGTGAGACCGCCATCAACGATTATCGTCTGTCCGGTGACCCATCCAGCGTCATCGCTGAACAACCAAACCACGACCTTGGCGATATCCTCGGGAGTCCCCATTCGTCCGAGGGGCGTATGTTGTTTGGCGTGGGCGATGACGTCCTCATAGTTCGGAAAAGTCCTAAGCGCCTCTGTATCAACAGGTCCCCCTGAAACCGCGTTCGCCCTTATTCCCTTTGGCCCAAGTTCAAGCGCGAGATAACGCGTTAACGTTTCTATTACCGCCTTGCTCGCGCCGAGAACGGAGTATCCCGGCAGGCAGTGATGACTACCGATGCTGGAAAGACTCACTATCGCTCCGCCGTCCTTCATCAACTTCGCGGCTTCCTGAGAGCAGAAGAGCATTGCTTTTGCGTTCGTATCCATCGTCATTTCCCAGCCCTTTTCCGGAAACTCATCAACCGGTCTTAGCACTCCGAGAACCGCGTTATTCACAAGTCCGTAAAGACCGCCCCAATCTGACCTAACTTTCTCAAAGATCTCTTTAATATTCTCGACGTTGCCTACGTTGCCGCGGTAGAGATAAGCTTCCGCGCCAGCTTCCTTCACAAGGTTGGCGGTTTCTTCCGCGGCTTTAGTGTTTCGGAGGTAGTTAATGCCAATAACCGCTCCTTCCCCTGCGAGGCGTATTGCGATTGCGCGCCCTATTCCTCGCGACCCGCCGGTGATAAGTATTCTCTTTCCTCTAAGACTCATAGGAGAATTATACCTACTGATTATGCAGTCAGGCGTTGAAGCAGAAATTCCGCTTCGCATTTCCACCTGAAAAGGATTCTAAGAACGAATTTTTCCCTTTTCCTTGTCCTTTATTCTTAACTTATGCTATACTACTAGTGCTTCCAGTTTCAGGGAAGCTTAAAGTTCTTGGGCGCTAATATCATTTGAGGAGGCGATTCAAATGCGGTCAAAGGTAAGATTATCAAAGGTTGCTTTAGTAAGTCTTATTGTTTTCTTGATTACATCCGGCGGATGTGGGGGTGGCGGTTCAAGGCTCTCTCCCACTACTTTCTCTCCCAATCAGGCCACGCAGCAGCGGGAGAAGACTTTTGTTCCCCAACCCGCGAAGGTCGTTGCGCTGGCTGATCTTTTCGCTGAGCTTGACGCGCTTCAGCCACCGCCTGGAGTTAGCGAGACTTTCTTCAACGACTTGAAGGCGGAACTTAGGGCGCAACTTACTAACAGGCTTGCGACGAGGGTGGTTTCTGTTCCCCCATCTGGTCCAGAAAATGAGGTTACTGACCTCGTGGTTACGGATAATGGTGACGAAACCTACACACTAGAGTGGTCATACTTCAATGTTGGCGATTACGATCAGAATGGAACCGTAGCCATCGCGGACATAACTCCGTTGGCTCAGCATTTCTTTCATCAAGCCACGGATGGGGTTTGGCCCGACACTGACGACGAGTACATTGACGGTGATGGCAATGGAGTAATAAACATTGGCGATATAACTCCACTTGCCCAGCATTTCTTTAATGAGGTTGCCGCTTACTCTATTGAAGCTGCTGTGGAATTTGACGGAACTTACGAAGAAATAGCCACGGTTGATTTCTCCGAGGCGGTAGAAGGAAGCAGGAAGCGTTTTAAACTTACATCTGGTTTTATATATTCGTCGCAGACCAGTGAACGTTTTAACTACTTTAGAGTTACCCCACTTGACAGAGCAGGAGCGCGAGGCGCGATTGGTAGGAGAATAGGGCTAGGCCCAACCGCGCAGGCGGACGCGGACCAGGTTGACGGTCTGACCTTCAAATTCTACGGTGTAGGAAGCACCCCGCGGGGCGGGAACGTTTATTTTGCCTGGGACTTTAATTCGGACGGTGTTTTTGAAACCTTACCCGCGCGCGCTGGCATCGATCCAAATTCCAGTCCCGGCGAGCAAAGCCCAACCTACACCTACCCGGCGGAAGGCACTTACACCGCGACGCTTCGCGTGTACGACGCGCTCGGAGGTTTCAGCGAAGCGAAAGTTACAGTGAACGCCTACACCTCTACGCCCGCAAGCTCTCCACCCGCAGCTACCGCGCTCGTGCTGGATTTGACGGGGCAGTCTCCATTTATGGTCAGGTTCATCGGCATCGGGGATGATGCGGATGGGCAAACCGGTCCCTTTACCTATGAATGGAATTTCGGCGATGGAACCCCTACTTCCAGCGAACAGTTCCCGGAGCATACATACTCAAGGCCGGGGCTTTACCGCGTCAAGCTCACCGTAACCGACGATGAAGGCGATACCAGTGTCGCCCGGCTAACGCTAGCGGTTTGCTGCCCCCTCCCGGGTAACATCCCCGATGTGTTTGGGTTCGCTCTTCCCTTCGTCTATGGAGATTTCAAAAATTTATCACTGGACGCGCGGTTTGGTGGACAGGGCGCGGATATGGACGGCGGTCCCGTGAACTTTACCTGGTACTTTGGATTTGGTTCCGTCGGCGAATTGCTACGAGACCCAACGATCACCTTCCCGCAGGAGGGTAACTACTTCGTAACTCTGACCACCGAGGACGACGAGGGTAACGAAAGCGGGGCCGGCTTCACGATTTTCGCGGGAACTCCCGCACCGTCAACACCTTACCCGCCCGCAATCTGGCTCGCCGGCTATATGACGACGGGGAGTCAGAATTACCGTCAGCAGTTCTTTACCGAAGCTTTTGACCCGGACGGCGGCGATGTAACGCTTTCTTACGACTTTGATGGTGATGGCGTATTCGGCGACTTCGGGGAAACCGGCTCGGACCCAATAGTAACTTACACCGTTCCAGGCAATTACGAGGTCTGGGTAGAAGCGACGGATGATGAGGGTGAAGTTTCCTACGCCTACTTCACTTTCGTCGTCAAGACCTACGGAATTCCGGAAATCATTCCTCCACCTCCTCCGAATCATATCGTTGACGGCGGTGGCGGCGGTGGGGACGGCAGAATCGGCATCAACCCCAAGTGCTATCCCCGTCCTGCCATTGGCTTTCACGGTGATGGAGGCGCGACGCTATACCTTATTTACAACGGACCCGTTGACCCCGGCGATCCCCAGGTGAAGAGTGTTTGGATTCAGAGTTTCGGTGGGGTAATCAACCCGATGCCAGTGACAATTGATAACGTCGGAAACGGCGCGGGTGGTGGTCCCATTGTGGCTCCCGACCCTGCCGCTCCCGCGCCACCGTCACCACCGTTGAATCCCGGACAATCCTGGACCGCTTTCAAGGTTACCAGACCCCTGGACGGGCCTAATCGGATTGAGAAGATCTCCGTCAAGTTTAAGATGCGGGATGACGGGCTTGCCGCCGCAACGAAGACTTGCGACGCTTACATCGTTCATCTTCAGCATCAGATAATCGTTCCGGCGCCAGATTCCACGGTTGAGGGTGACGTTCCGATTCGCGTTCGCATAGCTCCTGCGGGCATAGACCAGGTTTTCGGCTTCCCCGGTTTCGACCCGGGTAATCTTCTCCGCGTATACCTCACGATTGACGGCGTAATCGTCGGAGAAATGACCCGCGACGACCAGACGGACGAATGGGTAGCCAATTGGGACAGCACCTCAGTCGGAAACGGCGCCCATACGATTGATTTTCACGTTTACGACGCCCGGGGTCCTCAACCAGGCGACCCGAACGACCCGGGTCCCATTCAGGAAGGGCAAATCAACGTGAATGTGGACAATGTCGCTCTTCCCGGCGTTGCGGAGATTGATCTCGAACTTCTTCAGGTGCCGCCATTCGTCGTTGGCGTTCCCTTTGACTTCAAAGCAACCACTAGGGACAACCTTGGCGCGCCGGTTTTTAATCCGTTCTTTGACGTTTTCATAAACGTATTTCCTGAGCAGTCCGAAACCCGTAGCCAACTACCAACCGACACTGGGAAGGGCATATTCCAGATGACCAGCAATGGCGATGGAACCTATAGCCTGCCGTTCTTCTCGCAGGTTGCGGGAACTTGGAACGCGACCGTGATAGTTAGAGACAACCGCACTGGAGATAAGGTCGGAGGTTTGGGAGCTACCGTTCAGTTTGAGACTATCCCCACGGAGATGGTTTCTATGAGTCTTCACGGGCTAAGCAGTCACTTTGGACCCGTCAAGTTCTTTGGAGGCGACAATTTCGGCAACACAGTTCCCGCGGTGCGGTCAGACTTCAACGTGTTCTCAGATAATCCCGCGATAATTCCAGGTGCGGTTGACGTATCGCCGATAAGTCCGAATCTGTTCTTCGTTCCGTTCACCGCTACCGATTACGCTGTGGGTATGCTGTCGGTGGAACATACCGCGAGCGGGGTGACTGAGAGCCAATTCGTGGGGTATCCTCCTTGGAAGATGCATCTTAATGGTTACGCTAGTGGAGGGCCAGGATTGCAGGAAAATCAGGATTTCTTCCTTTACGTTGACGCGAGAATACCAGATGGCGCGACAACCGGATGGCATTCCGGCTTCACTACCATTGTTTGGCAGGAGACTAATCCGCCAATTTCCTTTGTGGACGCGTTCCCGGGGATGGCTGACGTCACGCTGAATTTTCAACCCCCGGAGTATGATCCGATCTCTGGGTTCTGGTATTTGACCATTGACTGGATGTATGAGGGCGCGGGTACCGTTTTCGGAGAATCCACTCCGTTGTCTATTCAGTTTGCCGCGCCTGATCTGCCGGAAGACAGCCTGCCGGTTGATGGCGTTTTCGGCATTGCGCAGTACGTTCTATGGGACGATAGGGGTCGTCAGATTCCTTACAACCCTGATATCTTCTTCACGCCGGTTAACTTCTGGGATTTGACCTTTTCCATTAAGCCGACGAAGACGCTGAATATGCACGTTTACATCGTTGAAGGCTCCGCGACTCAGGCTGACGCGGAGGCGGACATTCAGGCTGCGGAGGATATGTTTAACGCGAATGCCGCCTCCTGCACCCTTGGTTTCTACGTGGATTTTGTCCCAACATTCACCACAATTCCCCAATCTGATTGGGACAACATTGACGAGGACGGTGACGGGCTTGATCGCTACGACGCTAATGGCGACGGCGATTATGCCGACCCGGGCGATAACAACGACCTCTTTAACGCTATGAATGCGGGCTATTACGATGTTTCCGCAAACACGGAGAACATCTATTACGTTCCCGGTATACGCGGTGGCGCGGTTGGTTCAACCTACTGGCCCAATCAACAAGTTGCGGTGGATAACGGCGCGGACCCGGATAACCTCACCCTTGCGCACGAGAAAGTCCACGAGATGGATTTGCGGGGCGATGGCGACTTTGACGTTCTTGATGGCGCGGATATGGATGATGCAACCCCAGGTGTTCAGGCAGACCCGGACGCTCGAACTCAAGGCGCCTACCAGCCCGGTAACATTATGAACTACGGCGATACGGGGACGAGTCTAACGGGCGACCAAGCCCAGCATCTGGATCCGTAGTAAGAAGAGCGTTCTGGCAAGCTAACAATGGCTTTGAGACGATGTGGAAGAGCCCAGGTCGCCTTTTGCCGTGGTCGCGGTAAGTAAGACGCGCTGGGAAAGAAACTTAAGTACCTCCCATCGGCCTTGGACTAAGACCCTGAGGTTTACCATACCCTCCGTCGTAGGCAATAGGGGATTTCGTTCCACACAAGTGAAAAACGTTCCCTTCACCTTGTGACTTAAGTCATTTGCACATTCTGCGCATCCTTCTTAGAATCATTCTGCGCTTAGATTGCAGTTGGAGTTGTAGGATGAAACTTGATATGGAGAAATATAGTGCCCGCGATAAATCTGCACTGAAACCTATTCTCACCGCCTTGTTCCCGTATTCAGATAAACAGGGCTTAATTGTGAGATTGCTTTGTGAGCTTCCAGCTACGCTCGCTCTATTCGTCTTTATTTCTACATCATTACTTTCATCTCAGACTTCGGGGCAGACGTCGGCTGAAGGGAAAAGGCTCTTTGAAGCGCACTGCTCAATGTGCCACACGATTGGCGGTGGCATCTTAGCGGGTCCTGATTTGAAAGGCGTTACCGCGAGAAGGGATGCGGAGTGGCTAATGGATTTCATCACTAGCCCTGACGCCATGTTCAAGAAGAAAGATCCCATTGCCCTTCAACTCCTCGCAGAATTTGAAAATCTTCCGATGCCAGATTCAGGGCTTACTGCGAATGAGATTTCCTCCATTCTCCTCTTTCTTGAAGAATCCGCAGGTGATACTGCGCCATCGGGCGAACCTGCTAAAACGTCTCAAGAACCCCCGGGCGCGGGCGTGGAGGAACGCGTTTCCCCTGACGCGGATGAAACCGCTAGCCCCGAAGAAGGGAAGCGCGTTTTTGAGCTGAGGTGCGCAACCTGCCACACGATTGGCGGTGGAGTAGCGGTGGGACCTGACCTTAAAGGTGTAGCTCGTATCAGAGAAAGAGAATGGCTTCGTAGTTTCATCGCAAACCCAGATAAAATGTTTGCGAATAGAGACCCAATAGCGTTAGAGCTACTAGGAGAGTTTAAGAATATTAAGATGCCCAACCTGGGGCTGAGCGACGCCGAGGTTTCCGCACTTATCGCCTATCTTGAGGCTGAGAGCGGTATGCGCAAGAAGGAGCCAGTAGTGGGTGTGCCTTTGCAGGTTTCCGATTTGCTTACTCCGGAGGCGACCGCCATTGAAGGAGACGCTGGTATAGGCGCTGACTTATTTACCGGGAGCAAAAGGTTTGAGAAAGGCGCTCCCGCCTGTATTTCATGCCATAGCGCAGGCTCGTTGGGCGTTCTTGGAGGTGGCACTCTTGGTCCCGACTTAACCAAAGCATATTCCAAATATGGGAGGGATGGAATAGTAAGCATAATGTCGAGCCTGCCCTTCCCCACGATGCGTCCAATCTTCGTGAATAAAATGCTGACTCCCGAAGAGCAGGCACATTTGAGGGAATTCTTTGAGAAGGTGGACGGGGAGGAACCCTCCAAGATGACTTCCGGGGTGGGATTAGCGGGCTTTGCGGGCTTAATCGTTCTGATGGTTATCTTTCAAGTCGTTTGGCAGAAGCGCAACCCTGGAACCCGCCGGGGGCTTCTGAAATCCAAGAGAATCTGAAATCAGGAGATCAAATGGGCTGGATAAAAGACTTAATTAGTCCTAAGAGTCGGAACTGGGAGGATTTTTACCGCAACCGATGGCAGTACGATAAGGCTGTCAGGAGCACGCACGGCGTAAACTGCACCGGCGGATGTTCTTGGATGGTCTATGTAAAGGATGGCATTATTACGTGGGAACTTCAGGCAACCGACTATCCTTCACTTGAGGCGGGGCTTCCTCCCTATGAGCCTCGCGGATGCCAGCGTGGTATCTCCTATTCTTGGTACATCTATAGTCCCATTAGGGTTAAGTACCCCTACGCCCGCGGCGTCCTTCTTGACCTCTGGCGAGAGGCCAGGAAGGAGCATTCCGACCCAGTTTCAGCGTGGAAAGCTATTGTTGAGAATGAGGTTTCCCGTGCGAGCTATCAACGTGCGCGAGGCAAGGGGGGCTTTCGCAGAACGTCGTGGGACGAAGTTCTTGAGATCGTTTCCGCATCCGCGATTTATACCGCCAAGAAGTACGGCCCCGACAGGGTTATAGGGTTCTCCCCCATTCCCGCGATGTCAATGCTCTCCTATGCGGGAGGTTCGCGTTTCCTACAGCTTTTCGGCGGTGTGAATCTCTCCTTCTACGACTGGTACAGCGACCTCCCCAACGCGTCCCCGGAAATCTGGGGTGAGCAGACTGACGTTTGCGAAAGTGCGGACTGGTACAACTCAAAGTTCATCTGCGTAATGGGTGCCAACCTTAATATGACGCGCACCCCCGACGTTCACTTCGTCTCTGAGGCTAGGCACAACGGTTCTAAGCTTGTGGTTCTATCTCCGGATTTCAGTCAGGTTTCGAAATACTCTGATTGGTGGATACCCGTGAATGCAGGACAGGATGGTGCCTTTTGGATGGCGGTGAATCACGTCATTTTGAAGGAATTTCACGCGGATAGGCAGGTTCCCTACTTCCTTAACTACCTCAAGAAGTACACCGACGCTCCCTTCGTAGTGGAGATTGCTGAGAAAAGAGGCAAGTTCTATCCAAGTCGCCTCGTCCGAGCAAACGTTCTTGAACCTTATAAAAACGTGGAGCACGGGGATTGGAAGTTCCTCGTTTACGATCAAAACTCCAGCAGATTCCGGATGCCACAGGGAAGTGTAGGCTTTCGTTGGCAGAAGGAGAAGGGGAAATGGAATTTGGAGATGAAGGATGGGGTTGATGGGTCTGAGCTTGCTCCTGCGTTGACGTTTCTTGGTTCAGCGGACGACGTTTTACCGCTTGTTTTTGAAGAGTTTTCTCGGCACAGAGACGTTGAACGTTGCGTTCCCGTCAAATATCTGGACGTGGATGGAAGGAAAGTCCCCGTTGCCACCATATATGATTTGCTCTTCGCGCAGTTCGGCGTGAGTCGCGGGTTACCGGGTGATTACCCTAAAGACTACGATGATGAAGAAGCGCCCTATACGCCTGCATGGCAGGAGAAGTTCACCGGTATCGGCAGGGGGACGGTTCTTAAATTTGCGCGGGAGTGGGCGAGCACTGCGGAAGCGACCGATGGACGTTGCACTATTATCATCGGCGCGGGGATTAATCATTGGTATCACAACAACCTCATCTACCGCTCAGGTATTGTCGGGCTTATGCTTTGCGGTTGCGTGGGTAGGAACGGTGGTGGGCTTAATCATTACGTTGGGCAAGAAAAACTTGCGCCTGTCGCACCATGGTCCACAATTGCCTTCGCCCTTGACTGGCTTAAACCGCCCAGATTGCAGAATACGCCTTCCTTCCACTACGTTCACACAGACCAATGGCGCTATGAGCGTAGTTTCAGGGAGTATCATCCCGTTCCACGCGATTCCAAGCTCGCTCAGGGACACACGGTAGACCTTCAGGCGAAGGCGGTTAGAATGGGCTGGCTTCCGTTCTTTCCCCAATTCAATAGGAATACCCTTGAGCTAATCAAAGAGGCGGAGGCGGAGGGGGCAAGGACGAACGAGGAGATTTCACAGTGGCTGGCTAAGCGGATTAAGGAGAAAAAGCTGAGTTTCTCAGTTGAGGACCCGGATGCTCCTGTGAACTGGCCTAGGTTATGGATAATCTGGCGCGGGAACGCTCTGATGTCCAGCGCTAAGGGTCACGAGTACTTCTTGAAACACTACCTGGGAACCCACACGAACGCTATCTCAGACCAGATCGCAGGTGATTCAGTGACCGAGGTGCAGTGGCACGAGGTAGCTCCCCAGGGCAAGCTTGACCTCGTTGTTGATATCAACTTCCGTATGGATACTTCCGCATTGTACTCGGATATTGTTCTGCCCACCGCCACTTGGTATGAGAAGGATGACCTTAACTCAACAGACCTGCACTCCTACATCCATCCACTAAGTTCCGCGGTTCCTCCCTGCTGGGAAACAAAAAGCGATTGGGATATTTTCAAGGAGATTGCGCGGAAGGTTGGTGAGCTTGCAACATCACATTTTCCCGAACCCGTTAAGGATATTGTAGCCGTGCCCTTGATGCACGATACGCCGGATGAGCTGGCTCAGCCCAGTGTCCTCGATTGGGCTAAAGGTGAGTGCGAGCCTATCCCTGGCAAAACTATGCCGAGGTTCATAGTAGTTGAACGCGACTACGTGAATCTATACAACCGTTTTATCTCATTCGGACCGTTGGCGAAGGAAGAAGGTATCGGGGCGCACGGTTTGAAGTGGCGTATAGATGACCTTTATGATGAACTTACGAAGATAGCGCCCACCGAAAGGTGGAATGGCGTGCCCTTCCCGTCCCTAAGAGAGGCGGTTGACGCAGCGAACGTCATTCTTGCCCTCGCGCCCGAGACGAACGGGGAATCTTGTTACCGTGCCTTTAAGGCTGAGGAGGAGAAAGTCGGACTTCCTCTCACCGATTTAGCGCAGGATTACCGAGGCGTCCGAATGACCTTTTCGGATATAGTTCAGCAACCGCGCCGTCTTCTCACTAGCCCCTGCTGGTCGGGAATGATGAATGATGGCAGAGCCTATTCTCCTTATTGTATGAACGTTGAACGTCTTGTTCCCTGGCGGACGCTCACGGGTAGACAGCACTTCTATCTAGACCACGAGGGATACATCGCCTTTGGTGAGCATCTCCCAACTTATAAGCCAAAGCCTGACCCATTAACCTTTGGTGATACCGTAAAGTCCCAGCAGGGTGAGAAGTGCATAACTCTAAATTACCTGACTCCCCACGGTAAGTGGCATATTCACTCCACTTATTACGACAACCATAGGATGCTTACGCTTTCCCGCGGGATTGAGCCTTTCTGGATAAACGACAAGGACGCGGAGGAGATTAATGTTGAGGATAACGACTGGGTTGAAGTGTTCAACGACCACGGGGTGGTGGTGACACGTGCGGTTGTTAGCGCGCGTGTCCCCCGGGGAGTATGCATCTTTTACCACTCGCCGGAGCGAACCATTTCAGTGCCAAAATCTCCTTTACGAGGGTACCGCAGAGCTGGCGGTCACAACTCCCTTACCCGCACTCGGCTAAAGCCAGTACTTCTTATGGGAGGGTATGCCCAGTTCACGTTCGCCTTCAACTACTGGGGTCCAACCGGCGTAAATCGCGATACTCACGTAATCGTAAGAAAACTACCTGGTGAACCGAAGTGGTAGACGCCTCGTCGAAAAGGAGTTCCTTATGGATGTAAGAGCCCAAGTGTCAATAGTATTTCATCTGGATAAATGTATTGGTTGTCACACCTGCTCAATTGCCTGCAAGAATATCTGGACGGATAGGAAGGGCACGGAGTATATGTGGTGGAACAACGTGGAGACTAAACCGGGGACTGGCTATCCAACCAGATGGGAAGACCAGGAGAAGTACAGAGGCGGATGGGAAAAGGATAAAGGTGCGCTGAAGCTGAAGCTCCAGAGCAAACTTTCAACCTTCGCGAATCTGTTTCACAACCCAGTTCTGCCGACGATGGACGACTACTACGAGCCCTGGACGTATCGCTACGAGGATCTCTTCAACGCCCCACAAAGCGATGACCAACCTACCGCAATACCTTATTCAATGGTAACTGGGGCTCCGATGAACATAGAGGCTGGTCCAAATTGGGATGATGATCTTGGTGGGTCTCCAATATATGCTGAGAACGATTACAACTTCAAGAATATATCTGAGCAAGAGAAGAGACAGCTTTTTGAGCTTGAGCGCGTGGTGTACTTCTACCTTCCTCGAATATGCAATCATTGCCTAAACCCAGGGTGCGTCGCCGCCTGTCCAGCAGGTGCAATTTACAAGCGTGGAGAAGACGGCATAGTTCTCCTTAGTCAGGAGAAATGCCGGGCTTGGAGGATGTGTATCTCCGGCTGTCCCTACAAGAAGGTTTACTTTAACTGGGCGACGGGAAAGAGCGAAAAGTGCATCCTCTGCTATCCCAGATTAGAGAGTGGACAAGCGCCCGCTTGTTTTCACAGCTGCGTTGGGCGCATTCGCTACCTGGGCGTTCTGCTCTATGATGCGGATCGGATCAAGGAGACCGCCTCGGTGTCCGAAGAAGAACTTGTTTCAGCGATACGCGAGATAATTCTTGACCCGCTTGACGACGAGGTTGTAGCTAAAGCTAGGGAAAATGGCATTTCTGATGAAATGTTAGATTGCGCTCAGCGCTCACCGGTTTACCGTTTCTTTAAGTTGTGGCAAATTGCCCTTCCACTTCATCCCGAATTCAGAACCCTGCCGATGCTCTTTTATATCCCGCCTCTACTTCCGATTGTTGCTCGAAGGCAAAACGGTGCGATGGAGTTAGACGCGTCCTCCGGGGGGATTGAACTTTTCACTTCCCTTGATAAGGCAAGGGTTCCCCTTCGCTTTATGGCTAGCCTTTTCAGTGCGGGAAACGAATCAGTGGTGAAAAGCGTTTATATGAAGCTAATCGCTGTCCGGATCTACAGACGCGCTGAGACGGTTGGGGATATTTCCCCTGCTGAAGTGGAGGAGGCGTTTCTCAGAGGTAGGACGAATGCGGAGGAGGCAGAGGGAATATTTCGTCTAACATCCCTTCCAACCTTTGAGGATAGATTCGTTATTCCTCCGCTGGCGAGAGAGCTTGCGATAGAGGCTCTGGAGGAGCCACTAATCCACAAATCCGAGGCGGGCACCGGCTTCAGGGTTAAGGGGAGGAGAAGATGGTAGAAGCCCTACGCGGAACAATAGCGGATTGTTTAGATTACTTTGCGGAGCTACTTTTTTATCCAAGCGAGCGAACGGTAAGCTGTTCGCAAGACGTTTCCGCTATTCTTGCCCAAGTGTGCTCAGACTGCTTGTTAGATTTTGACCACTTTCGCAATTACGTTGAGAATACTCCTTTGCCCGTGATGGAAGAACTTTATGCCTCCACTTTTGACCTTCAACCCTCTTGCTACCCTTACGTAGGCTATCACCTCTTCGGAGAAAGTTACAAGCGGGGTGCGTTCCTAGCAGGGCTTAGACAGGAGTACAGGAACGTTGGCTTTTCGGAAGGCGAGGAGCTACCGGACAATCTATGCGTTGTGCTTCGCTTTCTATCGCGTTTCCCTTCCAATTCAATCTCCGAAGAGCTTACCACTGTATGCCTGATTCCGTCGGTGCAATCCCTCGCCAAGTCTTTAGAGGGTTATGAGAATCCCTATAGATGGCTTCTATCGTCGTTACTGGGATTCTTGACGCATTTTTCATCGCTAATAGCGGACTTTGCAAGTAAAGACGGAGGCTTATCAGATGCTTGATTACGTTCTTTTTGTAGCTTTTCCTTACTTGGCGATGGCGGTCGCCATAATAGTCGGAATATACAGGTACTATTCGGACAGGTACTCCTACTCAAGTTTCTCCTCCCAGTTTCTTGAAAGCAGGACCCTTTTCTGGGGAAGTAACGGGTGGCATTATGGCATCGTGATAATCCTGACCGCCCACGTTGTTGCAGCGCTTTTCCCGCGGGCCTGGAGTAAGCTTCTCTCTGAACCGCTACGTCTTTACGTCCTGGAGATCACTGGACTTGCCCTGGCATTCCTTGCAATTGTGGGGTTGCTCACTTTGATGATTAGACGCTTTGTATTTCTGAAAGTGCTGGCGACTACGACTCCTATGGACTGGGTCCTTATCATCGCGCTCTTCTTTCAAGTTTCAGCGGGAATTCATATCTCCCTCGCTTACCGTTGGGGCGCTCTTTGGTATCTTGACACCGCAGTTCCCTGGCTGTGGTCGCTATTTTCCTTCAAGCCCGACATTCAGCACGTTGCCACCCTTCCTTGGACTGCGAAGTTCCACTTTCTTAACGCGTTCTTCTTAATCGCCCTTTTCCCGTTCACCAGGCTGGTTCACGTGGTTTCAGTTCCAATTTCCTTCTTATGGCGACCCCATCAGTTAGTGATTTGGAATAGAAGGCGTGGAGAGGCTTAGGAGAGGAGCATTCTAACCAAAACGCAAGGAGCAACCTAAAGAAAAAATGACCACGAGAGAACTAACGGGAAATCCTCGGCGGGCGCTCTTCGGAGCAACCGTGGGCTTCTTCGTAGGTTTTGCGGCGGTCGCCCTCTTTGGTCCTACTGTTCATAAGTTCAAAGAGCTAATGAACCTCACGCCAGTAATGGTTGGGGTTTTGGTCGCAATACCAGCGCTAACCGGTTCGCTCCTCAGGATTCCATTCGCGGCATGGGCGGACGTTGAAGGCGGGCGAAAGCCGTTTCTTACTCTTCTATGGCTTGCCGTTCTCGGAATGGTTGGGCTTACTTTGGTGACACGCATCTTCTACCCCGCTAACCTTTCCCCGTCCCTTTACTGGCTACTTCTATTACTTGGACTTCTCAGCGGATGCGGTATCGCAACCTTTTCAGTGGGTATAACTCAAGTTAGCTACTGGTATCCTCAGAAACTGCAGGGCTCTGCCCTCGGTTTCTACGCCGGTTACGGGAACGTTGCCCCTGGGCTTTTCTCGTTCTTACTTCCCTTTAGCCTGGAGTTTTTTGGTTTATCACTTTCATACCTGCTCTGGTTGGTGTTGCTTGTGGCGGGTTCCCTGCTTTACCTCTTCGCCGCTCGCAACGCGTGGTTTTTCCAGTTAAGGGCTTCGGGCGCGTCCTACGAGGAAGCCTCCACAAAGGCAAAACAGCAAGGGCAAGAGATCATTCCTACAGGTAATTTGAGGTCAGCCCTGGAAATCTCTGCAAAGGTCTGGAAGACCTGGGCTTTGGTCATCATTTACTTTACGTCCTTCGGTGGTTTCATAGGGCTCACCGCCTGGTTTCCTACCTACTGGACAAGCTTCTTCTCCACGACTGCAACATTGGCGGGACTCCTAACCGCGATTTACTCAGTCCTGACGTCAGTTATTCGCGTGTTGGGCGGGAAGATATCCGACAGAATAGGCGGTGGAAGAACGGCACTCATCTCGCTTGGGATAATGCTAGTAGGCTCCATATTCGTTAGCTTATCCACGAATTTTAGCTTTTCAGTTTTTGCGGTAGTGTTAATGGCAGTTGGTATGGGCGTAACCAACTCGGCGGTGTTCAAACTCGTTCCGCAGGAGATACCAAAGGCGGTAGGAGGTGCTGCGGGATGGGTTGGTGGGCTTGGCGCGCTTGGTGGATTTGTAATTCCGCCAATCCTCGGTGCCTTTGTTCGCGCTATGGGAAGCTCAGGTTACTCGTTTGGATTCATCGTATTCGCCTTTCTCGCGATTATGTCCCTGGCGCTTTCCTTCGCTTTGGTGCGCGTTGCTAAGGTGAAAAAGGAGGCGCCAGTCTTAGCGAATGGTGCTTAGAAACTTGTTCAGCGGTTTTGCATAATGCTGAAGAGAGTGAACCTTGGAATTCTTCTCCGAGTTCGGTGTGCCTAAGGCACTGTAGGGCTGGGGCTCGTACCCCTCGGGGTGAACCCCGCCGGTCTCCGGTATGGGGTTGAGAGTTCTCACGGTGCTACGGCTTTCGAACCGATGAGCCTAAGGGCTCTATCCGCATTTGAGCACTCTGTGCCAATGCGGATAAAGGGTAATGTGGGAAACCGCATCGCCTCCCGGCGTTGGAAAGGAGAAGGTTGATGAAAAACTCGCTTTGTGAAAGTTTGACTTCCATTGGGCTTCGTCTTTCGCGGCGACGCCACTTCTCATCGGTTTCTCTCTTCCAACCCGGGGCGCAGCATTAACTAATCAAAGTATCTTATTGGTAGATGAACGCGCTTACGGACAATTTTGGCAGGGTGCACACATACCTTCGCGTTTCCGTTACGGATAGGTGCAACCTGCGTTGCAGATACTGTATGCCCCCCCAAGGCGTTCCCCTGAAAAGCAAGGATGAAATTCTAACGCTTGAGGAAATAGCGAGGCTAATAAGGCTTTTCTCAAAACTTGGCGTGCGGAAGGTAAGACTCACCGGTGGAGAGCCTCTGGTCAGAAGCGGGATAGAGGAGCTTATAAGGAATGTTTCGCAAAGGACGCGCATAGATGAAATCTCAATGACGACAAATGGCGTTCTCCTTGCGGAGAAGGCTCAGGCTCTAAAAGAAGCGGGTCTCTCTCGGCTCAACGTAAGCCTTGACACCCTGAGGGAGGAAAGATTTGGGCAGATTGCCCTGAGAGACTTTTACTCCCGCGTGAGGAGAGGAATTAAATCCGCGCTGTCGGCAGGCTTCGTCCCGCTCAAGCTGAACGTCGTGGTTATGGGTGGAGTGAATGACGATGAAATTCTAGATTTTGTTGAATTTGTTGCGGATAAGCCGATTACAGTTCGCTTCATTGAGTATATGCCTTTCAAGTCCAACGGTTGGACCACTGCAGGCTTAGTTCCCTATCCTGAAATGCGGGAGAAGATTGAAAAGAAATACAGACTAATTCCAATTGAGAGCGAAAACGGTAACTCAGGCGTGAGCAAGGATTTCGCAATTCCCGGCTTCGTGGGCGGTGTGGGCTTCATCGCGTCAATTTATGAACCATTCTGTGGCGATTGTAACCGTCTTAGGCTAACCGCGGATGGTTTCTTAAAGCCCTGCCTCTTTTCTCCCGCGAAGGTGAATCTTAGGGACGCCCTTCGCAACGGCTTGGATGAAGAAGAGCTTGCGGGGATTATCCGAGGGACCCTTTCACTGAAGTGGGAAGAGCACCCACCAATGGAAGAGCTTTCTCGGCTTGAATACGAATCTATGGTGGAGGTTGGAGGTTGAGATGCGCGATATTTCTTCAAAGATTAGGACGCTTAGAACCGCAACCGCGAAAGCGATATTGACCGCCAAACCGGAAACTATCAAGCTCATCCAAGAGAGCGCCCTCCCCAAAGGGGACGCCCTCACTGTGGCGAAGGTCGCAGCGGTTCAGTCCGCTAAGAACACCAGCGGGATTATCCCCTACTGCCACCAAATACCGATTGACTTCGTTGGTGTAGACTTCAGTTTCGCGGAAACCCAAATTGAAATTCTCGTCACCGTGAAAGCCATTGCGAAGACGGGCGTTGAAATGGAGGCGCTCACGTCCGCCTGCGTCTGTGCCCTCACCATCTACGATATGGCTAAGATGGTTGACGATTCTATGGGAATCGGCGAGGTTATTCTTCTCGAAAAGAAAGGTGGAAAGAGTGATTTTGCCGAGAGTTTTGAGGCGCCTCTTCGCTCCGCAGTCCTCGTGATGAGTGATTCAATCTACGCGGGAAAAAAGAGCGATAAATCGGGACAACTCATCGTTGAAAGACTAAAGGCGGAAGGGGTTGAGGTTCTTGATTACAAGATAGTTCCCGACGAGCCAAGCGTCATCAAAGATGCGCTTATCGCTTATGCGGACGAAATGAAGCTTGACCTAGTGGTTTCAACCGGCGGAACCGGCTTTAGTCCGCGGGACCGAACGCCCGAAGTGATGAGGGAGGTTATTGAACGCGAGGCGACTGGAATATCGGAAGCAGTCCGCGCCTACGGTCAGGAGCGGACTCCCTACTCAATGCTCTCTCGCGCGGTCGCGGGCATTCGCGGAAAGACGCTAATCATCAATCTTCCCGGTTCAAAAACGGGCGTGGCGGAATCCTTAGACGCTCTCTTTCCCTTCGTTTTTCACTCCTTCAAGATGCTGGCAGGGGGTGGGCACAAGGAATGAAGATGATGGCGGCATCTAAGGAAGAACTTCTCAGTTACGAAACTGCGGTCAGTCTTGTCATTGAAACCGCAAAACCGTTACCCAAAAATGTTGCGAGTCTTGCGGATAGCGCCAATCACGCGCTCGCGGAGGATGTGTTCGCTCCGCATCCGATACCCTCCTTTGACTCTTCCGCGGTTGACGGTTATGCGATTCTCCTTGATGACGTTAGGAGCGCAAGTTCCGTCAAGCCGATAAGGCTAAGAATCGCAGGCGAGGTGTCCGCAGGCTCCTCAAGCCTTCCAGCTCTAAGGAAAGGAGAAACCGTCCGAATTTTCACCGGGGCGCCCATTCCAAGGAATGCGGAGGCGGTAATTATGCGCGAATTCGTGGAACAGGAGAAAGGATATGCGCTCGTCAAGGCTTCCGCCAAACCTTCGGAGAATATCCGCTTTGCCGGTCAGGAGTACGAGAAAGGTGAGAAAGTCTTACGGAAAGGCGTGCTCATAACGCCACCGGTATCTGGAATGCTTGCGAGCCTGGGAATAGTTCAAGTTCCGGTGTTTACGTTGCCACGGGTCGCTCTGTTAACGACGGGAAACGAAGTCGTTCCACCCACCGATAAACCTAAGGCTGGTCAGATTAGGAATGCAAACCTTTCAATGCTTTGCTCCGCTTTGGAGAGGACTGGTGTTGAAACTGTATTCGCCGAGCACTGCGGAGATGACCCTCGCTGGCTTGAACGAAGCCTTTCAAATGCTTTGGAAGAATCGGACGTTCTCCTTGCTGTCGGAGGAGTTTCCGTTGGCGATTACGATTACGTGAAATCCACCCTCCTTGCCCTTGGTGTCAAAGAGATCTTCTGGCGCGTGGCGATTAAGCCGGGCAAACCTCTCTTCTTCGGCGTCAAAGGGAAAAAGCTTGTCTTCGGTCTTCCCGGAAACCCTGTCTCCGCAATGGTTTGCTTCTTACTCTTTGTCCTGCCAGCGATCAGGAAAATGATGGGTTTGGAGGAATACGAAACTTCGTTTCTTCCCGCTGAGTTAAGTACAGGACTAAAGAAAAAGGCTGGGCGAGCAGAATTTCTTCGCGGCAACTTTCAGACTTCCGAGGGCGGTAGGCTAATGGTTTCTCCTCTGGAGGCTCAAGGTTCACATATGCTTGGAGGGTTAGCAGGTGCGAATTGCCTCATATTCCTAGGGGAGAGTTGCGAAGATCCGCGGTTAGGTTCAAAGGTGAAAATTATCCCACTATTCTGGAGAGAACTTTTATGAAAAGAATAAATGTAAATTACGGACGGGTCGTTGCCATTTCAGTTAGCGGAAGACGCGGAATCCCTAAGAGGAACGTTTCGGAAGCGAACCTGGTTGAGAATTTCGGCATAGAAAATGACGCGCACGCTGGGAGCTGGCATCGGCAAGTTAGCCTTTTGGCGATTGAAAGCATCCGCAAAGTGTGGAAGAAAGGCGTCAAAGTCCGCCCCGGCGGGTTCGCGGAGAACATCACGACCGAAGGGTTTGACCTTTCCGCCTTGAAGATTGGCGACGTCATCAGGGTAGGCGATTGCGTCCTTGAAATTACTCAATTGGGCAAGGTTTGCCACACGCCTTGCGCCATTTACTTCAGGGCTGGTTTCTGCGTTCTTCCCACGGAAGGTGTGTTCGCAAGGGTAATTGAGGGAGGGAAGGTTCTCGTAGGTGATGATATTATCCTTGCCCAAAAGGAAACTCGGGATAGGAAGGCGGAGATACTGTCCAATGCTTCATGAGTTTAATTTCCCGCTGGTTCTCGTCCCGCTATTCTTCTTGGTTGCGCTCATCTACTCAAGCGTGGGACACGGAGGAGCCTCTGGCTACCTAGCCACCTTTGCCCTTTTCGGGATTAGCGATCCAAGGATTGCACCAGTCGCGCTGATCCTTAACATCATAGTCGCTGGCGTCTCATTTGCTGTTTATCGCCAGCACGGATACTTCAAGCCCAACCTACTCCTACCGTTCGCGGTATCCTCGGTTCCCCTTGCCTTTTTAGGTGGATACGTGCATAGTTCCGCCAAAGTCTTCTCGGTGATTCTGGGTGTGGCTCTTCTTCTTGCCTCCCTTAGGATATTCTTCTTAGGCACACTCAAGTCAAGGGAATGGTTTAAGAATCCGCGTCACCTCGTTATCTTTGGACTGTTTCTTGGCGGGTTGCTTGGGTTTTTCTCCGGAGTGGTCGGTATTGGTGGAGGTATATTTCTCAGTCCTGTCCTAATCCTTCTAGGACTAGCAAGTGTGAAAGAAACTGCAGCGTTATCCGCGGTCTTCATCGTGCTCAATTCCCTTAGCGGATTCTCTGGTCATATCTTGCGCGGCAACGTCTATTGGGATGCCATTTTCGTCTTCGGTGGGGTGGTTCTCGTGGGCGGTATCATAGGCTCTTACTTCGGGGCAAAGCGGGTCCCTCCAAGAGCCCTTCAGATTCCCCTAGGATTGATTCTGCTTCTTGGGAGCCTAAGGCTCTTCCTGAGCGCGTTCAAGTGAGAAAAAAATGATTAAGCCATCCGAAACAACTGGTGTTCTGCTTGCGGGTGGAAAGAGTGCCAGAATGGGCACGGATAAAGGCTTGCTAAGAATTGGTGAAGAAACTTTCGCGGGAAGAATATTAGCCCTCCTGAGTGCTCACTTCCCTGAAGTCCTTATTAGCACGAACAACACTAAAGGCTATGCGCGGTTTGAGCTTCCGACAGTTACGGACGTATTTCCCAAATGCGGTCCCCTTGCTGGTATCCATAGCGCCCTCATTTCTGCTAGATACCCCCATATTTTTGTCGTTCCTTGCGATATGCCGATGATAGAGTTCCGCGTAATTTCAAGAATACTTGAGGTCGGAGAGCCTTCCTCAATTACCATTGCCAGTTGCTCGCATAGTCTTCTACCTCTTCTCGGCGTATATCCGAAACTGATCCAGTCGGAGGTTGAAGACTTCTTAAAGGAGGGCGGGAGGTCAGTTAAGGGGTTTCTGGGCGCAGTTAGCGTGGGTTTTGAGGTCCTTGGACTGGAGGAATTAAAGGAGTGTTTACTTAGCATAACGACTCCAGAGGACTATGAAGCGTTACTACGGCTCGTGTAGCAGAGCTTGGATGCCCTGGCAAGAATTAAGTCCCACCAAATTCTTGCCTTTGATGCTGATAGAATGCCTCCCACAGGTAGGCATCGCAAATTATTTCACGATTGTTGGCTAGATTTCATAAGTATTATTCGCGCAAAAGACCTGCCTTAGTATTGGTGATATAATTTGGAGAGCTGTCATTCCCGCCTAATAGGTGCGTCTCACGGTGAGCTTCTTGAAACGTAGAGACTCAAAGCTGGTGAAATATATCACAAGTTCCGCCATTGTTCTGGCGTTTACATTTGCCTTTACCTTAACTACCTGTGTTGGTAGAGAGGGCAAGGAGAGACGCGCGCCCCCGGAAGAAGTTTTTGCCACGCTTACTTCCACCGAACTTGCCGGATATGCTCTAACGGATGCGGAATCCGCGAGGCAAAACTCTCTGCACCTGGTACATTTCAAATCCAAGATAGTTTCCTGTTCATCCTGCCATCAGCAGGGGAAACAGCTTGTTTCCGAGGACGTTCCGCTATGTATGTCCTGCCACGGTGACATTCGTTTCAATGCGCCCGTGGTTCAGCACCATTGCATAGCCTGCCACAACTTCAAGAGAATTGGTGCGGGGGAGACGGACCTGCCTGTCCGAGAGGACTGCATCAAATGCCATGCAAAAGCGGAGCAGGCAGAGAAGTATCGTGTAGTGTTCTCGTTCTTTGAAGAAGATGCCGCGATGAAGATAGATTGCAGGTACTGCCACAAGCCACACGAAGTGGGCGATTTCACTCCACTTGCTTGGTGCAGTAACTGCCACGGCAACTACGCGGACAAGAACATTCTCATTGAGGGGCATCAGGTATGCACTACCTGCCACCAGCCCCACGTCTGGCGCTTTAAGTTCACTTCAGAGAACTGTACCCAATGTCATACGCAAACCTCCGACGTCATGGAGCATAGCTTTCCCTTTCACCCGAAAGAGTGCAGTGCCTGTCATAACCCGCATTTCAAAGGAGTAGTCCCAAAGACTGGTGATTGTAATACTTGCCACGCTGGAAAGGGTAGGGTAGTTCCATCCCTGACGAGTGGGCATAAAGACTGCATGTCCTGCCATAGCTCAACGAATTTCGCGTTTAAGGGTGGAAACGCCTGTCTATCCTGCCACGGCAAGGGTGCTGGCTTTTCTGCCCTCGCGAGCGGAAAGGCTCCGCCCGCCCATCTCAACTGCTCAAATTGCCACAAGCCCCATAGCTTCAATGTATCCCCTGAGAAGTGCTCTACTTGCCACAAGAGCCTGCCTAAGAACCTCGCCCACGAGCTTCCAACACACAGGGGAGTTTCTTGCCAGTCTTGCCACTCTCCGCATCTCTCTCCTTCCACTCCTTCAGCATTATCCTGCTCAAAGTGCCACGCCGGCAGAGCGGATTTCGTCCGTTCAGTCTCCGCACCTCATCAAGAGGTTTCCTGCGATACCTGCCATCAGATGAAACCGTTCAAGTTTCTGGGAACGGAGACTACCTGTACCTCCTGCCACGCTAGCCCGCCGGAGAGCGCTTCCGCAAGCTGGTCAGACGCACCGCGACTTCACGCGCAATGCCTCACCTGCCATCAACCGCATAACTTTCAGATTGAAGACGGAGACTTGACCTGCGCGAAGTGCCACTCATCAGTTCAGAAAGCTACCGCCAAGATGCCCTTCTGCCTAACCTGTCATGAATCTCCACACCTTCCGATTGCGGAGCCGTCCTACGAAAACTGTGCGGTGTGCCATGGCGACGTTCAGAATAGAGTCCTTGAAACTGTAAAAACGGATTGTTTCCTATGCCATAAGCCTCACCGCTGGACGGCGGATACCGCCAGCTGTCAAACCTGCCATAGCTCAATAGCCAGAGAGGTGTCCGCAACCGGTATGGCTGACTGTGGCTTCTGCCATTCTTCGCACGCGTTTACGCCCGATCTCGCGGTTCAAAACTGCGCAGTATGCCACTCTGAACGACAAGGGCTACACAAGAAGGAGTTTCACTCCGCGCAGTCTTGCAATGTCTGCCACACCGCCCATTCATTCAAGCCAGTGAGGGCAAACTGCTTAGCCTGTCATTCTGACAAGAAAACTCATTATGCTTCCGAGAACTGCGCCAAATGTCATTTGTTTGTTTCAGGTGAATCCGCTGTTGAAAGGATGAAGCAGGGAGAATGAAAAGGGCGGTGAAACTACTCTCTAGTCTGTCCATTTGGATTTTTTCCGCGCTCATGGAGTACGGAGGGAGGTTTCTTTCCTTCTTCTTTGCCCACGCTAAGTGGACATATCCGGTCGCCGCGTTAGTATTCTTGGCGGTTGCGGGCGCGGGGATGTTAAGCTACACGGAAAACCCTAATTTCTGCGTAACCTGCCACGTGATGCGCCCCTACTACGATTCTTGGAGAACTTCCAGCCATAATTTTGTCGCCTGCATAGAGTGCCACTACACCCCAGGTATGCGTGCGCACATTAAAACGAAGTTTGAGGCTCTAGTTCAGGTAATCCGTTACATCAACGGAACTTACGACCCGAATTTCTACGCAGAGATTGATGACGAAAGCTGTTTGAGAAGCGGATGTCATGAAACGAGGCTTCTCCAGGGGAAGGTTGCCTATAAAGAAGGTATCACCTTTGACCACAAAGGGCACCTCACGGTCGAACGCCACAACATTCAACTGAGGTGCACTTCCTGCCATAGCCAGCTTGTTATTGGAAGCCACATAGCGGTAACCGAGGAAACCTGCATCATTTGCCACTTCAAGGGTCAGTTCACCCCGACCACTATCAAGGATGCTTCCTTTTGTACGACCTGCCATGAGCCCCCTGAGAGGACCATAAGCATAGGTCCAATTTCCTTCAATCACATGCTCTACGTTGAACGGGGCGTTGAATGCCAGAGATGCCATAAGGACGTGGTGCGAGGGACCGGGGAAATATCGGAACAGGGCTGTATATCCTGCCATTCCGACTTTGAACGCGTAAGGAAAGTTTCAGACCCAACCCTGCTTCATCAAAGGCACGTCACTGACCGGAAGGTTGAATGCTTTGAGTGCCACAGGGTCATTGAACACGAGGTAGCTAGAACATCTGATGTGGTGGCGACTAGTTGCGATACCTGCCACGAAAACAAACATCTGGGGCCGCGTTCCCTCTATATGGGAATTGGTGGTAGAGGCGTCCCTGATATGCCTTCAACTATGTTCCTCGCGCAGGTAGATTGCATTGCCTGCCATACTAATTTCGTTTCAGAGGTGCTTCCTCCGGAATTCGGCGAGCAGACTGCTAAGCCCAGCGTGGAGACTTGCGTAACCTGCCATGGCGAGTTCGGTAAAACGTCGTATCAGGCGTGGATTAAGGAGCTTAACGCTAACGTGATTAAGACGTCCCAAGTCCTCTCACGTGCGAAGGCAGTAGTAGATAACCAGCCTGAGAACGCACCTAACAGGAAGAAATTAGAACGTAGGATTGCTGATGCAGAATACAACTACCATCTGGTGGTGAAAGGTAAAGGTATTCATAACGTCCCTTACTCAATTGAATTACTCAAATACTCCAGAATGATTGCGGAGCAAATAATATCCGGTTCAACTGAAGGTGGGCACGCGGGCACGGAGTAGTGGATACTCTTTTCCTCAGAACCTTCACAGGGATGCGGACTGCCGTCCTTCGTTCTTCCTCGTCATCCTTGGCTGTTAGGCACTAGGCTTCGCCTCAACGCAATGATGTAGCAAAGCATGAAGAGTAATAGCAGTGCCAATTGAGCAATAAGCGTCTCCAAATGCGGATACAGTCCAAGGTAGTCCTTCAGGAGGTCTGAATTTGGAATGAATGCTAGCGTTGTCTCACTTATCCAACCGACTTCCTGAAGCTCGTGAATGCTACCGCCGATAATCGTGATAGCAAGCGCGATTAGGAGCGCACTTGTAACTTTGAAAAGTGTGGAGACCGGGAGTCTTCTGCTTCCTTGCAGGATGAAAGTGGAGACTACGACCAAGGCGGATACTCCTACCGCCAGTCCACCGAGAGTGCCAATAACGCCTCGGCTTAGAATCAACGCCTGCGTGAACAACACTGTTTCAATTCCCTCTCGGAAAACAACCGTAAAGGCGAGGGCAAACAACCCAAGACTTCCGCCCTTAAAGACTGCCTGGCTAGCTCTGCCCCGAACGTAATCCGACCACTTAACCACGTACGTATGATGGAACAAGAAGTTCACCACGAAGAATAGAACTGCGACCGCGACCATCCCAACCACGCCTTCCAGTAGTTCCTTAGTTTTCTCCTCAAGACTTACAGAAAGTACGGTCGCTGAAACGCCGATTGAAACGCTTAGGAGGATGGCGCAAATTATGCCTGCCCAGAGGTAGAAAAAGTTTCGCCTGCCTGGACGAAAAGGTTTAAGGACCGCGAAGATAGCCGCAAGTATCAAAACCGCTTCAGTACCTTCGCGTAACATAATCAGGCCTGCTGCAAAAAACGCGCTTAACAGTTGACTTTGGGGAAAGCTTACTGGCATTAAACTTCAGTGCCTTTATGGGATTGAAACTCGTAATCATAATTCTACTTCCATTCCTACCGCGTTTCAAGAAGTGGTTGAAGGTGATTTATGATTGGTTTGCGGGAGGTCTTACCCTCATTTATCCAATGGCGCACCTCCTCTGCGGAGGTTCCTTTCCTGATTGGAGGATGTTCTGCGTTTGAGATTTTCCCTGAAGCATAAAAGGCTTTTCCTAGACTGCCTCCAATTCCTGCGGTAAGGTGCACCAATCCGTTTGTTACCACCTTCAAGGCGTTCATCCCTAGAGAATTTGCAAAGAAGATTAGAAAGTGGTATAAATGGTTTCGGAGAGAAGGACTTGATTCTGGAGAGTGCGTCCAGCGAGTTGCCGTCTCTTACTTTTGGAAGTTTTAATATTTGAAGAATCAGGGAGGTAATCTATGAAACGATTGATTCTGTCAATCTTGTCGCTTGTTCTTGTACTGACTGTCGTCGCCTTTTTCTCCGCGTGCCCAAAGGTGGAGGAGGAGGCCGGTACTGGTATTGAGCGCCCGAGTGGTGAAGAGATCCAGCCCGGAACCCCGGCTACGGAAGCTCCTCCGGTAGAGGCGGTTACGCCAGAGGAAGGCGCGCAGGAAGGTGCTGATGAAGCCGAAGGAGGAGGAGAAGGTGCCGAGGAAGGCACAGGCGATGATGCAGGAGGAGGTGCCGATGAGGGCACAGGCGATGATGCAGACGAAGGTGCCGAGGAAGGTGGCGATGCTGAAGATTCCGCGGATGAAGGTTCCAAGGAGGAAGGAGGCGCAGGCGAAACTACTACGTAGGGTTTCCCCCACATTTGAGCTCCAGTGATTATGCCTAAGCGCTGAAATCTATCGGTCGAAAATCGGTATCTTTGCAGTTGGACGAAGCGCCCCGTTTTAGCCGGGGCGCTTGACTTTCTAATCACTGACGCATTGACTACTGAAACCAGGCATCTGTAGCCCGCGGTTCCTTTCGCCATTCGGATGTTGCGCGGAGTTGGGTTTGCTGGTAAAATGGGTGGGGTTGTAATGCTCGCTTGACTAACCTGAAGCTTGGTCAACCCTTATTGATTATGAGGTTCGTGGTATCAAGAATAGGTATTATCCGCGTGGCGCCCAGGGCTGGGTAATTGCATGCGCGTAACCAAATCCCAGCCCTTCTCGGAAGAGGAGGGCTTTTTTGTTTGAGCTTAGCTTCAAGCGGTAAGTGTTTGAAAACGGACGGACTGGAGCGGTAAATGGGCAAATTTGAAAAGGTAGATACCAGTTACAATTTTCCGGAGCTGGAAGAGCGAATACTTGCCTTTTGGGAAGAACAGAAAGTCTTCCAAAGATCTTTGCAGAAGCCATCTCCAAAAGGCGAGTTTGTTTTTTACGAAGGTCCACCCACCGCAAACGCGCTTCCCCATCCAGGTCACGTCCTCACCCGTGTAATCAAGGATATAGTTCCGCGTTTCAAGACGATGAAGGGGTATCACGTTGGTCGCAAGGCGGGTTGGGATACTCATGGGCTTCCGGTGGAAATTGAGGTTGAGAAGGAGCTTGGTTTCAGGTCAAAGCAGGACATTGAAACTTTCGGGATAGCAAAATTCAACGAAAAATGCCTTGAGAGCGTAAGGAAATACGAGAAGGAATGGGTTCGCATAAGCAACAGGATTGGTTTTTGGCTGGACTACGAGAACGCTTACTTCACCTACACTAACGAGTACATTGAGTCCGTGTGGTGGATCCTACGCCAGCTGTGGGACAAAGGGCTTATCTACGAGGATTACAAGATAGTGCCGTTCTGTTACCGGTGTGGAACGCCACTTTCATCTCACGAGGTCGCGCAGAATTACCGAGATACCGCTGACCCAAGTATCTACGTTAAGTTCAGGATAACCGACGATTTGGCTCACATTTCTCCAGAGCTCAAGGGGGGGAAAGCGTTCTTTTTGGTATGGACAACCACTCCATGGACGCTCGTCTCAAACGTCGCGCTTGCGGTCAATCCCAACGCGGAATATGTTGCAGTGTTTTTCAACTCCGAGTATCTCATTCTAGCGAGAGAACTTGTGGAGAGTGTAGGTCTTTCAGAGGAAAGGTTTGTCGCATCCCTCTCCGGTCAGGAGATTAAGGGCGTTACTTACGAGCCTCTTTACAGGTTCTACCCTACGGAGCGGAAGGCGTGGTACGTGGTTACGGGAGACTTTGTAAGTCTTACTGAGGGGACTGGAATAGTTCATATCGCTCCCGCTTTTGGTGAGGAGGACTATCAGGTTGGGAAAGATAACCTTCTCCCGTTCATTCAGGCGGTTGACGAACGGGGCAACTTTAGACCCGAGGTTACAAAATGGGCTGGAATTAACGTAAAGGAAGCAGACCCTCAAATAATCGCTGACCTCAAGTCGCGCCAGCTTCTTTTCCATTCAACTACCTACACCCATGCTTATCCGTTCTGCTGGAGATGTGAAACGCCGTTGCTCTACTACGCTTTTACATCCTGGTTTATTGCGGTCTCCAGAGTCAAGGAAAAACTCCTAGCTAAAAACCAGGAAATAAACTGGATTCCTCCTCACATAAAGTCAGGCAGGTTCGGTCAGTGGCTTGAGGGCGTTGTTGATTGGGCTTTATCGCGTAATCGCTACTGGGGAACTCCGCTTCCAATCTGGGAATGTCAGGAGTGTGGGTATAAGCACCTCGTCGGTTCTTATAGGGAATTATGCGAGCGTGCTAACCTGAAGATTTCGGACTACTACAACCGTGAATTGTTTGACCCGCATCGTCCCTTCGTGGATGAGGTCAAGATTCCTTGTGAGAAGTGCGGTAACTTGATGATGCGGGTTCCCTACGTCATAGACTGCTGGTTTGATTCGGGCTCAATGCCCTTCTCGCAAAGCCACTACCCCTTTGAGAGGAATGAACTCATAGACGAAGGCATTCAGTTCCCAGCAGATTTCATTTCTGAGGCTGTTGACCAAACCCGCGGGTGGTTCTACACGCTCCACGCAATTTCAACGATGCTTAAAGATAGTCCAGCCTTTAAGAACTGTGTAGTTCTAGGGCACATCCAGGACGAGAGGGGAAGAAAGATGAGCAAGAGCATGGGAAATGTAGTTGATCCGTGGGTAGTAATAGATAGGCAAGGGGCGGATGCATTCAGGTGGTACTTTTTCAGCAACACCCAACCCTGGGTGCCGAGCAGGTTTAGCGAGCGGGCGGTGGTGAAGAGCCTTCAGGGCTTCCTCATTCCACTTTGGAACGTTTATTCTTTCTTCGTGATTTACGCAAACATTGACGACTTTAGTCCAACGCTCCCTTCAAGCTCGTGGGATACCAGAAGTGAACTTGACCGCTGGATCCTCGTCAAGCTCAACGACCTCGTGCGAAATCTCAACGCATATCTTGAGGCCTATCAAATAACCGAATCCGCGCGGGAACTGGAAGCGTTCCTGGATAATCTCAGCAACTGGTACGTCCGGAGGAGTAGGCGTCGCTTCTGGAAGAGTGAAAAGGACGACGAGAAGTGGGACGCCTACCAAACGCTTTTCACTGTCCTAGTAACCGTCGCCCGTCTAATAGCGCCTTTCACTCCATTCTTAGCGGAGGAGCTTTATCAGAAGCTCGTGAGACCCTTTGATGCTAACTGCCCAATCTCAGTACATCTCACGGATTACCCGGAGCCTGATGACTCTCTTGAGGACGAGGTGCTTGTAGGGCAGATGGACACCGCGCTTCGCGTGGTTAAGCTTGGGCACGCGGCGCGAAATCTTTCCAAGATAAAAGTTCGCCAGCCACTGCCTTCAATCACCTTGATTTGCGGTGAGGGAGGTGTGCGAATGGCAGTAGAACAGCATAAAGAGATTATCCTTGATGAGCTGAACGTAAAAGAAATACTGTACGCGGAAAACGAAGAGGATTACGTTAGCTATGATATAAAACCCAACTACGCGGCTCTCGGTCCCAGACTAGGTGCAAGGACCAAACAAGTTGAGGAAGTCCTATCCTCAATAAGCGCGAAGAACCTTATTGCGGAGCTGGATAAGAAAGGATCCATTAGCGTTCAGCTTGGCGATGAGCAAATTGAGCTCTCTACCGAGGAAATACAGGTTAGACTTAAGGAGAAGGACGGTACAATCGCCCAGAGGGACGGGAATCTACTGCTAATCCTTAACAAGGAAATAACGCCCGAGCTGAAAGAAGAGGGACTAACCAGAGAGTTCGTGAGCAGGGTTCAGAATCTTAGGAAGGAGCTTAACTTAAACTACGAGGACAGGATAGAGCTTTACTTCAAAACGGACGAGCCCCTGAGAAGCGCAGTCCTCAAGCATAAAGACTACATTTGCGCCGAAACCCTCGCGGTCAAACTTAAGGAGGATAGTGCGCTATCAGAAGCCTCTGATGGTGCATTCATCACAGAAGTGGAGAAGACCTTCCTTGCGTTGCGCATTAGTCGTGCCCAGGGTAATTAAGGTTAGTCCTGACCTAGGGATCGGTTTGACGTCTTCGGGTTAACCGCGAACGTTGTACTTGAAGAACCCAGCATCAAGTTCGGTGTACACGGTTCTCTAATAACATAAAGGGAGTGCCCGCACCGGTGGATTTCCTACAAGCGCCAAAGTGCAAATTGTCCAAGCCCGGTGTTCTCCGTCTTGACGGAGGGTTTTCCTAGCCAGGGTACCTTGCGTAAAGTGCCCAAACCATCTTGGCGTTGAGTTTATGCCCACTCATTACGCCGAGGAACTGCCCTTTAATCTGTCTACCGAGAACTGATAGGTCTCCTACCATATCAAGTATCTTATGTCTAGCGAACTCGCTAGGCAGTCTCAGTTTGGGATTGTCACCTTTCCTCACAACCACACCCATACTCTCGTCGGTGCTAGTTATGAGTCCTTCCGTTAGTAGTCTTTTGGCTTCACTTTCTGGTATGAAAGTTCTAGCGGGGAGTATTTCGCTAGGTTCCTTTAGCTTTTCGTGGTTTAGGATTAGGTAGTCAGTTCCAAGCTCCGGATTCTCCGGATACCTCAGCACATAGCCGACTCGAAATTCTTCCGAAGGGGTAACAATAATGAACTTTTCTTCGTCCTCGCGAACGACGATGGGATTCAGAACCTCTACGCACTTCACCTCAATATCCTGTTCTACGATTTCCGCCTCCTGCAAGAACTCCGCGAACGGCATGGCGCTTCCGTCAAAGGTGGGTACCTCTGCCCCGTTAATCCTTACTTCCAGGTTGGTTATCCCAAGACTCCAGCAGGCGGACATTAGGTGCTCAACCACTATCACTTTTGCGTCTTCCCTCTGCAGTGTGGTGCAATTTGGGGAAAGGCGGAGATTTGGCGGGGTAGCCTGAACTTTCGGAGCATTCGGCAAGTCGGTGCGAATAAAGTAAATACCCGCGTTTACGGCAGCGGGAGCAAGGGTAACCTCGGTGAGCGTATTCAGCATAAACCCACGCCCGGAGAAGCTTACTTCCCCGCCAATTGTCTTCTGATTGCCCATTTCAACCACTTTTCATCAGATAAAAACGCAGTCTGCGTATTTCGCCACTTGGAACCATTCCAAAGCGTGGGGCTTTGAAGCATCTTCCAATCTAGCCATAGAGCCCAGCACCGTATTATCCTCCACTCAGGTGGAAGCCTCAAAATAGTTGAACTTCAACGGACGATAATATATACTAATTATAGATACAAAACCCTGAATAATGGGGAGGTTTGACAGTGCAAATAACAGTGCAGGCTAATAACTTTGAACTCACTGATAGGTTGAAGAAGTACGCTGAGAATAAGGCTTCCCGACTTACTCGTTATTTCAACCACATTCTCGGAATGGACCTGGAGTTCACCGAAGAGGCAAAGGGGAAGAAAGGTAACAGAAGGAAGTTTGAAATCACTCTGAGAGCTAGTGGAAGAGTGATGCGCGCGGAAGTCTTGGAGAGTTCCTTTTACAACGCGATAGACCTCGCAGTGGACAAGCTTGAGCGTCAGCTGAAGAAGTATAAGTCCAAGCTAATCGGTAGCAGACGGGCTCAAGGGGATAGGGAAGAGCTCACCGCCTCATTCGCGTCGGAGCACTTTGCGACGACTGAGGGTACCGAAACCTCGGATAGCGGTAACTCTGAGTCTGAAGGGAGAATCGTCAGAACTAAGACCTTCAGCACAAAGCCTATGACTTGTGATGAGGCGGTTCTCCAAATGGAACTTTCGGGTCATCCATTTTTTCTCTTTGTGAATGCTGAGACTTCTCAAGTAAATGCTGTTTTCAAGAGAAGCTCAGGCGGTTATGGGATGCTTGTTCCTGCGGATGAATAGCTTCGGCTCGGTTTATGTTCTCAATTACAGGTTTCGCACCGCTTTCCCATTCGCATTTGCGGATAGACAGGTTGTTACTGAGTACGGTTACATTCTCAATCTTCATAACGTTTTCTGACGGGAATTTCCTATGCTAGAATGGTGAATGCACTAGTCACTGGAGTTATACTATGGCGGTCAAGGTCTCAAATGAAATCCAGACTTCTAAGGCGACCGACTATCAGGGCAAGCCTACCGTATTGATACTCGGAACGGGTACCATCGCCTATCCATTTGCTGTCTTGTTAAGACGAGCACTTCCTGAAGGTTCTTCCATCTTCGTCGCCAAGAAGTCGCCAATTCCTGAGAATGTGGGACGCATTGATAGGCTGAGAAGGCTGGATAAAGTTGGATTTGCGGTCTGGAAGAAGGACTATGAGAACTTCAAATCCACGTCCTTTGAGGGTAACTCCTATGAAGTTGACGCGACGGTTGAAGAAATCTCTGCAAACGCAAACCTAATAATGGATTGTACCGGCGCGGACGTTCAGGATTGGGCGGAGGAACTTCTCAGTCAGCGTGACCCAAATGAGCTTAGGGGAATCGCGGTTGAAGGGTCTATCAAGGGGTTTGGCCCTTATTTAATGTACGGCGTAACGGACAGTGTCTTGGACCTGTCCATTGAAAGGAAGATTCAAATACCCTCCTGTAACACGCACTGCCTTACGAGCGTTATTTGGGCACTTTCCAACTGCGGGAGAGACACAAATGCGCTCAGGCAGGTTATTTGCTTCATTGATCGTAGAAACCAGGACAAAGGAAAAGCTGGTAGTGCGGTTCACACGTTGACTTACGAAGTCTTGAAGGACGCGGAATACGGTACCCATCAGGCAAAGGACGCTGCTTCCGTCCTTAAGAAAGCTCTTGGAGACGCCTTCCCAATGCACCTTAAAATTGTCTCCCACGCCCAAAAGTCGCCTCAGCCTTTTATGCATGCCACCTATTTCGCTATAACAGTGGAAGGGGAGTGGACGCGGGAAATGGTGCACAATAGGCTCCGCTCTTTCGTTCCACCTCGTGGGGATGCTGGCTTAAGCGGTGAGGAGGACAAGGACGCGCCCGCGGTGAATACACTTCCACCCTTCATAGCGTTCACCGATTATTTCGCGTTGGGACAAGTTTACGAGGAGTACTGCGTTCAAGGCTTATCAAGTCGCGGTTACGATTACGCGGTAGTCATCGCCAACCAAACCCAAGTGGTTTCCTGGCCCTGTGGGAAGTCCTGCCAGGTAGAGCTTCCGGGCGAAACCTCCGCAACCTTTTCCACCATTATGCTCTCAACCCTTACACCGCAAGAAGGAAATGTGATAATTAGCAACCTCGCATGCGCGCTCAAGTTCCTTTATCCAAGCAACTACCGTTCACTGGTTAATCAGATAATCGCGGACGAGCACTTGCTCTTTGAGGTCGTTTAGTTGGGGCGTGCGCCCTTGCAACTCAGGACTGCGGTCTGATACGTTAATCTGGTAGCTTTGTGTCCGAGGTTCGTGGGTGGTAGATATGGCGGATAATCAGGAAAGTAAAGTGCCAGGGGAATTGTCGCGGAATGAGTCGGCGAATAAGCCTCGCCGGATTGACCTCTCCCGCTTGGAAAAGGCTAGGAAGCAAGAAAAACCAACGCGCGAAAAGCCGATGTGGAAATCGCCGTCCGCGCCACGGGGACCCTCCGGCGAATCCGCTCGGTCAACCCCAGAACCGGCGAAAACTGCTTCAGAAGTATCCCGAAAGACGCCTTCGCCTTCATCTAACGATTCTCCTCAGGGGATAAATACGCTCAAACTCACATGGGACGACCTGTCCGTTGTTCAGGAAGCGGCGCAAGTGAAGAAGAAGCTGAGTCATATGGAGCTGGACATCCGTTTTCTTAGCAGGTTCAGTTTTGCGTCCGCCTGTGGGATATACCTTTTGAACGCTGGTATGTGGCCCTTTCTAATCCTTCCCCTGCTCACCGTTGCGCTGACGGTTTTTTCAGGCTCGCCGTGGTGGTATTGGCTGGCGACGCTTCTCTTTCTCCTCATTTATCCGCTCTCATCCGTGTTTTTCTTTTTCACGCTCGCCTATACGCAGTACGACTCGCCGTGGCTCGTTGAAGGTGGGCTTGAGATGGTCGCGGGTCCCGAAGGTATTATTGCCTTAGCCTTTGCCATCATTCTTCTGATCAATTTCATAAGCGCAGGCTTAACTGCTAGAAGGCGCAGGTGGGCTTACCTAAACTGGGCAAACTTCGCGGAGTTCAAGGCGGTGGAGCTTAGATGGCAGTTTTTGGGTATTTCTCTTTGGTGGCTATTCGCGCTCGTTGCGATTGGCGCCTTTTTCCTGCGCAATTACCCCGAAATCTACGACGTCATCCTCGGGATTGACTTCCTCCTGTAGTCGCTTTAGGTTGGTGCGGAATTAACTCTCATCAGCCTCTTCCTGGTCAGCGAAAAAAAAGAAGGGTGGGGAGCTATGGTGTCTCCACCCTTTTTGAATGGCGTTAAAGCGGAACAACAATTGACCGCTACTTCCGCGCGAACTTCGCGACCGGGTTGACCGCATCCGGGGCATGCTGGAAGGCCGCCCCAGGTTGGCCAGCCACATCCGCGAGAGAAATGAAATTACCCGCTGTTCCCTCTGTTTCAATCCATTCAAAGTTCCACGTTCCGGAGCCGTCTGGCGAACTGTTAACGAAGTACATCGCATCCTGGAGCTCAGCATGATACGCGGCTATAGCTGAATATCCGCCTACGATTGCAAGTGAGCAGTAAGTGGAGAATCCCGGCCTGAAAAGACTACCAGATGTCCAGCTTCCCAATCCATTGTCGGCGGTACTTCTGGCGAACAGGAGTTCTTTGGTTGTCTCGTTTATGTATGCCACTGCGGGCTTACCTACGACCACCTTTAGGGACGGAGAGGTAAACGAGGCCTCCGTGGAGGTTTCGATGTCCTGTGTAGTCCACGTTCCAAGTCCATCTGCCTGGCTGTTGATGGCGTACCGAACCACTAAGGTTGGGCCAGTCCCTGCGTATGCCACTGCCGGCGTATTTTGAACGATCTCCCCGTCCACTGCTGTAAACGTTTGACTATTATCAATTGTGACGAAATCCCAGGTTCCAGGCCCACCGGAACCATCGCTGGTTTGACTCCTAGCGTAGGAAACCGCAGAGTTAATGTCAAGGTAAGAGAAAGCTGGAGCTCCACTCGCGGTAACGAGACTGAAGGCAGAGTAGTTAGCGTCCATTACCGACTCAGGATTCGTCACGTTGTAAATGTTCCACGTTCCACTTCCGTCACCCGCAGAGTTTCGCGCGAACTTGACCTGGATGGAAGGTGGCTGGCCTTCTAGGATGTAAGTGTAGACAAAGGCGGGAGCGCTATTAACAACCGCCAGATTTGATGGCGAACTCCCGCTGCTTGTTACCTCAGTAACGTTCCACGTTCCAATCCCATCAGGTTGACTGTTTCTTGCGAAGTATATCCCTGAACCACTGACGTAAATAACAGCGGGGTTACCGTCCACTATCTCCAACGACATTGACTGGCCGGAGTTAACCGTGGAATCAATCGTCGAACTTGACCACGGAGCATTCGGGGTAAACGTTTCAACGTCCAATAAGTAGTCAATGTTACTGGTGAGATTCTGACTGCTTAACTGAAGAAACCACGTCCCGGTAGACGTGACGACCCACTGCAGAATATAGTAGTCAGAGCCGTCAATGGTGCTAGCGTTTTGAGTTTGGTCTGAACCGTTCTTCACTCTAAGAACTACGTTTTCCGACCCGGACAGCGCCTCGTGGTCAATACGTGCAAAGAGTATATCCCCGGCTGTTGCGGAGAACTTAACGTAGTCCTTGGTGTCCCCGTCGTATCCACCAGGCCCACCGATGTTGCCAAACCAGTCCATAGTCGGAAACGTAATCTGGTTTGCTGTGCCGGGTGCATCATTATTCTCGGTTTCGCTGTAGCCTACCTGGAATGTGAACTGCTGGGAAGCGTCCGGAGGGAATCCGTTGGAAACGTCAAGTTGAATCGTGTAAGAACCGGGGTTTGAGGGCACTGTGATATCCGGCGCTTCCACGGTGTCTCCTGTATTTGAATACGTCTCGGGGCTAAATCCTTCGCCGGGGTTTCCAAATGTCCACGTATAATCAAACGGCGTGCTTCCCGTTACGTCCGCAGTGAAATCTATGATCTGGCTAGGTGCTCCGTTCATCGGGTTAATGCCGTTAATCACGGGCGGTACTCCGGGCGTGAGAATCGTAAAGTTAAAGGTAAGCTCGCCTGCGCCATACCTATTGGCAATCATTACCGTTCCTTCGTGTGGGCCTCCACTGCCCGTTAGGGTAACCGTTGGGCTTTCCTCATTTGATGAGGTAGGAGTTGCCCACGCGCCCTGCGCGTCTTCAAAAACCCAAGTAATGGCAGTAGCAGGTGGGTCCCCGCTCCAGTCAACTGTAAATGTAACGTCGGTTCCCTGATCCCCGGAATTAGGACTCACTGAATTGACGGATGGAGCAACTCCAACGTCAATGGTAAAGTTGGCGCTATCTTCTCCAAACTCGTTAGAAACTGTTAGCGTTCCTATATCGGTTCCGGGCATAAATCCCTCCACTTCAGGCTGTTGAACGTCTGAGCTATCGGGAGATACTAACCCCAACGTGCCGAACACCCAGCTGTAGGCAATCGGCGGGCTTCCTGATACGTCAGCGGTAATCATTCTAGTTCCTCTAACCGCGACGACAAGCGGGTCAGGCGAAATGCTATTAATGACCGGTGGCTCTCCCGCAGTTACCGTGAAGTCAATCGTGAGCTCGCCGGTCAAGCTATTAGAATCGGTTACCACCAGGGTGACTTGATAATTGCCCGCGGCACCAAGGGTTACTGTTGGTCTTTCTATGTCCGTAGCATCAGGCACCCAGTCACCAGGGAATGTCCAGCTGTAGGTGTATGGAGGCGCACCGCCAGTCACAGTGGGAACGAATTGGTAGCTCGTGGATTCCACGCCTGTCCTAGGCTGAATGTCGGTCACCTGCGGTGCGGTGGGACCCTCAACCACCGTGAATGTGCCCGAGAACTGATCAGAAAGCCCCGACGCATCGGTAACGGTCAAGTTAATCGTGTAATCTCCCGCGGTTGCTGGGACAAGAATACCAGGAGCCTCTACGGTATCCGTTCCGACGGTTTCCTCCCAAGTTTCAGGGTCAAAACCCTCACCCGGATCACCGAACGTCCAAGTATAGGTATATGGCGCGGTACCGGTAACGCTCGCAGTGAAATCAACTCTTTCTCCAGGGTTCGCGCTAGTTGGGCTGATGGAGTTGATAGTAGGTCCGCCAGCGCCTGGTTCAACCAAGAAAGTGTTTGACGCAAAAGCCTCGTCCTGCTTGTTTCCACTCTGGTCGTATGCTCTAACGCGCACAAAGTACGGAACTACAGGAGCGCCGATTATCTCAATCCCTGCCAAGAAGAAGTCCCTTCCAGCTTGTTCAACTCTGCTCGGGCCATCAAATGGCACGGTGGCTACCTCCGTCCAATCAGCCGAGCCTTGCGGTTGGATTTCAACCGCGTATCCCGCACAGTTTCCGAAGAAGTTTTCCGCAAGCGCGGTTATTTCTTGAATGTTGATAAGTCCGTCCTCCAGATAATCAGCTACGTCCGCCTCAGGAAACTCGTCGGTCCGATTAAAGAAGTTCTCCGCGACGGGAGTTATATCCTGAATGTTTACAAGCCCGTCTTCAAATCCATCTCCTTGGTTGGAATAAGTCCAGGTGAGAGTTAGGTTTCCGGGAGCCAGCACTTGGACGTCAAGGTCTTCTACCTTGCTTCTCGATCCCTTGGGTGGCGCGTACTGACCCTGCGCGGTAACCTTCGTCGTAGGTGATATGCCTCGTCTCGTGAGCTCGTAGTAAAGTGTTTCTCTAAACTTCTTGAAAAGGTCCTTATCAAAGCCTTCAGGGGGTTGTAGCTTTAGGATGGCTTCGCCGATCGTTACGTCGCTATCATCGATATTCCGACTGATGATCGGCGAGGTAAGCCCATTCTTACCGCCTGAGCCTCCACAGCTTCCAACCGCGACCATAAGAAGAAGCGCAGTGACGAGAAGAAGAAGGTTGCAATGATTCCTTTTCATAATTTCAAGTCCTCCTAAGAAAGGGTTGTTAAATCTAAACCAACTTATAAAGTACTGTTGTTTCCCGATAACTATTATAACCGATAATACACCATCCAAAAAGCCCCCAACTGACCTTATTCTCTCTTCCCGTCTGCGTGAGGCTTCTGGTGGAAAAAGCTTACTATGGATTACCGCTTTAACTCCTGCAACGCTTCTCTTGTCCTTGGAAATACTTGGGTAATCCCGACCCCCGTGGAATCGTCGGTGCTAGCCTTCCCTCCTTGCGAATACAGGGTCATAATCAGCAGTGGGCGTCTCCACAATCCTCAGGAACGCTACCGCAGGCTTTCCATCAATCTCTGTGATAGAGCAGTACTGACCTACGTCATCTTCAGGGTCAACCAGTTCCTCCGTCCAAACCCCGCTCCCATCGGGTCTGTCATTCCAAACGACGACTAAGTCCCGGGAGTATGCCCTGAAGCCAGCGATAAATGGCAGGTCGTTAACCGAAGCCAGGCTGAGATAGAAGTAAACCCCACCGCTTATAATCTGGATGTCCCATGCTCCAGAGCCGTCGGAGGTTTGGGAACGAGCGTAGTAGACCTGTCCAGTGTCCCCATCCAGGAATGCGATAGAGGGATACCCGTTTATCACCGCCGATGCGACCCTAGTGAAATACTTACCAGCTGCGTTGTAAACGCTGTAAACCGTCCACGTCCCGGAGCCGTCGGGCAATTCATTAATCGCAAACCTGATATGCCCAGAATCTTCTGCTGAGGATGCGGAGTAGGCTACCGCTGGCTTTCCGTCAGATACTACGAGTGATACGGTCTCAAAGAGCATTGTTTCGTCAACTACCGTCGTGGACCACGTTCCTGCCCCCTGGCTATCGTCGTTTCTCGTGAAACGGACTACTTGGTCGGAATTATTTATGTAGGCGATTGCGGGAGTATCCGCAACTTCCGCTACGGATTTATCCGCAACCCCGAAGTTACCCAGATTGTAGCTTGTCCAGCTTCCTAAGCCGTCCCAGTCTCCCGCTATGGCGAAGTTAAAGGAAACACTGGTCATACCAGCGATTGTGAAAGCTAATGCAGGATAACCGTTAATGACTGCGAGGTTGGAGGCTTCGGAACCGTTTGAGACGCTAATCACGGTCCAATCGCCAGAACCATCCACCTGTGAATTGAGCCCGAAGCTCACGCCTCCCGGCCCCGTGAAGCTTACTGCGGGTCTGCCTACAACGGAGGCGAGCGAAGCGTTGAATCCTCCAAACCCTTCTGAGATAACTGGGGAGCTATCCCACTGAACAAGCGGATAAGCCCTTGCACTGAATTTGTAATCAGATTCGTCACCATCGCGGTGAAAACACCTCAAGTAATAAGTTCCGCTTCCCTGCACGTTCCACACCAATACCTGCGCTCCGTTCCCCAATGAGAACGATTCCGCGCGCACTTCACCGTTCTCGTCAATGAGTTTCATCTCAAGTTCCGTATCAAGGTCAAAGTCCAATTCCACCCTCAGTTGAGTGCCAGCATCTAAACTAAGACTGTAATAATCATTCTGGTCCCCGTCATATCCGAATGGTCCTAGGTTTCCCCAGACCTCCTCAATTGGTAAGGGCGGTAGTGGATTAGCCTGTGGAACAAGATCGTTGTTTTCAACTTCGTTGTATCCTACCTGCAGGCGGAAGTCGTAGTGGGTGCTGCCGAAAGAGTTAGAGATGTCTAGGCTCGCGTCATAAAAGCCGGGCATAGTCGGCGCCACAGTTGCGCTAACCGCCTCGCCACTGCCTTCATACACATTCGGCTCTGCCCCTCCTCCGAAATTCCACGTGTAAGTGAAGGGGGGCTGTCCCGCCAACTGAGCGCTGATTGTCATCCCTATACCGGGCTTTCCGTTCTTCGGACTGACGCCCAGCACGTTCGGAAGTTTCTCGTTTTCCGTAACGTTGAAATTGAAGGCGTGGAAGTCCGCGCCGAATTTGTTGCTGACTATGAGGGTAACCACGTACGACCCTCGACTCTGATCAAGCGTTACGGACGGGTTAGCCTCGCTGGTAGTTATCGGTAGACCAATATTGCTGAAGTCCCAGAGGTAGGAGAAGGGAGAAGTTCCCATCACGTTCGCGCTGAACTGAATCTCATAACCTCTTTCCCCAGTCCTAGGGGAGACATCAACAATATCCGGCTGATTTCCCGCTTCTAGGGTGAAATCGTAACGCGCGCTTCCAATAGCGTTGCTTACGATAAGGTAACCTTGGAACAACCCTGCGAACGGAATGCTAACCGTGGGACTCTCTTCATTGCTCTCGTTTGGCCAGGCTCCCCCGCCGAAATTCCAGTAGAAGTTCATCGGTTGGCTACCGACAACGACAGCGGAGAAGGTAGCTTCTGTGAATGTTGCTAGGATTGCGGGGGACGGAGAAACTTCAAGTATGGTTGGTGGGTCACCTTCCAACACCTGGAAATCAACTTCCGCGGTATCCTCTCCAAGCTCGTTAGCAGCCCGTAACGCAACGGTGAAATTGCCAGCCTCACCGACCTGTGCCTTAGGACTTTCCAAGTAAGGGTTGTCCACCGTCCAACTTTCCGGAAAACTCCACTCGTATGCGAATGGTGCATTCCCGGAAACCGCCGCGCTGAACTGAACCTCGGTGAAGTTGTAACCTGTTCTGGGCTGAATGTCTTCAATGAGTGGAGAATCAGGAGGACGGATGGTAAACGAGAATTGTTTCTGCGCCTTGCCGAAAGAATTGGTCACCGTTAGGCTAATCGTGTATTCCCCTTGACCTCCAAGCGTCACCCCAGGATTCGCCTCGACAGAACTTGTGGGAATTCCAGCGTCGCCAAATGTCCATTCGTAGGATAATGGCGGGGTTCCCACTACGTTTGCGGTGAAAGTAACTCCCTGTCCTTCTCTTCCACCAAGCGGGGAAACCCCGAGAATAACCGGTCTCCCTAGCGGCACCAGAACGGACGGCAATCCGGAATTGCCCTCCGCGTCAAAAGGAACAACTCTTAGTGAAGCATCCATTGGGAGCTCAAAATCAATGGTTGCATCTAACTCAAAGTAGTCACTATCAGTTTCGTCCACGATGCGGTGCCTGAAGGGCAAGTTAGCTATTTCCACCCAGCCGTTTTCATCATTACCAACCTCGACCGCGTAATCCACCACCTGCCCTCCGAAATTCTCCGCAAGCGCGCTAACGTCGCTGATGTTCACGAACCCATTTCCATCGTAATCAGCGAGAAGGGCAGGGGCGATAGATGCGCTCTAAAGGAAACTTGTAGCAACTGGAACAATGTCGTTTATGTCCGCAATACCATCTTCGTTACCGTCCCCCTGATTCTTGTATGTCCATTTCAGACTTATCACGCCTACTTTGTAGCCCGTGATCGTTAAGTCATCAACCAAACTTCGCCTTCCTCTTGGCGCCGTACGAACGGATTTACTCGCCAAACTCACTCCCCTTCTGGCAAGTTCACTAGCCAGCCTTTCCCTCAGAGCATCAAAGAGCTGAACCTGGACGTTCCCGGTGGGCTCAGCCCTAAGCAGTTCTTCTCCGATGTTCAATGGTGAACCAGATTGCTCGTTCGAGGGCGCCTCCTCTCCCACAGCCCTTGGAAGTGAGGAGCTCTTGCTTCCGCCATCGCATCCCTGGACCGAGGAAACCACAAACAGTAGAGTCGCGAGTGCCCAACAATAAACCGAAAAATTACTCTTCTCCATCACCCTAAAATCCTCCGAAAAAGAGTTTTCCCGTCCCAATTGGTTGTTAGCCCCCAGAAATCACTATCATTATATATTAGGTTTCAAGAATCTGAGATTCGCCTTTCGCCTGACCTAGTGAGCTCGGAATCGTAGCACTTTTCGAACTTGACATTAGGGATGGAAATCGCTAGAGTATTTGACTTTTCTTTTGGGTATGAACAGAGATTATCATTGCGCCAACGCTAAAGAGTAGGTGGAAACTGGCGTTTAGAAGTTGAAAGAGGATGCGTAGAGTGATAAAGTAGTTAATTAAACTCAAAGTAATATGCCAACCGTTAACCAGTTAATTCGGGAACCGAGGAAGCTAAAACGGCGTAAGAGCAAGAGCCCTGCGCTGAAAGGTTGTCCGCAAAGGCGCGGGGTCTGCACGCGCGTGTGGACGGTTACGCCAAAGAAGCCAAACTCCGCACTCAGAAAGGTCGCCCGCGTGAAGCTTACGACCGGGATTGAAGTTACGTCCTACATTCCTGGTATTGGGCATAACCTCGCCGAGCACTCGGTAGTCCTTGTTCGCGGTGGAAGGGTAAAAGACCTGCCTGGGGTTCGTTACCACATTGTTAGAGGAACTCTTGATACCGCGGGGACTGCAGATAGAAAACAGGGGAGAAGTAAATACGGGACGAAGAAACCCAAGTAGTTAAAAAGAGGTTCCCAATGCGCGAGTCCTCCTCGTCCCTTTAAGGAAAATATCAGGGTAAATTCTTGTTGTGGATGCTTTGGTTATTGCATCACGATTAAATCATGGGAAATTCGTAAATGCCGAGAGATCCGAGAAAAGTTCATAGGCATCCCCTGAAGCCTGACCCGATATACGGCTCGGTGCTTGTCGCCAAGTTCGTTAATTCAATTATGCGATGTGGCAAGCGTAGCGTTGCCCAGAAGCTCTTCTACGGTGCGTTGGAAATAATTGAAAAGCGAAACAAGGGTGATGAATCTCCTCTCAAGGTGTTTGAGCGTGCGATTCAGAATTGCTTACCAACGCTGGAGGTCAAAAGTAGGCGAGTGGGCGGAGCTACTTATCAGGTGCCGGTGGAGGTTCGCCCGGAAAGAAGATACGCTTTGGCAATGCGGTGGCTCATTCAGTATGCGAAACAACGGCACGGTAGGAGTTTTTCAGAGAAGCTCGCTGGCGAACTTATGGACGCGGCGAAGGGAACTGGTGGTGCGGTAAAGAAACGCGACGATACCCACAAGATGGCAGAAGCAAACCGAGCCTTCGCCTCTTATCGTTGGTAGAAATGAGGTTTAAGAACGTCTCCCAGGACCCACTTGCAGAAGAGCCTTTTGGGCTTGCAATTCAGGGGAAAAGATGCGAAAATAATTGTTTGCGTTAAGAGTTATTTATTACCTTTACGAGCCTTGTGCTCATTTACGTGGGAGCTAACGGCTCGTTGGCGGTAAAGGACTATGATGAGAGTCGCGCAACTGGCATTTATAGCGACAAAGATTCTTAGTTCGGTGAGCTGTCTTTATGAATGGTATGAAGAACATTCGGAACATTGGGATCGCTGCCCACATAGACGCGGGCAAGACGACGCTCACCGAGCGCATTCTCTTTTACACAGGTAGACAGCATAGAATGGGGGAAGTTCATGAGGGCTCAGCCACCATGGACTATATGCCTCAAGAGAGGGAGAGGGGGATTACCATAACCTCCGCGGCAACCTACTGCGAGTGGAAAACCCATACCATAAACATAATTGATACTCCTGGCCACGTTGACTTCACCATTGAGGTTGAACGAAGTATGCGGGTTCTGGATGGACTTGTAGCGCTCTTTGACGCGGTTGCCGCAGTTCAACCGCAGAGTGAAACGGTCTGGAGGCAGGCGAATAGATACAAGGTTCCAAGAATAGCCTTCGTAAACAAAATGGATAAGGTAGGCGCTAACTTTCTTAACGTTGTCGCAAAGATGCGTGAGAGGCTTATGGCGCCCGCTGTTGCAGTCCAAATTCCCATCGGGTCGGAAGGTTCATTTAACGGAGTTATTGACCTGATAGAAAGAAAGGCGTGGTCATTTTCTGAAGAGGATTTGGGCTTTACCGTGCTTGAAGCCCAAGTTCCCACGGAGTATATGGAGGAAGCGGAGAGACTTCGCGCCGAACTAGTTGAAAAAGTTTGTGAGCAAGACGATGAACTACTTGGCAAGTATCTCGCGGAGCAGGAAATAGCTAACGATGAATTGAAGAAATCACTGCGCAGGCTCACCTGCGAACTGAAGCTGGTTCCTGTTTTCTGTGGTTCGGCATTCAAAAACAAGGGTGTTCAGAAGCTTCTTGACGGCGTGGTGGATTACCTTCCTGCGCCTGATGACGTTCCGGCTATTCGTGGGAAGATTCCGGGAAAGGAAAGAGAAGAAGAGAGAAAGGCGGATGAAAACTCACCATTCTCCGCTCTTGCTTTCAAGGTTCAAAGCGACCCCCACGTAGGACGGTTGACCTTTATTCGCGTCTATTCCGGTAAGGTGAAAAAGGGTGAAACTCTGCTAAACGTCCGTGAAAACAAGCGCGAGAGAATTATGCGCATCCTTAGGATGCACGCCAATCACCGCGAAGATATGAACGAGGCGAAGGCGGGTGAGATTGTGGCAATAGTCGGTTTGAAGAGCGTCCTTACAGGCGATACGCTTACCGATGTTAAGTCCCCAATACTTCTTGAATCCATCCACATTCCGGAGCCAGTTCTTAACGTCTCGCTGGAGCCAAAAACTAAAGCGGACCAGGACAAGTTAGGCTATGCGCTAGCTAAGTTCTCGGAGGAGGACCCAACGTTTCGCTTTAGAACCGATGAGGAAAGTGGTCAGGTGCTGGTCTCTGGGATGGGCGAGCTTCACTTGGAAATAATAGTGGATAGAATGCTTAGGGAGTTCAACGTCTCCGCGAGGGTTGGTCGTCCCCAAGTGGCGTTTAGGGAGACTATCAGAGGTTCCGCCAGGGACGTTGAAGGCAAGTTCATACGTCAGACAGGCGGAAAGGGGCAGTATGGGCACGTAATAATTGACCTTGAACCTTCTCCGGACGCGAAAGATTTCTCATTTGAAGCTAAGGTCGTAGGGGGCAACGTTCCAAGGCAGTATTTTTCTGCTGTGGAACAGGGAATGCGTGAAGCCTTGGCTACGGGACCCGTTCGCGGATATCCCGTTATTGGGGTAAAGGCGACTCTAATTGACGGTTCTCACCACCCTGTTGACAGTAGCGAACTCGCCTTCAAGATTGCTGGAAGTCTCGCGATGCAGGAAGCCTTGAAGAGGGCAGACCCGACACTCTTAGAGCCGGTTATGCTTATTGAAATTACGGTTCCTGAGCAGTACCTAGGGGACGTTATTTCAGACCTCAACACCAGAAGAGGGAGAATCGATAGCGTGGATACCTCTAAGCCCGGTGCTTGCATACTTCGCGGGTTCGTTCCCCTTTCTGAGACTTTCGGTTACGCGACCGCGCTGAGGTCAAGAACACAGGGAAGAGGGACCTTCACGATGGAGTTCCACTCCTACGAGGAGATTCCTTCTAACGGTGTAAGAGTTGGGGAGGAGGTTGGTGTGCCCGGATAACAATCGGAGGTTGACCGTATGGCGCAGAAGATAAGAATCAAACTAAAGAGTTACGATTACAAGATACTTGACGAAAGCGTCCGCCGTATCGTTTCCACGGTGGAGCGAAGCGGGGCAAAGGTTGTAGGTCCAATTCCACTTCCAACGGAGCGAAGAGTGTTCTGCGTAATCCGTAGCCCCCACATTGACAAGGAAAGCAGAGAGCACTTTGAGCTAAGAGCCCATAAACGTTTGATTGATATTCTTCACCCGACCTCCCAAACCGTGGAGCATTTATCCAGCCTTGACCTGCCTGCGGGCGTTGACATTGAATTAAAGGCTTAGTAGTTTATTGGGATTTGAAAGATGCTAACTATCATTAAGGGCGTAAAAGTAGGAATGACGAGTGTTTTTGACGGGACGGGTACCACCCTGCCCGTTACTTTAATTCGCCCGCTTAAAATGGTCGTTACCCAAAAGAAGACAAGAGAGAAGGACGGTTATACCGCCCTTCAGTTAGCCTACGATGAAACCACTGCAAAGCACGTCAATAACCCATCTAAAGGTGTCCTTAAGAAGGCTGGCGTTAAAGGATACTACCGAAGGTTCTTTGAAGCGAAGGTTGACGAAACCTTAGTGGATAGCTACGAACTTGGTCAGGTGATTGACCCTGCGGATTTCCTTGATCACTGGGGCGAAGTTGATGTCTGGGGATTCAGCAAAGGAAAGGGGTTTGCAGGAGCGATGAAACGCCATGGGTTCAAGGGGCAGGAGCGCACTCACGGCGAGCCAGACGAAAGGCGACCAATGAGCAGTGGTGCGACGGACCCTGCGAGAGTGTTTCCGGGCACGAAAAAGCCCGGTCATATGGGTGCGCGCAGGACAACCGTCTATGACATTTCTTGCTTTGAATTCAACAGTGAGCTGAACCTTCTGGCGGTTCAGGGCTCTGTTCCTGGCGCGAACGGCTCCGTGGTTACTTTGAAATTGAGAAAGAAGCTGGCAGAGGAAGAAGTCGACGAGATTAGGAAGGAAAGAGAGGGCGCTAAATCGATGTCATCCACCGTTGAGGAGATTCTACCCGAATCTCTTTCCACGGAGGCGTCCTTTTCTGAGCCTGCTTCCACCGTTAAAGCTGAAGAAACCGCGCCTGAATCCTCCCGAGAGCCCTCTGAAAAGGTTCAGTCCCAACCTGTCCTGTCATCCCCGGAAGCGGTTTCCACTGAATCGCGGACTGATACCCTTGAGCAGGATCAATCTTCCTTCGATCCAAGCGATACAAGAGGCGATCCTGATGCAGTTTCTCGTGACGAAGTTCCGGGAGCAAGTAGTGCGACATCTACCCCAATTGAAGAAGGTGAAAGTAAAGGCTAAGGTATGGCTGAGGTGAAATACAGCTTGGTAAGCGAAATACCCGAGCTAGCTGTGAGTAGCGTAAACTCTGGGCACATAGCATTGGAATACCGTCGCCAGTTAGTCAATATGAAGCCCCGCACGGCGAAGACAAAGAGAATTGGAGAACTGGCGTATTCCAGCAGAAAGCTATTTAGGCAAAAAGGCACGGGTTTTGCTCGTCAGGGGGAGCGTGGAAACCCCCATATGCGTGGTGGCGCGGTTCCGATGGGTCCGCTACCCGTAAGGCGCGAATTGAAAATAAACAAGAAAGTCAGGCGTTCCGCTTTCCACTCCGCGGTGAAGTTTCATTTGGACAACCATTCAATCAAGGTTATAAAGGGGACTGAGTTTGAAGGAGTGGTCAAGACTCGTGACGTGTATTCCGCGCTTGTTAAGAGCGGGTTCAGTGGTAGGGGAATTGTGGTTGTTACTGAAACCGCACCGGTTGAAAGGGCACTGAGAAACATCGCCGGTATCCACACCCTACATCCAAACAGGTTAACGGTCTACCACTTAGTAAACTCCAACTTCCTGATTTTCACGGAGCCAGCATTTGAAAGCTTCAGAGACTTCTTGAAATCCACGTCGGTTATTAGGCATGCGAAGCCTGTTTCGGTAGAAGTGGAGGACCCGGTTAGCGAAGTTAGACGCGTGAGGCTTTCCTTATCTAAGGTGTCCAAAGGAAGAAGAAAGGAGGCGGATGAGGATGAATAGGAGTCGATCGGCGGACCTCATTCTTTATCCGGTGCTGAGCGAAAAAAGTATGGACGTTTCCGCTCAGGGAAAGTACGTTTTTATGGTGGACCAGCGTGCTACCAAGCCGGATATAAAAAGCGCGATACGGGATCTGTACGGAGTTACGGTAAGAGACGTGCACATTGTCAAACTACCCAGCAAGCCAAAGCGTTGGGGATTCAGGAGGTTCAAGACCAAGGTTCGCGTGAAGGCGATTGTGACCCTTGCAGAGGGACAGACAATACCGGAAATTACGGAGGCGGTTTAAGGAATATGCCAGTGAAGATCTACAAACCTTTTACCCAGTCCAGACGCGGAATGCAGACCACCGATTACGGTTCCCTCACGAAGGGCGTGGAGATTCCTAAGAGCCTGCTTGAGGAGAAGAGCAAGACCGCAGGACGCAACAATCAAGGCGTTGTTACCGCGAAGTATCGGGGTGGAGGTAACAAGAAAAAGTACAGGCTCGTTGACTTTTACCGCAGAACAGAGGGACCCGCAACCGTGCTGGCTATTCACTACGACCCAAACCGTTCCGCCTTTATAGCCCTCATCCGTTACGAGTCCTCCGGAAGCCTTTCCTACGTTTTAGCCCCTGATGGAATTAGAGAGGGCGACAGGATTGAATCCGGGGAGAACGTTCCTATCAAAGTTGGTAACTCCCTTCCCTTGAGAAGGATAGCAGATGGTACCATCATTCATAATATTGAGGTCCATCCAGGTAGACGGGGTAAGCTCGTTCGCTCCGCCGGCACTTGGGCCCAGCTACTGGGCAAGGAAGGTAATAGAACGATCGTTCGTCTCCCTTCTGGTGAGGTGAGATACATATCTTCGGAATGTTATGCAACTATCGGAAGAGTGAGCAATGTGGACCATGAAAACGTGAAGCTCGGCAAGGCAGGCGCTAGGAGACATCAGGGCAGGCGCCCCCGTACTCGCCCCGTTCATATGAACCCCGTTGACCATCCGATGGGAGGCGGTGAGGGTAAGAGCAAGAGTGGTACCCCGCCCGTTAGTGAGGGAGGAGTTCCCGCTAAGGGGTATCGCACTAGGAAAAAATCCAAACCCAAGTCTCACATCATAAAATCAAGGAGGCAGAAGTAGGTTTCTTGAGAGGGGCAAAGCCCTACAGGCTAAAGATAATCTGTTATAAGGAACAATATGAGTAGATCAACTAAAAAAGGTCCATACGTGGATGCAAAGCTTCTAAAGAAGGTTCAGAAACTTAATGAAACGGGTGAAAAGCGCCTAATTCGAACCTGGGCGCGCGACTGCACCATAGTTCCGGATTTCATCGGACATAACTTTGAAGTTCACAACGGTAAGCGATTCATACCCGTCTATGTCACGGAGGACCTGGTTGGGCACAAGTTGGGCGAGTTTGCGCCGACTAGGACTTTCAGAAGCCACTCTAGAGAAGAGAAAAAGGCAATGGTGAAGAAGGGCTAAGTGATTATGCCGGTTTACGCAACAGTGAAATTTTTGCGCGTGTCGCCTTGGAAGGTGCGAAGATACGTGCGCGCGTTCAAAGGAAAAAGCGTGGACGAAGCGAAAGCTTTTCTAGCTTTCCATCCTAGTCCCACTTGCGATTCGCTCCTGAAGGTACTTGATTCTGCAGTGGCTAACGCAGAGAACAACTTTGAGTTGGACCCAAGCCTCCTCGTAGTGAAGAATGTGCTAGTTGACGGCGGTCCCTCCTACAGGCGCTTCCGACCGGTTATGCGTGGGAGGGCGCATCCCATAAAGAAGCGGACTAGCCACGTAACTTTTGAGCTGGATTTTCCCGAGTCTATACGTCGCGAATTGGCTCCTGGAACCGGCAGGGACGACGCGGAGAAGGTATCGCGTGGGGGCAGAAAAACTAAGCCACCTGAGCCCAAAGCGGTTCCAGGTGAGAGGACTAAGAATGCTGAGGAGAAATCGAAGCGAAAGGCCCTTGCGGAGTTAAAGGAGGGTAAGGAATCAGAGTCCGCTAAAGCAGTGACGGGTGCAAAGGGAAAGCTTGCTAAATCGGAATCCAAGGCTGAAAAGGCTGGAACCAAGACGGTGAAACGTCCCGCTAAGCCCGCGACGACTGAGATATCAGTCGGCAAGAAGGGCGCTTCAGCTTCCGGAAAGACTAGGAAAGGTGGAAAGGGAGGAGAATAATAATATGGGCCAAAAAACGCATCCAAAAGGTTTCAGACTGGGAATAACCTCCCGATGGGACGCGGTCTGGTACGCGGATCCGAAGAACTTCGCCAATCAACTGGTGGAGGACCTCAAGATTAGGAGGTTTCTGGAGAACGAGCTTAAATCCGCGCAAATTTCACGAATTGAAATTAAGAGGTATTTGGAACGAATTATCATCAATGTGTACTGCGTAAGGCTCGGTATTGCCATCGGTAGGGGAGGGATCAAAAGGGAAGAGTTGCGCAGAGCGATTATGAACTTGGTGGAAACCGCGAAGGAAGTCCATCTTGACTTTTATGAGGAGCCGAATCCTGACCTATCAGCCTCAGTTGTGGTCAACAACATCTGCGCGCAACTTGAGAAGCGCATAAATTTTCGTCGCGCGCTGAAGCAACAGCTCAAGCGCACGATACAGGCGGGCGCGAAGGGAGTGAAGCTTATGGTAGCCGGCAGGCTTAACGGCGCGGAAATGTGCAGGACCGAGTGGTACCGACACGGTAGAATACCGCTCCATACGTTAAGGGCGAAGATTGACTACTACTGCGACGTTGCGAGAACCACATATGGAGTTCTTGGCGTAAAGGCGTGGATTTACCTTGGTGACGTGGTTCCCGAAAAATCTTCAAAGGACGCTATTACCGCGGGAGCTTAACTATGCTTGTTCCAAGTCGCGTAAAACACAGAAAAGTTCAAAGGGGCAGGATGAGGGGGAAGAGCTATCGTGGTTCCAGCGTTCACTTCGGTAAATGGGGACTTAAGGCGCTTGAGCCTGCTTGGGTAACCGCAAATCAGATAGAATCTGCGAGAATCGCTATAAACCGCGTGTTGAAGAAGGATGCCAAGATTTTTATTCGCATTTTTCCTGATAAGCCGTTCACCAAGAAGCCGGCGGAGACTAGGATGGGTAGTGGAAAGGGCAATCCCGAGGGCTTCGTGGCTGTCGTGAAGCCTGGTCGCATAATCTTTGAGATTGATCACCCCAGCGAGAAGCTTGCGTACGAGGCGCTAAATCGCGCTATGCATAAGCTTCCAATAAAGTGCGCAATAGCCCATAAGGAGCAGTGGTTGTAATATGCCGAAGAAGGAAACAAAAGAGCTTAGAAACCTGAAGACCGCTGAGCTTCAGAAGTGGTACAACGACTTGAAGAAGGAGATTTACGAACTGCGCTTTCAAAAGATGACAGGCAAACTTGAGAATTTCTCTCGTATCAAGGAAATCAGGCGAAACGTAGCCCGCGTTCTGACCATCCTAAAAGAAAAGGAGGCTGGGGGAAAATAAATGCCAAAGAAGAAGATAGTTGGGACTGTGCTCAATAGCAAGCTTGATAAAACTATAACCGTTGAGGTTACGCGCCTGATGGAGCATCCACGCTACAAGAAGTATGTACGCGTTCGCAAGAAGTACTTGGTTCACGATGAGAACAATGAGGCGAAGACTGGGGACGTTGTTCGTATCCAGGAGTTTCGGCCCATCTCCAAGCGCAAGAGGTTCGTTCTGGATGCTATTGTTTCTCGCGGAGTCGGCCCTGAAGTGGAGCTTACCGAGGAAGCTGGCATTGAGGAGATTTCTCGGGCAATGCGTGAGAAGGATGAAGCGGAGAGGCTGGCAAAGCGCGTCAAGACTTCAGAAGAGCGGGCGCTTACCGATGAGAATGTCCCGGCGCAGGATACTCCGTCCATATCTGAGGAAGTTGGCGCTCGCGAAACTGATGCCCAAATCGGGTTTAAGAGTGAAGAATCACCTGAAAGTATGATCCCTCAAGGGGAAAAGAGCTGAGGTATCCATAAAATGATCCAGCCCGAAAGCAGACTGACAATTGCGGATAACACAGGAGGGAAGGAGCTCCTGGTTATAAAGGTTCTTGGCAAGGGAAACGCTCGCTTCGCCTCTCTGGGTGATGTTATAGTTGGAAGCGTGAAGTCCGCCACCCCTCGGGGACAGGTTAAGAAGGGTCAGGTGGTTCGCGCGGTAATCGTCCGAACGAACTTCCCGGTGCGCAGAATAGACGGAAGTAGCGTTAGGTTTGACGATAACGCTTGCGTCATAATTGACCCGGCAACTAAGAATCCTTCGGGAACTAGGGTTTTCGGTCCAGTGGCACGTGAACTCAGGGAAAAGGGATTTATGAAGATAGTTTCTCTCGCTTCGGAGGTGCTGTAAATGCGAAAACTGAACCTTAAAAAAGGCGATGAAGTCGTGGTTATTTCTGGCAAGGACCGCGGTAGACGGGGAAAGATTATTGATGTGCTCACCAAGAAGCAAAAGATTATCGTGGAAAACATCAATGTAGTCAAGAAGCACCAGAAGGCTAACCCCCAGAAGGGGCAGATAGCGTCAATCATTGAGAAGAGTATGCCTATTCACGTATCAAACGTGATGTTGATTGATAAAACGAAGAACCTTCCCTCCCGCGTTGGCAGGAAGCTTGTTGGCGGGAAGCTACTAAGGTATGCTAAGAGGAGCGGGGAGATTATAGATACTTAGTTTCGTTCTTTACCGCTATGGAAGAAGTTAAAAAGTCAAGAAAAAAATCTGTGCCCTTGTCGGAGCCTTTCTCCGAGGGCAAACCCGAAGAGTCGGCTACGGAGCCTAGGAAGAAGGCGAAATCAACCACCGCTCGGTCGGTTGACAAAGCCTCTAGGAAGGAGGCATCCGGCAAGGGCGACGAACGCGCGTCCGCTAAGAAGGAATCTCCCAAAGTCAGCAAACCGGAAAAGGTGAAAGTGAAAAGGCAAGAAGCAAAGGAACCTGAAATTGAAGAGCGGGAAAGGGAAGTTTTGGAAACCGATTTGAAGACGAAGGAGCCCGAAACACAAAAGAAGAAGCTTGGTGATGAATCTGAACTGGCCAAGGTGGATACGCGGGAGATAGTGTCGGCGCCAGTGCCGACTGGGGGGCGTTTAGTCAGCAGATTGTATCTTCGCTATAAGAACGAGGTTCGTCCTGCGATGATGCGGGAGCGAGGTTTGAACTTTATGGAGGTTCCGCGGATAACGAAAGTTGTTGTGAATATCGGCGTTGGGGAGGCGAAGGATAACCCGAAGGCACTTGAGGGTGCGATCAAAACGCTGACTGTGATAACCGGGCAAAAGCCGGTGGTAACGCGTGCGAAGAAGTCAATTAGCAATTTCAAGCTTCGTGAGGGGCAAGCAAATGGAGCCTACGTAACTTTGCGGGGACAGAGAATGTGGCATTTTCTTGACAAGTTAATGAACCTGACTCTCCCGCGAGTTCGCGATTTTCAAGGAGTCTCGGTGCGCGGCTTTGACGGACAGGGTAACTATAACCTCGGATTCCGAGACCAGCTCATATTTCCGGAAATAATCTTTGACGAGATTGAACATATGAAAGGACTTCAGGTGGTGGTTGTTACCACCGCTAAGGACGATGCGTTATCCGCGGATTTGCTTGTGAGGCTAGGGATGCCATTTAGGGACTACAAGGTTGCTGTGGAGGTTGCCTAGAGGATATGGCGAAAAAATCTATTCTCATACGTAATGAACGCAGAGGCAAGAAGCGTCCGGCGCAATATAGGAACCGCTGTCGGATTTGCGGTCGACCACGAGCCTACTATCGCTTTTTCGGACTCTGCAGGATATGTCTTAGGGATAATGCCCTTAAAGGCTACGTCCCGGGTTTGAAGAAGAGCAGTTGGTAAGAATTATGACGTGCACCGATCCAATAGCTGAATTTGCTACGGGCATCAGAAATGCCCAGGTAACTGGCAAGGAGTATTTGACTTGGGACCATACCAATATGCTGGAATCCATCGCGAAGATTCTAGAGAAGAACGGTTTCATTGAGAAAGTGGAGATAATTCCGGATTCGGGCTCGCGGAGGTTTCTTAAGAAACTCCTGAGAATACATCTAAGATACTTGGATGAGCACAGGAGAGAGCCTATGATTACTTCAATACAACGAGTGAGCAGACCGGGCAGAAGGGTATACAGAGGATACTCCGAGCTTAAACCGGTTCGCGGAGGAACGGGCGTTAATATCGTTTCAACGTCACGGGGCATACTTTCTGATGTTGAGGCTAGAAGGAGAAAACTTGGTGGGGAGGTTTTGCTGGAGATTTTCTGATGTCTCGCATTGGTAGAAAACCAGTCCTCATTCCTGACGGCGTGGAGGTTAGGATTGAAGGCGGTAGGATATCCGTAAAAGGGCCTAAGGGCGAGCTTGCCTATCAGGTCCCAGAATCCATATCGGTCTCCAATGAGAATGGGAAGTTAATGTTCACTAGAAACTCGGAAAAGCCGAAGGTCCGTAGCCTTCACGGGCTTGCCCGTGCCATCACTCAGAATCTTGTCACCGGAGTTAGTTCGGGGTTCACTCGCAGGCTTGAGATACGCGGGACCGGTTATAGGGCGCAAGTGTCCTCAAATAAGCTCATTCTTACTGTAGGTTTTTCCCATCCGGTTGAACTGGAGTTTCCCGAGGATGTAACGGTGAAGATTGAAGGAACAACGACCAAGGACCAACTGCCTACAACTTTAATCTCCATTTCTGGTATTGATAAGGAGAAGGTCGGTCATTACGCGTCTTTAGTTAGGCGAATTCGCCCACCTGAGCCTTATAAGGGCAAGGGTATCAGATACGAGGGAGAGTACGTCAGGAGGAAGGCAGGGAAGACCGGCTAAAGAATTGAAAGGATATGGCTAAAGTCTTTAACAGAAGGAAAGCGCGTTTTCTTAGGCATAAGCGCGTAAGGAAGAGAGTCTTTGCGGTGTCGGATGTTCCGCGCCTGGCGGTTTATAAGAGCAACCGTCACGTTTATGCGCAGATCATTGATGATACTGAGGGAAGAACTTTGGTCTCCGCGTCAACGCTTTCCCCGGAGTTGAAAGGAAAAGAAGAAAGTCCCATTCAGCTTTCCGCGCTTGTTGGGAAGTTGGTCGCGGAGAAGGCGCTAAAGAAAGACATACGTAAAGTGGTTTTTGACCGTGGAGGGCATATGTATCACGGCGTTGTGAAGGCTCTTGCGGACTCTGCGAGGGAGGCGGGGCTTAAGTTCTAACCTTGAAAAATGGATAAAACAAAGGGCAAAATTGGTTCGGCGGACCTGACGGAGCTTTCGTTGGAAAGCAGGGTACTTTTCATTAACCGCGTGGCGAAGGTGCTCGCTGGCGGGAGGAGGTTCAGATTCACCGCTTTGGTAGCGGTAGGAGACGGCAACGGACGCGTCGGGATGGCGCTAGGAAAGGCTCCTGAAGTCGTTGATGCTATTAGAAAAGGAGAAGAGCTCGCCAGGAAGAACCTAATAAGTATCTCTAGACGTGGCTCTACGGTTCCATACGAGATTAAAGAGCACTTCTGCGCATCAACCGTACTCCTAAGACCTGCCCGGGAAGGTAGTGGTATTACCGCAGGTGGACCAGCACGCACACTTCTTTCCCTTGCAGGTATTACGGACTGCACCGCGAAGTTCTTTGGTTCCAACAATCGAATCAACTGCGCTAAGGCAACCTTTGAGGCTATGAAAAAGATAAAGGAGCCGCAGGAGCTGATTGAGCGGAGACTTAAGTATGAGGAATGGAGGAAGAAGCGGTTAGAAGTGGCATCCACTCCGACCGTGGCGGGAGCGGCTGAGATTGGTAAGGAGGCTGAGGAGAGTGGTGGGGTAAATGCGGGAGAGGGGAGCACTTCCGTTCCCAGTCACGTCGCATCCGTGACCTACCGGGAGGAGTCGTTGGCTCATTCCCCTGACCAGGATGTGGAAGCGCTTCATCCAGGGAATGTGGGGGAAGATTCTCCCGAAGAGGAGGTAAATTAGTCTTAAATGGGTATTCCGCTCGTAAAACTGCCGGGTGCGGGAAAGAAGCGTAAGCGCGTTGGACGTGGCATTTCCGCAGGACAGGGCAAGACCTGTGGAAGAGGAATGAAGGGGCAGGGCGCGCGTTCCGCCAAAAAGTCCCATCCTCGTTTTGAAGGCGGTAGATTACCTGTCGCACGCCAGCTTCCAAAGTTCGGCGGGTTTAAGCGTAATAGAAAAGTCTCTTTCCATCCTATAAATCTCAAGGACTTATCAAATCTGCCGGAGTCGGTTCATGTAGTTGACCTCAGTGTCCTAAAGGAGTTTAGTATCTTTCCAAAGAAAAGTCTCCCGATCAAAGTGCTTGGCGATGGGGAAATAAATAGACCGTTAAAGATATTCGCTCACGCGTTCTCAAAGTCCGCCAAGGAGAAGATTGAGTCTGCTGGTGGTAGTTGTGAGGTGATTGAGCTTTGAGTACATTTGGGGGTGCTTTTAATCTCGCTCAGGCGTGGAATATTCCCGATGTCCAAAGACGAATTAAGTTCGTAGTCTTTGCCCTGCTCATTTTCGTAGTTGGAACTCACGTTCCTACGCCAGGCATTTCCCAGAGAATGGTTGAGGAGTTTTTCGGACGCGCAGGTGCGGGTGCGGGTGGACTATTCGGGCTTCTAGACCTCTTCACCGGTGGAGCTTTGAGGCAGTTTTCCGTATTGGCGCTTGGCGTGATGCCATACATTAACGCCAGCATTTTGATGCAAATACTTGTCGCCATTGAACCAAAGCTGAAAGAGATCCAGCAGGAGGGCGAAGAAGGTAGGAAAAGGATTAGCAAGATAACGCGTTACCTAGCCATTGCCTTTGCCTTTCTTCAAGGTGCGGGTTTGGTGGTCGCGCTTCAGGGAGGTCAATTGATCTCTCCGGATTACTCTTTTCCCACGAGTCTTCTCGCTCCCCTAACCGCCCTCGTTTCACTAGTTGCGGGAACGTGTTTCTTAATGTGGCTCGGGGACGAGATTACTGAGAAAGGCATTGGAAACGGCATCTCTCTCATCATTTTCATCGGTATCGTGGCTAGGCTCCCTCAGAACATTGCACAGGAAATTCAGCAGGCTAAGTTCGAGCAATCTCGCGTGTTCGCGCTTGTTCTGTTCTTTGCCTTCCTCGTTCTTGTAACTGCGGGTATAGTCTTTATTCAACTTTCAGTGAGGAAGATTCCCATACAGTACGCCAGAAGGCAAGTCGGAAGAAAAGTTTATGGCGGGCAGAGTACCTTTCTGCCGATCAAGGTTGCGATGGCTGGAGTAATTCCGATCATCTTTGCGGTTTCCGTCGTGATGATACCAGATACAATTCTCCAGTTTGTTCCCCAATGGGTTCGTGCCAACATTGTTTGGAACAAGTTTCAGAACAGCTTTTGGTACATCGGAATAGAATGGATTCTCGTTTTTGTCTTCACCTTCATTTATACCGCGATTATCTTCAACACCAAGGAAATAAGCGATAACCTTAGAAAACATGGGGGATTCATTCCGGGGATTCGTCCGGGTAAACCCACATTTGACTTTCTAGATAAGGTGCTTCACCGGGTCACCTTCTTCGGTGCCGTTTTTCTTGCGACCGTTGCCATTCTTCCGATCATAATCAATAACTTGGTGTACCAGGTTGCGCAGGTGCAGGTGACCGCGTTTTACATAGGCGGGACTAGCCTACTCATAGTCGTTGGCGTTGCTCTTGATACGGTACAGCAGCTTCAGGCACACATGATTATGCGTCACTACTCGGGCTTTACTAAGTAATGGCTATGACGGTGATATTTCTTGGTCCCGCGGGTTCAGGGAAGGGCACACAAGCCTCACGTTTCCGAGAGAAGTACCGCTTCGTCCATTTTGACATTGGAGCAGGGTTTCGTGAATCCGCAAGGAAGAATACAGACATTGGTAGGAAATTAAAGAGGTACCTGGATCGGGGAATGCTAGTCCCCATAGATTTAGTGAAGCAGTTTGTAAAGGATTTTTTCCTTGAGGACGCCTCAAAGGACATAATCCTGGATGGCTTTCCCCGCTCAATTGAGCAAGCGGAAGTCCTTGAAGAGATTCTTTCTGAAACTGGGCGTACCCTCAACGCGGTTATCTTCTTTGACATTGCGGAACCGTTAATTGAAGGAAGGATACTGACGCGCGTAATCTGCACAAACTGTGGAGCGGTTTACAATCTGAAGACGAGGCTTCCGCAGGTGGATTCTAAGTGCGATGTTTGCGGGTCACTCGTTCAGCGGCGCACTGATGACAATCTAGAAGTACTGTCAAAGAGGGTAGAGGTCTACCGAGAGACCACAGAACCTCTCATTGAATACTATTCCGCAAGAGGTTTGCTTAAAACCGTGGACGCAGGTCTTAGTCCAGACGAAGTGTTTAAGCAAGTTGAAGAGGTAATGTTCAATGGGTGAGGCGGTTAGGCTCAAGACGAGGGAGCAGATAAAGGGCATATACAAGTCTGCACAGATATGTGCCCAGCTTATCGTTGAAATTGAAAACCTCGTCAAGCCCGGAATATCAACCTTGGAGCTTGATGATTTCGCGTATAAGTTCATCAAACTGCATTCCGCGGAACCGGCTTTCCTGGGCTATCAGGGGTTTCCAGCAACGCTTTGCACTTCCATAAATGACGAGATCGTTCACGGCATCCCTTCTCAGGATGTAATTCTGAAGGAAGGGGACATCCTAAAGATTGATACTGGAGTTATCCTTAACGGCTTGTATAGCGATACCGCGAAGACCATCGTGGTTGGTAGTGTGGAAGTTCCCGAGAAGGTCGCTAAACTCCTAAAGGTAACAGAATCCGCGCTTTACGATGGTATATCAATGGCGAAGTCGGGCAAAAGCCTGGTCAGTGTTTCCGATGCCATTTATTCCAGGATTCGCGGAAGCGGCTTCAAGGTTATCCGGGAGTTAACAGGACACGGAGTTGGATTCTCCTTGCACGAACCTCCAGTTGTTCATAATTATCCTACCCCTGAGGCTCGTTCCGTTACAATTACTGATGGACTGGTTATAGCATTAGAACCTATGGCTTCCATTTCTAGTGAAGAGGTCTACCTCCGCAAGGATAACTGGACTTACTGCACCGTGGACGGTTCTATTTCCGCGCACTACGAGCACACTGTTGCGGTTCTTGATGGCACCGCACTTGTACTGACGAAACCGTTCGACGAAGAGGCGAGGGAGGTTCTTGAATGAAGAAGGCGGTGAAAGCACCAGTTGGCTAAAGAAGACGTTATTGAAGTTGACGGCACCGTATCTGAGGCTTTGCCTAACGGAATGTTCAGGGTTGAGATCAAGCCGGGGCATTGCATTCTTGCTTATATTAGTGGTAAAATGAGAGTTCACTTTATCAGAATTCTGCCTGGCGACAGAGTGAAGGTTGAACTCTCACCCTACGACCTGACTAGGGGCAGGATTGTTTATCGTTATCGCTCCGATTCAGGAGAGCAAAAGGTATGAAAGTACGTGCGTCTGTAAAGAAGATATGTTCAAAATGCCGAATTATTCGGCGCCGAGGACGCGTTTACGTGATATGCCAAAACCCCCGTCATAAACAAAGACAGGGATAATACGAGTAGAGGTTTGGGCTATGCGAATCATTGGTGTAAACATACCGGACGGTAAGACTTTGGAGTTTGCCCTGCCTTCCATTTACGGCATTGGCAGGGCTCTGGCTAAGCGCATTTGCGAAATGACGAGGATTGATCCGGGAAAGAAAGCGGGCGAGCTTACTCCAGAGGAAACCGTAGCCATTCGTGACGCTATTGAGAAGCTTGGCATTCCGGTGGAAGGGGAGCTGAGAAAAGAGGTCACGCTGAATATCAAAAGACTGATTGAAATAAGGTGCTACCGTGGGATTAGGCATCGTAGAGGACTGCCGGTTCGTGGTCAGAGGACCCACACGAACGCTAGAACGAGAAAAGGACCAAGGAAGCAGGCGATCGCCGGGAAGAAGAAGCCAGGCAAGAAATAACTATCGGGGACTATCATCTTATGGTAAAGGGAAGAAAGAAAACTGCTGGTCGTTCCAAAAAGGTTAAACGAAGTCTCGCGGAGGCTATAATCTCTATCAAGAGCACTTTCAATAATACTGTGGTGACCCTCTCAGATGTTGATGGCAACGCCGTCGGCTGGTCAAGTGCTGGAAGGCGCGGTTTTAAGGGCACCAAGAAAGGCACCGCTTATGCCGCCCAGCTTGCCGCGGAGGAGATTTGCAGGATGGCTAGAGACGTTGGTGTTCGGGAGGTTACGATATTCACTAAGGGTCCTGGTAGTGGTAAAGAGGCCGCGGTTAGAACCATTAACGGTCAAGGTCTTAAGGTCAAGCTTATTATGGATATCACGCCAGTTCCCCATAACGGGTGCAGGCCGAGAAGGAAAAGAAGGGTATAAATTCTCTGTAACGCTATTAGCCCATGAGTAAATATACTGGTCCAAAATGTAAACTGTGTAGGTCCGCTGGGATTAAGCTCTACTTAAAAGGGGAGCGCTGTCTCTCCGAAAAGTGCGCAGTTGAGCTTAGGAACTACCCACCGGGGCCAAGGCGTAGAAGAGGGAAGCCCACCGATTATGCTGAACATCTGCGCGAGAAGCAGGTTGTCCGCCGGATTTACGGGGTTGGTGAGCGTCAGTTCCGCAACGCCTTTATCCTTGCCAAGAAGCGTCGGGGTGTTACTGGAGAAGAACTCCTGCGTCTCCTTGAGCGCAGGCTGGATAACGTAATCTATAGGTCTGGCTTGGCGGACAGCCGAAATCAGGCCAGACAGCTCGTCGCCCATAGGTTCTTCTACGTAAACGGTAGGTGTGTTGATAAGCCCTCCTACAAGGTCAAAGTGGGTGACCTTGTTGAGGTTAAATCCCAAAAGAATAACGGGCGGTTCTTTGCGTTGAAAAGGGAAAATGGATTCATTCAGACTCCCAAGGACTTTTGGATTATGGTTGACGCGGACAGCTTGAAGTTGAATGTTAAGAGGTTTCCGACGCGTGAAGAAATGGAACAAAACGTGGACGAGCTCCTAGTCGTAGAGTATTATTCCAATAGAATCTAACTAGATCTGAGAGGGTTCTTCGGATATGGCTTATTCCAAGGTTATAAAAGAGGCAAATCCCTACTTTAATCTCCTCAGAATGGAGCGCGTGGAGGAGGTTCCAAAAACGCGGACGAGGTTCGTAATAGAGCCTCTGCCGAGGGGTTACGGAGTAACGCTGGGCAACTCGCTGCGCAGGGTGCTACTCTCTTCAGTGCCGGGTTACGCGGTCACGCACGTGGTGATCGCCGGCGTTCCTCACGAGTTTTCTTCCTTGGACGGAATACTTGAGGATACCGCGGAACTTACGTTCAATTTGAGGAAGATCAAGGTTAAGCTAATTCCGCCTGCTAAGGAGGCGACACTTCGCCTGAAAGTGCAAGGTGAACGCACTGTAACCGCCGCGGATTTTGAGCCAAATCCTGAAATTGAGATAATAAATCCCGATGGTTCCTACCTCTGCACCTTAACTGACAAGAAGCGAACCCTTGAGCTTTCGTGCACAGTTAGGGGCGGGGTTGGCTTCGTGCTGGCTCAGGACTTGAAGCACAAGGACGCCCCAATTGGTGAAATAGCGCTTGATTCAAACTTCTCACCCGTGGAAAGGGTCGCCTTCTTGGTGGAAAACACTCGCGTGGGTAAGGAGACGGACTTTGAGAGGTTGATCATTACAGTCCACACGAATGGGGCTAAGACGCCGGATGAGGCAATGGCGCAGGCTTCCGCACAGCTACACTCCTACTACGGTTGGTTCACGGATGAACAGCACCGTCTTCTCGGAATTGAGGCGGAACCTGAGGTGGATGAGGAACTTCAAAAGAAGCTGGCAATGCCTATTGAAGAGCTTGGGCTTTCTGCGCGTGCGGAGAACTGCTTGAAGAGTGCTAAAGTGTTAACCGTGGGCGAGCTTGTTAAGCACACCGCAGAACGCCTTATGTCCATACAAAACTTCGGCGAGAAGAGCCTCGTGGATATCGTGGATAAGCTGGCTGAAATCGGATTGTTCCTTGCGGAGAAGGAGGAGTAAAAGGTGCGGCACCAGAAGACGGTAAAGAAACTTAGCCACCCTACGGACCAACGTCTCGCTCTGCTCCGAGGACTCGTCAGCACGCTTCTAATTGAAGGTTTCGTGGATACTACGGTTGAGCGTGCGAAATCCGCCCAGGCCATCGCCGAAAAGGTAATAACTTGGGCCAGAAGGGGTTCAGTTGCTGACTACAGAAGGTTGGCAAAGTACGTGAATGGTAAACTTCCTTTCAATGCTGTGAAGAACGAGGTAGTCCCCAACCTAGCGGATGCGACAAGCGGTTTCACAAAGGTCATCCGTGTTCGTAGACGTAGGGGGGACGGAGCTGTGGTTGCGCGCCTCTTTATTCCCAGTCATCCGAAGTTCCAGGAGAAGCTCCGCGGAGGGGAGTAGGAGAGTATCCTCCTGAGTTGCCGCTTAAGAAGCAGAACATCCTTCTTGTGGTGCAGTATGATGGAACCGACTTCTTCGGATCCCAGGCTCAGCCCAACAAGCGCACGGTTCAAGGCGTTCTTTCGGATACCTTGAAAGAGCTTTTGGCTCAGGAGATAAAGCTGGTATTCGCGTCTCGCACGGATCGTGGAGTCCACGCCACTCATAATGTGTGCTCTCTAAAAGTTGCGGGACTCGCTATTCCAATTTCAAGACTCCCTGATGTCCTAAACGACCGTCTGCCTTTTGACCTGCGCGTTGTGTCCGCACGGGAGGTTCCAGGGGGATTTCATCCACGGTATATGGCTGACAGACGCACCTACGAATACAGACTGTTCCTTAGCAAAAGGGATGACATAAGATACCTCCGCATCAGCGAAAGAATTGCTGACCAGCTGGATCTAAGTTCTATGCACCTTTTTGCGTCAGTACTTCCCGGCGAGCGGGACTTCACCCATTTTGCGGTATCAGTAAAGGAAATAAAGGACCCCATATGTCACCTCTACTGCGTGAAGTTAGTTCGTTGCCGAAGATTGCTGATAGTGAAGATGTGCGCGAATAGGTTCCTTAGGCGGATGGCGTGTAAGATAGTTGGTTCAATGGTGGGGGTTGGGAAGGGAGAGCTAACCCTATCCCAGATTCAGGCGGTGCTGAGCGGTGTTAAGCCGGAGAAGCCACTTCCCGATATGCCAAGCAAAGGCTTGAGTCTAACTGACGTGCACTATCCCGAAGACCTTCTACTATTCCGCAATGCATAACGTTGGAGAATTGCACCTGCCCGCCCCTTTAGGGATATCGGAGCCGTTCCTTATACACGTTAGCTACTTTTGGGAAGCTTCTTTAATCCAAATTGGGCTATAATACAGGTTTAACGGCTCCACCTAATTTGGGTCGCCTCGGATAGAGCATTTCAATCTAAACAGATATTCGGAATCCAGCGGTGTTAAAACTCAAGAGGATTGAACTGAGCGGTTTCAAGAGCTTTGCTGAGTCAACGGTCATTCACGTTGACGGAAACCTCTTAGGAATAGTGGGTCCAAACGGGTCCGGCAAGTCCAACATCCTAGACGCGGTTCACTTCGTCTTCGGCGAGCAAAAGCCAACCCTGATGCGGGTTACAAGAATAACCGATGCGATATTCAACGGCACTCAAACCCACCCTCCCGTTAGTTCCGCACAAGTCTCCCTTGAGTTTGAGTACATTGGCGGTGATGCTGAGAGTGCTTTGCCCTCGGCAGTCCTTGATGAGCTAATAGAAATTGAGCCTTTGAGTTTTGAGAAGCTTGTGAGCGTGGATGACGCGGTTTCATATGCTTCGGGTCCACCGGGAAGCCGGCTTGCTGGAATTGAGCTTGGTGGTGACCTCCTTCCTGCAGATGATGGAGATGAGGGTGTTCCCCGCCTCAAGCACGGCGACTCCATATTGGTATCTAGGTCGGTTTACCGTGATGGCACAAGCGAGTACTTCCTGAACAGCAGACCGATAAGTCTAAAAACGATTGACAGGCTTTTCTCCCGCTACCAGCTAGGCAGGCACTCCACCTTTACCATAAACCAGGGCGAAGTGGAAAGAAAACTCCTGGCTTCCCCAACGGAGTTGCGGGAGTGGCTTGGTGAAGCCAGTGGAGTGGCGATTATTCTTCGGGCAAAGGAGTCCTGCGAGAGAAAGCTTGAGCGGGCGGAGAGAAATCTTACTCGCGTCAAGGATATCCTTTTAACCCTTAAGGACGAGCTTAATTCCCTTAAACTTCAGGCGGAAGATGCGAATAAGGCGAAGTACTTGAGCATTCTGCTCTGGCAATTGAGGGCGAGAGTGTTCTCTTCAAAGCTGGTTCGGGTTCTGAGGAAGCGTGAAAAGGTAATGGAAGACCGCAGAACTTTCAAGGACCGCGCCTTCAGTCTGGCGACGACGCTTGAAAGCCTTAAGAGCGAGCACGCGGAATTAGAGCAAAGACAGGACGCGCTTACCGCCGAGGAGAAGACCCTGATGGCGCAGATTGAACGACTCAAGGAAGAGCAATCCAGGCTGATGATTTCCGAAGGGGTGCTAACCGAGAAGACGAAGAACCTGCGTGCAAAGCTCGCAGAGCTAAAAGAGAGAGAAAAGGAGGCAGAGACACGCTTAAGCCAGCTCGCTGTCAAGTCCGCGGAGGTTGCACACGACCTTCAGGAAAAACAGTCCAACCTGGAGAAGGTCTACGCGGAGTTGGAGGAAGTCAGAGCCAACCTTGAAGTTCTGGAGTCCTCTCTTGCGTTTACGGTTGACGAGCTCAACGAGAAAAATGACCGTCTTCGCGAACTGGAGAGGGAAAGTGCAGTGAATAAAGAAAAAGCAAGGGCGGTGGAGAGTGAAATTGAAACGCTGAATAAGTTATTGAGTGACACAGATAAGCTTAGCAGGGAGAGCCACGACCAACTGGAAACCGCGAGCGCAAGTATGGATGAATTGGAGAAGGAGGTTGCAAGGCAATCCAGCGGTTTGTCTGAAGCGGAAAAGCATTTGGAGGACACGCGGAGAAAGCTTTCGCGAGCGCGGGAGCAGATTCTAACGCTGGAGAAGACTAGGTCGGACTTAAGGGAGAAACTCTCTGCCCTAAGAACCGCCCACGAGAATTATGAGGAACTGCGGTCGGAGTTTTATCGCCTTGAGCAGGAGACGCCCGGTGAGCTTCTCGTGACGCCACTACTTGACCTTATCGCCTTTTCAAGGGAATGGTCACAGGCTATTGCCTCCGCCCTGGGGGAATGCGCGGAAGGCTTTGTATCGTTTGATGAGGTGGATAAAGTGGCGGAATCCACTCAGCAAGGAGTTTTCGTGCTTCCCAATCCCGAATCTGTTCCGTCTTCCAGCTCCTCTGGTGAGGAAGAGGTTGTTGAAGGAAGACCTGCGTCCGGTTCCGAAGATAGGCGGTCATACGAATCTCTCTGGGACAGGATTCACGGTAGGAAAGACGTGATTGACGCGTTGAGAAGTGGGCTTGGTGAGTTCGCGGTCTGTGATTCAACTGCAGAAGGATGGAAACTACTCGCGGAAAGGAAAGACGTGTCCGCGGTTGTGGTGAGAGGTCGTTCAATGGTGCTTAGGAGGGGGCTCATCAAGAAAGGAACCTCAGTGAAGGGAGGTGTGCTTTTCGCCAAACACTCCGAGCTTCCCCTTATAAAGGACGAGATTGAGCGACTAGGTGGACTTCTCGCGGAACTTAGGGAAAAATCCTCCGCCTTTGAAAGGGAAGAGCAAAGGCTTTCGGCGGAAGTTGTGGAAACGGAAAGGCGCACAAGGAACATTCAAGCGTTGCTTACAGAAGCAAGATCTGCCCTCTCAAGCGTCACATCAAGGAAAGCTAATCTCGCCGAGCAAGAAGCTAGGTTAACTGAGGAAAGGCGAAGACTGGAAGTTTCGCTCCGAGATAAATCCGCTGAATTATCCGCTATCAATGCCGAGTCTGACAAGCTCTCCAATTTACTCAGCTCGGTTACCCAGGAGAAGACATCCGTGGAGAGCGCTTTAGCCGGTATTCGTGCTGAGCTAGACTTACTTGAGAACAAGAAAAAAGCTCTCTCCGAGGATAACGCTCGGCTATCTTCTAGAGTTGAAGTCCTTAGCAGGGAAGCGGAAAGGATCTCCAACGAAATCGCCGAGGGGGAAAAGGAGGTTTCCCTCATTGAAAGCCAAAAGGACGAGATTCAGGCAGGGCTTCGGGACGTTGAAGCTGAGGGGATGGAGGTTAAGAAGAAACTAACAAACCTGGAAGCCCAGGTGGGAGATTTTGAACGGATTCTGGAAAAGATCGTGAACGAGATAGGAGAAACGAAAGCGCAAAGCGAGCGGATACTTGATGAAATGCGCTCTGTGGAGACGAGTCTTAAGAAACTGAGCGGGGGGACCACGGAAGTTGATGAGCGTGTCTGGCAGGTTGAACAAGAGTTGAACGAGGTCGTTAAGGAAATTCACCACATTCTTGGGGTGAGCATTCGCACGATGTTTGAAGGGTTGCAGGGAACGTTCTCCGCTCCTGAGATTCATCCGTCGGATTTCTTCTCTTCCTTTGCCAGACAGGAGGATGCCAAAACGAGTGAAAAGACCACTATGGAGTCTTATCCTCTGCTTCACTACGATTCTCTTTCTGAGGGAAAAATGCTTGATGAAATCGCCAAGGTAGAACGCGCGCTCAAGAACCTTGGCGATGTCAATCCACTTGCGCCCAGAGAATACCAGGAGAAGCGGGAGTCCTTTGAGACGCTTTCGCGGGAGAGAGACGACCTTATAAAGACTATAAAGGAATTGCGAACTGCAATTCAAGCACTTGACGCTAGGACGCGAGACCGCTTTCTCAAGAACCTCAAGCTGATTGAGGCAAAGTTCAATGAGCTATTCCTCAGGCTGTTCGGAGGCGGGTTTGCCAGGTTTAAGCTTACGGATTCGGAAGACGTTACGACGACTGGTATAGAAGTTGAGGTCCAACTTCCAGGGGGTCGTAGGCAAAACATCCGCGCTCTGTCCGGTGGAGAGAGAAGTTTGCTCTTCATTGCTCTTTTCTTGGCGGTGCACATAACTCGACCTGGTGGCTTCTGCATTCTTGATGAGGTGGATGCGGCGCTTGACGACGTGAACGTGGCAAGGTTCGCTAGGCTTATTCAGGAGTTGTCGGAGAAAGAAGCATTTATCGTAATCACCCATAACAAACGCACGATGCGAGCCCTGCAGAGGTTGGTTGGAGTGGTCACTCAGCCCAAGGGAATTAGCAAGGTTCTTGATGTTACTCTTCGGCAGGCGGAGGAGTACGTGGACAGGGGTGTAGCGTAATTGATAGCCTTGCGTTCGGTTCTTAAGAAGACCTCTGAAAGCTTCCAGCGACTCTTTTGGCAGAAAGGGAAGGGCGACACAATTACGGAGGAATTCTACTCGGAACTGGTAGATGTCCTGATACTTGCGGATGTTGGCGTTGGCTTGTCGGAGAAGATTGTTGCCGGATTGAAGCGAGATGTCAACAAGCTTAGCCTTCTCACCAGAGATGACGCGCGGAAACGTCTGATTCACATTCTGGTTCGGATGCTTTCGGTGGAACCCCGGGCGGAACTATACGTTTCAGGTTTGTTAAATATTTACCTCTTCGCAGGGGTGAATGGAGTTGGCAAAACCACTTTTTTGGCGAAGTTCGCAAGCAGGTTGATAAAGGATGGGTTTAGTGTTATCTCCGCCTGTGGGGATACATTTCGCGCCGCTGCGGGTGAACAGTTGTCAATTTGGGGAGAGCGTGTAGGCTTTCCCGTAGTTACGGGGGAAACTGGGCAGGACCCCGCCAGCGTAGTTTTCAAAGCCGTTGAGAGGGCAATTGCGGAGAAACGGGGTGCAGTCTTAATTGACACCGCAGGTAGGATGCAGACGAAAAAGAATCTTATGGATGAGCTTGGAAAAATCTCTCGCTCTACTAGAAAAGCATTAAGTCGGTATTCCCCTTACATAGAAGGCTCAACCTCTAACGAGGTAAACTTTCTGGTCCTTGACGCCACAACGGGGCAAAACGCGGTGGAGCAGGCGAAAATTTTCTCTGAGGCTGTCTCCATCAATGGAATCGTCCTCAACAAGATGGACGGCACCGCGAAAGGGGGAGTGATTTTTCCCGTGGTGGACGCCACGCGTGTGCCGGTCCTTTTTCTCGGATGTGGGGAGAAGATTGAGGATATTCTTGATTTCAACCCGGAAGACTTTGTGGCTAACCTTTTGGGGGAATAACGCCCTATTATTTAGGCTGAAGATACTTTGAGAATCCCTATTTAATTTAATAACTCTATGAGAGGGGCAGGCGAGATTGACTTTCGTGAGCGTGTGGCGTTTATCCCTTTCACGAATATCTACCGCTCCACGCAACTTTGGGAGAAATATCCGCAGGAGTTTGGGGGCGCGCTGGAGAAACACTACGCGCTGATTGAGGATACAGTCGTCTCCCACGGGCAGGGAGATTATGAAGAATCTTGGCGACGGATATATCGCCATATTTGACAGCGTGGATGAGTGCGCGGGGAGCGGGATTGAAGTTCAGAAGAAGCTCAAGGGAATTGAATCGCTACCCGATGGTTCGGAGATTCTGGCGCGCATCGTGGGACACGCAGGACCGCTCCAACCCCTCGCCCTTGGACGTGGATACTTCGGACGCCCACTGAACCGCGCCTCCCGCATATGCCAAGTCTGTCACCCAGGGCAGATGCTAGTCTCGGATGAAGTGAGGTTACCGCTCACTAATGTTCCTGAAGATGTTGAGATTCTTGATTTGGGAGTTCATCATTTGCGGGACTTGGCGGAGCCGGAGCATTTATTTCAGGTGGTGGTTCATCCTGAGTTTCCCATCAAGGACTTTCCACCACTGCCGACGCTTGAGTTTCGCCCCAATAATCTCGTCTATCAGCCAAACACATTCATTGGCAGGGAAAGAGTAATGAGCGAGCTGAAGGCGCTCATACTTGCGGGGAAGGTCGGCGCACAACAGGGCAAGCAACGCTTAATCACGATAGTCGCGCCCGGGGATACAGAAAAAACAGGCCATTGACACAGCTCTGCGCGAATATGCTCGACTTTTTTGCTAACGGCGTCTTTGAGGTTCTCCTGGCGCCGGAGGGTGACCACGCGAGAATCGTTTCAGTAACTGCGGATGCCCTTAGCTTTCAGTTCTATGGGCGAGGCGACCCCAGACAACAGCTTCTGGATTATCTCAGGGAAAAAGAGATGCTTCTTCTCTTCGATAACTTTGAGCATTTAATGGAGGGGAAAGAGTTACTCAATGAAATTCTCGCCTATGCTTCCAAGGTAAGCATCTTGGTTACCTCCCGTGAGCCATTGAGGCTAAAGGCGGAGAATGTGTTCAGGCTAGAGCCGATGCCGGTAGGTGTAGGGCGGGGATTTATCCTCCCAGGGACAGAAGAGGCGCGGCTGAAGCCTCGCCCTACACAAGAAGAACAACCCCTGTCGGAGGCGGTGGAGCTCTTCGTCGACCGGGCGACACTGGTGAAGCACGATTTTGCGCTGACTGCGGAGAATCTCGCGACAGTAAACGAGATATGCGAGAAGCTGGATGGCGTCCCGCTATCCATCGAGCTTGCCGCCGCCTGGGTGGACACGTTCACCCTTCCTGAGCTTCTTTCCGATATTGAGAATCAACTTAAGATTACAACGAGAATGACTGATGTTGAGCCGAGACATATAAGTATCCGCGCAAGTCTTGATTGGTCGTATAACCTGCTAAGTGATGAGCAGAAAGAAGTGCTTCGCGCGATGTCAGTATTCAAGGGAGGATTTTTCTATGAGGCGGGGGAATTTCTTGTAGGGCGGGAGCTTCTCTCAATGAGTAGGCAGGACTGAAGTCCCGCGTAGTCGGAATTATGGAGTGAGTGCAATGCATGCTGAATCAGTAGGGGCGGAGTATATTCTACCCTTACATCTTTACGCCAAATATCTTTCCGCGCACCTTGATATCACTAGCAGGTGGCTGGAAGGGCTTCCGCGCTACCGGAATCTCCTTGATAAGGCTGTGGAAATTGAGGATGGCTTTCTTGAAATGCATTCCCAACTAGGATACTGCGCGATGCTGTTGCGCCTTGGGAAGTATAAGGAGGCGGAGGAATCAGGAGTCGCGCTAAGAAGCTGTCGGATGAATTGGGAGATAAAAGTGTTATTGCGGGCTCCCTCAGGATACTGGGGAATGTTGCCCACTATCAGGGCAGGTACGCCGAGGCGGAGAGGCTTTATCAGGAAAGCCTGGAGATATGTCGTGAAATAGGCGACCGCCGGGGGCTTGCCACCTCCCTCAACTACCTGGGGATTTTCCACGCTAGAGTTGGCGCTCTCAGCGAGTCAAAACAGGAGCTATCCGAAGCGCTAACCACTTCAAGAGATATAGGCAATTTGGAGACGCAAATAGAGGGGCTTCTTGCCTGTGGAGTGCTTCTCATCAAGGCTGATAGGTAAAGCGATGGCGCGCTTCTGATCTTATTAGCCAGTCACCAAGCGGAGATCAGGAGCTTCAACCCTGACCCCGAGTTTCAAAGGGAAGCAGAATCCGCGCTGAAGGATGCGGAGAAGAAGTTGCCCGCTGATGAGCTCGCGGAAATCAGGTCCCGCGTCGAAGCTATGTCCCTTGAGGAGCTTCTTAACTTCACCCTTGAGGCACTTTCGGAAATGGAGTTTTAGTAGCGGTTTTGCTATCCCCCTATCTGATTTTCCCTCCATCTGATATGTCCTACGGAGCGGATTTCTACCCCATGCCTTTATCCAAGTCCGCAATGATGTCCTCCGCATCCTCAAGACCCACGGAGAGCCTGAGCATCTCCGGAGTTATCCCCATCTTTGCTCTCTCTTCATCGCTGATGCTTTCAAAGAAGATGGAGTAGGGATGCACAATCAGACTCTTCGTATCCCCAAGGCTTACCTGATGAGATATGACCTCAACGCCTTCGCAGAGTTTCACGCAAGCAGGCGCACCTCCCACAAGTCCAAAGGCTATCATCCCAGAGAAGCCGTCTTTGAAGTATTTCTTCGCAAGTGCACTGTCGGGATGGCTTTCAAGTCCGGGATAATTTACCCAGGCAACGCGCGCATCCGCCTCCAGGAATTTGGCGACTTTCATGGCATTTTCAGAATGCGCCTGCATCCGAATAGGCAAGGTTTGAAAATTCATCGCGAGTAGCCATGCGTTTACAGGCGAGAGGATTCCGCCAAAATTGTAAACGGTTGCGTGCTGAATCTCCTTTGCCAGCTCCGCGTCCTTTGTAACAATGATTCCAGCAATTAAGCTACCGTTTCCAGCTAGATACTTCGTCGCGGAGTGCACGACAATATCTACGCTCCAACTGATGGGCTTAAACAACGAAGGCGACATAAAAGTGTTATCAAATACGACCGCAACGCCTTTCCTATGGGCGATTTCCACTACCCTCTCAAGGTCGTAGATGCGCAGAAGCGGATTATCAGGGGATTCCAGAAAGATTAGCCTAGTCCTTTCGTCAATCAAGCCCTCAAGATTATGAACTTCGTGGAGATTGCAGAATCTCGTTTCAATACCAAATTTGGGCACGACATCCTTGAAGAAGCGAAAGGTTCCTGAATAAAGCATATTGCTTGCGATAAAGTTATCTCCCGCCTTGCACAAGTGAAGGATGACTGAGGAGATCGCCGCCATCCCGCTAGCGGTTGCGCATCCTGCGCCACCTTCTTCCAAATCCGTTACGCGTTCAACCCACGTGTCTATAGTAGGGTTAGAAAGGCGTGTGTACATATATCCAGCGCCTTCACCCCTTGCTATTCGCGCGCCCTCTTCAACGCTTCCAAAGGCGAAGGTGCTCGTCATATAGATTGGTGGAGTCCCCGAGTAGTTGGGGTAAGTTTCTTTTTTCTTCCCGTGGACAGCCTTTGTTTTTTGATTCTTGGGTTTCATAGCCAAGCCATAATACCAATTCTTAGCCCGGTTTGAACAGCCAGCTTGAGGGTTTCTAAGTGATTTCCTCTACTCTCACTTCTGGGAGAATTCTCAATATGTCCTCGTGACGCGCCAGCTCCGTTCCTGGAGTGAGGACTGCAGAGGTTCCGCAGGCAACACCAAAGCCGACAATTTCTCCCCAATCAGCGTTACGAAGAACCTTCAGCGCTACACCTGCAACCATGGAATCACCCGCGCCAATCTTGCTTACCGCTTTAACCGTCGGGGCAATCGCCTTTAGGATCCTGTTTCCCGTTATTAAGTAAGCGCCTTCTTCGCCGAGGGATATTAGAACTGCGGTAACTCCTCGATCAATTAGGTTCCCTGCGGCTTCAAATAGTTCTTCTTCAGTGGGAGTGTTCTTCCCGTCCGGAACAAAGATCGTTGTAAGTTCACTCTTATTTGCCTTAATTAGGAAGGGAGACGCGGATGCCCCGACTCTTAGCGCTTCACCCGATGCGTCAAGAATCGTTTTCACGTTCTTTGTCCGCGCCAGCTCTATGGTTTCCTTATAAAAGGACGTGGTTACGTCCGGCGAAAGGCTTCCACTAATGATCAGCAAGCTCGCCCTTTCCAAATAACTCTCAAGTGTTCTACGCAGGCTTGAGGTTTCATCCCTTGTAATTCTTGGCCCGGGCATGCTGAATAGGTATATGGCGTCTGTTAGGCTATCAATAGCAGTTACGTTTATCCGCGTGTCTCCTTCTGTAGAGACAGCCTGAAACGGGACCCCTTCTAAGTTAAGTTGACGTTTCAGAAGGTCACCTGTTTCGCCACCCGATGGGAAGATGGCTAATACTTCAGCGCCAAGCCTCTTAAGAACCCGCGCAACGTTAATACCACCGCCACCTGGGTCAATCCTAACATCTCTGGCTCTATGCTTCTTGTCTGGCTCAATTCCATCCACCCAGAAGCTCTTGTCTAGGCATGGATTTACGGTTAAGGTCAAAATCAGCGATTTCACGGTTTTTAGAATGGCGCACTATCCTCAGTTAAAGAGCGCATCTAAGAATATCACTTTGAGGTTTTTTCCCGCGTGGAAGGCAATTAACGGAACTTCTGTAAAGCCTTTATCACGTTCAGCACTTTCGCGCTACCAAAGGATTGGCGATTTCTCGCGTTTAGCAGGCATCAGCAGAGAACCAAGCACTTTGCAGCGGGAGAATCTATTGGGCGTTAGCTCCGTCACCTGAGTTGTTATAATAACTCTTGTTCCGTTCCGCGGTAGCTCAATTGGCAGAGTCCCGCGGACGGCGGGATTAACCACAACCGTTTCTCCCCAGGACTTCCATTGGTATAATAAGTATTCCTGTATTCCGCGGTAGCTCAATTGGCAGAGCAGGTGGCTGTTAACCACAAGGTTGGAGGTTCGAGTCCTCCCCGCGGAGTATTATCAGCCCGCTGAGAAATGCACCAGTGGGTATACATTCTTCGAAGTGACAGCACGGGTCGCTTTTATTGTGGCGAGACGGGTAACCTGCAAGGACGCCTCAAACAGCACAACGACCCAAATTACGTTTTCACACGTACAACCAAGGTTTTTGAAGGTCCTCGGCGCCTGATATGGAGTAGCAAGTGCGGAAGTCGCTTTGAAGCGGTCAGGCTGTAAAGGAGAATAAAGAAGCGTGGAATAAAACGCTACTTGGAGGTGCACTTGAGGGAAAAACCGCCTACGGGAGGAAGGTAGGGAAGGCGGACCCTAGGAACAATCTTCTTCTCCCTAATGTGTTCAACGTTGTGATTAGCTGGATATGGGCGGACAGCGTCAGAAGATTTACTACGCTTGCAGAGCTTTATTGTTCTATTAGCGGCTGGATTGAGCGCATGGATTTCCCACCCCACAATTGTCGTTTGGAGATGTGTAGACTATGTTGAGTAAGCTGGTATAATAAGCGCGAACTATTCCGCGGTAGCTCAATTGCCAGAGTCCCGCGGACCGCGGGATTAACCTCGCGTCTCGCAGGTTTGGAGGTACGAGTCCTCCCCGCGGAGATCGTTTAACTAAAGGTTTCGCAGTGTGCGGATCTTATGTCCTGAAACCATTTTCTAGGAGGAGTTTAATCAATGATCAACAAGAAGATTGAAAACGCCTTTAACGCCCAGCTCAACGAGGAACTTGGAAGCGCCTATGTCTATCTTTCAATGTCCGCTTACTTTGAATCGCTGAACCTCGCCGGCTTCGCGCACTGGATGCGTGAGCAGGCAAAGGAAGAGATCAGCCACGCTATGAAGTTTTTTGAGCATTTGACCGATAGAAACGGACGTGTCACTCTCTCAGCCCTTAAGGCTCCGAAGACTGACTGGAAGTCCCCACTTTCTGCTTTTCAGGACGCGCTTAAGCACGAGGAATATATTTCCAACTGCATCCATAAACTGGTTGACCTTGCGCAGAAAGAAAAGGACCATCCCGCCTTTGAGTTTCTGCAATGGTTCGTGGATGAGCAGGTTGAGGAGGAGAAAAGCGTGGGCGAAGTCGTGGAGAAGCTGAAGCTAGCTAAGGACCACGCGGCGGCTCTTCTTTTCCTTGACGCCCAACTTGCCAAACGCGAATGATGGTTGATACGTTTGCGAATTTGGCGGATAACATTCGTTTGTAAGCCTGGCACATCAACTCGTGGAGGTTGGTGGAGGGTTTGGTGAGCTCATTTCGGTCCAGCGTTGGCGTGGAATTACATCACTGGCGCGCGATTCGCACGTCTCATCATTAGCGAAAGGGAATCTCAGGGTGCGGAGTAGCCGGTGGGCGGGTTCATCCTCGCCGAGTTCGCGCCTCGGTGAACATGCAGGCTCGAGTCCTCGTCCATCCAGTCGGGAATATGCCACGACTGAAGAAAGCACGGCACGCTGAATCCTTGACGCTCACTGCTCCGCTCTTGGCGGCGGCGATCCTCTTCACGGCGAATTGCGTAAGGTCTAAATCGGCGACTGAAACTTTCTTTCTTTCCTGCTCACCCTACGACGTGAGCGGGGGTGGTTACGCAGTCGCGGTAGAGAATGAAGTCGTTATTCGGGACGAAACGCGCGGAAAATACCTGCCAGTCAGGATTTTCTATCCCGATGCGAGAGGAAGGTTTCCCGTCATTATTTTTTCCCACGGCGCGGGCGGTTCAAAGAACGGAAACGACGCTCTCGCCGAATACTGGGCGAGCTACGGCTTCGTCGTTTTTCTGCCTACGCACGCGGATTCGGTCTCATACAAACCGCGGGGCGAGCGAGCGCCCGCGATGTGGGACCTTCTCGCCGACATCGACACGGACTCCGAAGGCTGGGCTAACCGTGCGCGGGACATTTCCTTCGTCATCGACTCGCTTGACGACATAGAGCGCAGTGTTCCGGAAATTGCCGGTAAGCTCGCCCATACGCGTATCGGCGTGGGCGGACATTCTTACGGCGCATTCACCGCACAGCTCATCGGAGGTGCGACGGTCACGCCTCCCGGCACGGACAAGTCCGTTTCATACAGGGACGACCGCGCGGATGCGATTCTTCTGCTTTCAGGTCAAGGGAGCGGGCAGATGGGTCTGACGCGTGAATCGTGGAAGAAAGTCCAGGTTCCGATGATGTCGATGACGGGAAGCAACGACCGCGCGCTTAAGGGTCAGCCGCCGGAGTGGCGAATGGAGCACTTCAATCTCGCGCCTGCAGGCGACAAGTATTTTGTTTTTATTGACGGCGCCTATCACATGTCGTTCACCGGAAAGCTCGCGGTTTCGCGGTTGGACTTCTTGCGTGAGCGGCTGTTTACGCGACTGATTGATCGTTCCAGTGAGGGGTGGAGTGGCGGTTCGAAGGAAGCGCCTAGCGAAGGGTGGAATCAGAAGGAAATATTCGACTGCGTGAAAATCGAGTCGCTGGCGTTTTGGAACGCCTACTTGAAGGGCGACCCGGATGCCAAGGAATTCCTCACAAGCCGCGGACTTGAACGCATAAGCGAAGGTGCGGTAAAAGTCTCGGTGAAGTAAGACACCCACTGAAACTAAATCTTATTCTCAGGGGTAACACTCCGTATGTTCTTGAGAGTGAAGAATGCCGGGGGAGCGGGGTTTGCGGGGATAACTGGAATCGCCGCGCTCGCCGCAAGCTTGCTTATAGCCTGCGTGCAGGTGAAAGGAACGGAGGCGAAGTCCTCATCGGAAGGAGACAAACCTGTGCAACAAGCGGAAGCGAAGAAAGCAGAAATCAAGGTTGGAGACGAAGCGCCGAATTTCACCCTTCTCGACCAGGACGGGAAGAAACGCAAACTCTCGGATTTCGAAGGTAAATATCTCGTCCTTTACTTCTTCCCGAAGGCTATGACCCCCGGTTGAACGGTGGAGGCTTGCGGGTTCCGCGACACGAACGAAGACTTCAAAAAGCTCGGCGCGGTGGTAGTTGGGGTTAGCGTGGATTCCGTGGAGGAACAGAAAAAGTTCGCCGAGAAGGAGAAGCTAAACTTCATCCTCCTTGCGGACTCGGAGAAGAAAGTTTCCAAGTCATACGGCGTTCTCGGTGAGAAGGGATACGCGAACCGCGTGACATTTCTCATAGACCCCGAAGGGAAGATAGAAAAAATCTATCCGAAGGTTGACCCGAAGACACACAGCGCGGAAATCTTGAAGGACCTCGCCCAGCTGGTGGGTTACGAGGAAAACTGACACTATATTGGGAGATTTATCCCGTTCCTGACCGCGCAACGAGGTCTGCAGTTTCCTTTTCGGCTGAACCACTGTTCAGTCCACGCGCTACTCCGGGGGAAGCACGGGATACTCGTAGTAGAACCACTTGAGTTTCCCGTCTGCGTAGGACTCCTAAAGCTTGCTCGGGTCAAGTTTCATAATAAACGCGTCCATCGGACAATTCTGAATAGACAGGTTTATTTGGTCAACCTTCCCCAGACCTAATTCTACGTATTCGGCGTTAGGATCCCGCACCTACGATACGATATACACTGCCATCAGCGCAGCCCACATAAACGACGGTTTCACCGCCCACAGGATTTAGTCCTATGGCAGGAGAAGAGTCAACGCCACCATCAGTTGAGTAATACCACTTGCGAGTGCCGTCACTTCTCAGCGCATATATCCGACCTCTGGTGTAACCTGGGTAATGTGAAGTCGTTCCGAAATAGATATTACCATCGGCATCAAGTGCAGGGCTTGACCAAATGACTCCGTTAGTTACATACTGCCACTTGAGGGTCCCGTCAGGATTCAGGGCAAGCATTCGTCCATCATTAGAGCCACTGAACTCGCCTATGTAGATTGTTCCGTCGTGAGCTACCGCTGGACTACTCGCGATTTCGCGTCCTATTACGTATTGCCACTTTGTGCTACCGTCTGGGTGAACTGCCCATAGGGAATCTTCATCATCAATTGTTAGTGTGCCAATGTACACTGTGCCATCCGCCCCTACCGCCGGGCTAGAGTACTGGTAGAAAGCGCCGAGTTCTTTTGCCCACCTTAGATAGAAGAAAGCACCATAATCAGCGTATGCAAAAAGCTTGCTCCCCGAACCAGCGTAGATAACGCGCACGCCCGCTCCAGCGTCCCACCAGATTGCGGGACTCGAGAAGTTGTAGGAAGCCTCTACTGGTGCCTGCCACTTCAACGTCCCATTAGGATTCAGAGCAAACAGATAACCGTTCCAGCCCACAACATAGATTGTGCCGTTGGTTGCAATCGCTGGGCTGGAGTCAACCGGACTTGTGCTGTAACGCCACTTTAACGTACCATCCGGATTGAGCGCGTAGAAGTACCCATCATAGCTTCCGAAGTAAACCGTCCCATCTGGACCAATAGCGGGGCTCGACCAGATTCCCCCGCCTGTATCAAATGACCATTTCTCCTGTCCCCAATTAGTGATGGCGTAAAGCCTATGGTCGTCATTCCCGATGTAAACTGTTCCGTCATCAGCGATCGCTGGACTTGAGTAAAAGCCCTCCTTAGGCACTTGGCCCTGTGGGGGAAACCATTTGACCGCAACGTAAGTATCCTCTTGAAATCCGTAGGGGCTTCTTCTATTGTGCATTGGCTCTCTCCCAAACATCCACCAGTCGGCCGGACCGGGGTCCGAGTAGAGTAACCCTATACTTCCTGCCATACTCTTTCCGGCAACGACCCCGATGGGAGTGTTTGTGGAGTTTTGGCCATGACTGGAACTGCCGCAGGATTGCGCCGAGGCGGTTGCCACGGCTGCAACCCAAAAAACCAATAGATGAAATGTTTTAAGAGTAACACCCTTCATAAAACTACCTCCATAAGAAAACACTTTGCACACCAGACTATACTTAGACCGCTAATTGCACAGATATTCGAAAGCCCGAGCCGCGCTTAAACTATTGCATATCCCAAGCATAGATTGACGTGTCTTATTTTTTCTCATTGAGCTACCATTGCTTATTTTGTTCTATTGCGATAATCTCATTTGTGCTTGCCATGTAGACCACACCGTTAAGCCCTATTGATTGAGCACCAAACGCATACCCCAGGCGGCTACTAACAGGCCATCGTTCATTTCCCTGTACATCTAAAGCCAATGCACCAGCCAAGTATAAGTTGCCTTCCGCGTCAACGATAGGTTGTTGTTCATAAGGAAGACCTTGATAACTTCTAAACCACTGAAGGCTACCGTCATTTGAAAACCGATAGACGCTAGCTCGTTGGGGTCCTGTAATTCCAACTATGTAGATTGAGCCGTCCGAACTCAGGGCGGGAACGTTGTAGCTCGCGCCAAAGTCGCCTAACTTTGACTGCCAAATCAAATCGCCCGCGGGTGAGTATGCTGAAACGTATTCTAGACTTTGACCCCCCGCGGTGAACAAGGTTCCATCAGGCCCTATCGCAATCCCATTCCCTATTGCCCCAACCTCCACGGCCCACAACTCGAAACCAGTTTGCGTTAGAGCCAAAATGGAGTCAGATGCATCCCCGTAAGTATGATAGGTCACGTAAACCGTACCGTCACTCGCAAGTGCGGAAGAAACCACTTTGCCATCTCCCTGAAACGTCCACTTCAAGTTTCCTTCGGGGTCAAGAGCGTAAAGTGTGCCATTATCCGTTCCAATGTAAATACTCCCATCCTCTGCTATCGCTGGATGTGAGGAAATCCTTCCATCGCCTTGAAACGTCCACTTCGTCTCGCCCAGCAATCCTATAGCCTGAACAAGTCCATTCTCGTCTCCTACGTAAACCGTGCCATCTTCTCCCACCGCAGGGGATGTTGTTATTGCTCCTCCAACCCCCACGCTGACTCTCAGGATTTCTCCGTCCTCCGTTACCCAGCAAACCTGCCCCGACTCAAGTCCAAACACGAGCGTCCTGCTCCGCCCAATTACTATTGGTGTCGTGATAGTGTGGTTGAACCCTATTTCCTGAAAGTCCAATCTCCATTTGATAACCGGGTCGGAGGGCCCCACGTATGAGCTTCTGAAGGTATGCTGGGGGTCGTGACCATACATCCACCAGTCTCCTCTTGGAACGCGCGTGTTTATCTCAACACTAGTCTCAACCTTGCCGCCAGCGTCATCCGTTATCCTAAGCTTTACGTTGTAAGTGCCTACAATTTCAAAGGTGTACTCTACCGCAGCCAAATCAACTCCGCCAACATCCCACGTAAAAGCTCTGCCGAAATTCCATTCGTAAAAGGTAATCTCCCCGTCCGGGTCGTAGGATGCGCTTGCGTCAAATGCTACGGTTAAAGGAATCTCACCTTCAATAGGATCTGCAGTCAATATTGGGACAGGGGGTACATTCTTCTTCGCGACGTTGGAAGACTCTCCAAGTATGCTGTCCGCATCATACGGCACGACGATAGCGTATGTGGATACGGGGTCAGCAAAACTCTCGTTAAATCGTTTAAGCTCATCTGCTTCGGGTAACGAGTATTCAATCCTCCTAACCTCCGTAAATGGTCCTTCCGCGTTTTCCCCGAACTGGATTGAGTAGCCCGCGACTTGATGAAAGAAATTTTGGGCGATAGGGGTGATGTCTGCAATATTTATTATGCCGTTACTATCGCCGTCTATCCAGTTATTTGTTTCATCCGCAGGCTTTTGAAAATGTTCCGCCAAAGGCGTGATGTCCGCAATCGCGACTGTGCCATTATGGTCGTAATCCCCAACGTTCTTGTATGTCCACGTAAGCGTGTAGGTTCCGTCGCCGTTGTCCATTAGCGCGAGGTCATCCACTTGGTTCTTCACCCCCGTGGGCGGCGCGGAGACGAATCGCCCAGTTGAGCCCGCCTCGGCGGGTGAACGTTGAGCGTTGAGCGTTGAGAGTTCGGAAGACAGAGCGGATTTGAGTTGGGCGAAGAGGGACGCATCCACGCCCGGGGGCGGTTGAAGGGCGTCCAATTCCTTCAGCACGTCCGCAAGGGCTACGGATTTCCCACTCTCGCCCTGGATCAGGTCTGTCTCAAGTTTTTGCTGGATCAGGTCCGTCTCGGGCGTGTCCTTACCCCCAATGAAAACGTCAGGGGCTCCAGGTTCGAGAGTAGGTTCCCTTCCCCCCCCGCAGGTGGAGAAAAGGAGCGCAAAGGCGCAGAAGGTTGTGGAAATTAAAACGGCGCTCAGGGTTTTCTTAGTTCCCATAGCTTCCTCGCTAGACACTGTATTGTAACTCGAAATCCGTAAATGTCAAGGGGTTGAAACAGTAATTTGAAATTTTAGTTTTGGCGGAATGGGGAGGCTTTGGACTAGCGCCGGCTTCGCCTACGTGTGCAGAAGTGGGGAGGTTATCTTGGCCCTGCAAAAATGACGATATCACCCTGTTTGCCTATACGAGTGCGCCAACTACTCAAGTAATTCATCAAGCGAGTTTGGGTCAACTGCCTAAATCAGTTCCGGTTACGCGCTCGCCGCAAGCTTGCTTATAGCCTGCGTGCAGGTGAAAGGAACGGAGGCGAAGTCCTCATCG
>FWWM01000859.1_pt1 | contig 98398 bp, 92 predicted proteins | sample 2228351 | NCBI WGS metagenome assembly FWWM01 (sample SAMEA103939774, study PRJEB20133) | metagenome | reverse complement strand
GCATCACCCCGTCCACGGTCACGGGGGTGGGCGTGCGGGTGGGGGTGAACGTAGGCGCGGGGGTCAGGGTTGGGGTCGCGGTCGCCGTCGCAGTGGCCGTGGCCGCCGGGGCCGGGGCAGGCGCGCAGGCGGTGAGCATCAGGGAGAGCAGAAGGAAGGCAAGCAGAGAATGCATCATCCCTCCAGCAAAAGAAGATCTGACCTGATATTGGGGCTCTACAGGGAACAAAATCTCACCCTGAACAGGAAAAGAAACCGGCAATACAGGGCAAGGGACACGTGGGACATTATACAATCATTTTGATCCAGGCGCCCCCGCGCAGAAACGCAGGGCTTTGGTATTCAAAAAACCATCAAATCGGCTCACAGAAAGGTTGTCAACTTATTCAATCACTTGTATAATTTTTCCTATCTTTTGCATAGTGGAGTTACGAGTGATGGAACAATATGAAGCCCTGAATGGGCAGGGGGCCGCCGGTTCAGATTTTGAACAAAATGAAACTCTGAATCATCAAAGCATGGAGACGCTGCTCCAGGAATCCTCCGGCATAGAACTACCCCAGGCCGGGGAAATACGCCGCGGCGTGATTGCCAGCATCAGCCCATCTCAGATCCTAATCAGCATCGGTGCCAAATCGGAAGGCGTCGTCTCTGGTCGCGAACTGGAAGCCCTTTCAGAAGAAGAGCGTGCCAGCCTCTCGGTTGGTCAGGAAGTATACGTATACGTGGTCAGTGCTGAAGATGCCAACGGAAGTGTCACCCTTTCCCTCAAACGCGCTCAAGAGCAGATGATGTGGGATAAGGTGGAAAAAATGCTGGCCGACCAGGAGGTGATCGAAACCACCATTAGTGGCTACAATAAAGGAGGCCTGATCGTAAACATAGGGGGCCTGCGCGGCTTCGTGCCTGCTTCACAGATCAGCCTGAGCCGCCGCTCCATGGCCGCAGGGGATACCCCTGAGCAACGCTGGGCCAAAATGGTCGGCGAACCAATCACCGTGCGCATCATCGAAGTCGATCGCGGTCGTCGGCGCCTGATCCTTTCGGAGCGCGCCGCCACGTCTGAAACGCGCCAGTCCATCCGTGAGCGAGTGATCTCCGAACTGGAAGTAGGCAAGACCTACACCGGCCGCGTCACCAGCCTGGCCGATTTCGGCGCCTTCGTCAACATCAACGGTGCCGATGGTCTGGTTCACCTCTCCGAGATCTCCTGGGAACCGATTCGCCATCCCAGCGAAGTCCTGCAGCTCGGTCAGGAAGTACAGGTCAAAGTGATCAGCATCGATCGCGAGAAAAAGCGCATCGGCCTCTCGATCCGTCAACTTCAAGAAGACCCCTGGCAGGTCAAAGTGGCCAAATACAGCGTAGGTCAACTGGTCGAAGGGGTGATCACCCGCCTGACCAAATTCGGCGCCTTTGCTCGCATCGAAGGGGACATAGAAGGCCTGATCCACATCTCCGAGATCAGCGATCAGCGCATTAACCATCCTAAAGAAGTGCTCAAAGAGGGCGATGTGAAAACATTGCGCATCGTCCGCATCGAACCTGAACAGCATCGCATCGGCCTCAGCCTGCGCAAGGTGGACTCCGGCGCCTTTGTGGACAAAGACCTGAAATTCCTGATGGCTGAACTGCAACAGGAAACGGAGAACGTCTCCGACGAACCCTCTGCCCCATCAGAACATCCCCCCTCCTGAGCCTGGAGAGCGTATCGTAAGGTGCGCTCTTTTTCACCACCCCATGTACCTGATCGTGGATGCCCACCAGGACCTGGCCTGGAACATGCTGACCTTTGGACGCGACTATCGGCGGTCGGCCGCTGAGACGCGTGCCCTGGAACGCGGCTCCCCGACTGTGGAACGCAATGGCGACACCCTGCTCGGCTGGCCCGACTATCAGCGCGGCCGCGTGGCGGTCATCTTTGCCACCCTGTTCGCTGCCCCATCTCACCGTCGCATGGGAGAATGGGACCGCCTGGTCTACCCGACAGACGACGAAGAGACCGCCCACCGCCTCTACTGGACTCAACTGGAAACCTACCATCGCCTGTGTGATCAAGCCCTCGAACAATTTCAACGGATCGGTTCTCGCGCCGACCTGAACCGGATTCTGACCCCCTGGCAAGCCACCGGCGAGGGGCCGGTCGGCCTGGTCCCTCTCATGGAAGGCGCCGATGGAATCCGCTCCCCCGACGAACTAGCAGAATGGTGGGACGGCGGAGTGCGCCTGATCGGCCTGGCCTGGGCGGCCACGCGCTACAGCGGCGGCACCCATCAACCCGGCCCCCTCACCCCGCAAGGCCGACGTTTACTGGATGCCATGGCCGAATTCCCTTTCACCCTGGACTTGAGTCACATGGACGAAGCGGCTGCCTTAGAAGCCCTGGATCGCTACCCCGGCCCGATCGTAGTCACCCATGCCAACTGCCAGGCCTTGCTCAAAGACCCAGAAAGCAACCGCCATCTTTCCGATCGGGTCATCCAGGGCGTGATCGAGCGCGGCGGCGTGATCGGAGTCGTGCCCTATAATCCCTTTCTCCAGGCTGGCTGGTCCCTTCGGCGCAGCCATCGCCGTGAAGATGTCTCCCTGGCCCGCCTGGCAGATCACATCGATCACATCTGCCAGATCGCCGGTAACGCCCTCCACGCCGGGATTGGTTCTGATTTCGACGGGGGGTTTGGAGTACAATCAGTGCCAATAGAAATTGACACCATCGCCGACCTGCAAAAACTGGCCGATTTCCTCCACCCCCGCGGTTACCAGGAAGAGGACATTGCTGCCATCCTGGGCACAAACTGGCTACGTCACTTGCAGGAGAACCTCCCGTCATGAACACCGAGCCATTGCCTTCCTCAACCCGTTTGCAAGCAGGGCTATGGATCGTCCTGCTTGGCCTGTTCGTGTTCACCGTCGGCGCCAAGCCTGCCTGGTTCGGTTGGGATAGAAGCCCGGCCGTGGGGTTCGTCCAGATCTCTGTGCTGCTGGTAGGATTGGGCATTCTGTGCCTGGGCGGATACCTCACCATAGATGCCTTATGGATAGGCCAGGAACGCACCATCACCGCTGACATCGGCATGCGCCTGGTGGCTACCGGCTACGTAATCGCTGTGTTTGCAGGCATGGCTGACGTATTCGGCCTGGGCACACAGGCCGGACCAGAAGGCCCCTTCTTCGGACCCGTTCAGGCCGGTGGCATCATCATCGGCCAGGCGGTCATCGCTCTCGGATTTTTGATGATGCTCCCCTTTCAGCATCTAAGGAGCAGAACGCCCACCGTCCCTCAGTCTCCTTCTCCTGGTGACCGGCTGCCACCTTCTCCAGGCGATGACAGATCGTCTGCAAAAAACTAAGCCGCCTCAGACGTGAGCCTCGGTGACAGCGTGCCTGCTCTCAAGTCGCCCATCTACGCCCAGGACAGACTGCTCACGCAAACTCCCCAGGCATTGTGCCAGGAGAATGGCAGACAGAATTCCCCTCAGCCCAACAACTTATTGAGCACCACGAAGACGGTAATGATGACCAGTTGCGCCAGAGGATAGAAACTGGCACTATCGAATAGCCGCGCCGCCATGCGACCCTCAAGCGTCTTATACAGCAAATAACCTGGCCGCAACAGGAACCAGACCCCAGCTGTCAGCGTGGCCAACAGATAGGGCCATCCCAGGCGCAGAGGCGAGACGACCGGCAGGAACAGGCTAACTATCACTGTGAGAATCAGCATAGTCAAGGCGATCTGTCCGGCGCGGCGGGGCCCCAGTTGCAACGGGATAGTCTTTGCGTTCACCCGCCGATCCTCCTCCGTGTCATTCCAATCGGCCGGAACATTCTGCCCCCCGATCTCCCAGAAAAACACCCAGGCCAGAGAAAGCAACAGCCATTCCAGGCGCGGCTGTGGCTGAACCACGAAGATCGCCGCAATCGGTCCGCTCGATTTGACAAACCCACTTACCACGGTACGCCAGTAGGTCACCTTGAGCAACAGGCAGTAGATCACCTCCAGTACAGCCGCTGCCAGCAGGATGATCACGATGACTGGATTGAGCAAATACGAACCGATCAGAGCGACCACGAACCAGCCAGCAAACCATAACACTCCGCTGCGATAACTGAGGATACCCTGGGCCAGAGGATAGCGCAGGGCAGAGGCTTCCACGGAATAACCGGGATTGATCCCTCCCACGAATTTTTCCCGGTCCGTCAGAATGCCCACCAGATCGTTCAGGGCATAAATCGCTGTATATGCCGCAAAGGCAGTCAACAGCGAGAGCAAGATGGTCGGCAAAGGTGGGAAATCTCCCAACCAGAGCAGGGCATAAAAGCCAGGCGCAGCAATATCCAACACCCCATGGGTGGTGCGAGAGAGAGCCCAGAAAGGAGAGAGCACAGAGAAAGCCCGATTCATCTTCATCACGAACCTCCCTTGACGAAATGCATGAAGTAGTTCACATCTTCGATACCGTGGACCAGGCGAAACCGCCGGGTGAGTGGATTGAAGATCAGACTGGCACTGCGCACAAAACGCAGGCCGGCCTGTGCCCCCCATTGGCGCAATTCACTGGGGCGAATCAACATCCGATAAACATGGGTGCCACGGGGCAACAGGCGAAAAATATACTCCGCACCGATAATAGCAAACAAAAAGGCTTTAGGCGTGCGGTTGATCGTGGAGAAAAAAGCATGTCCACCGGGCCTGAGCGCCTGAGCGCAGGCCGCGATCACCCTGGACGGTTCGGGCACATGCTCCAGCATTTCCATGCAGGTGACGGCATCAAAGTAGCCGGGGCGCTCGGCGGCGATCTGCTCTGCACTGGCATAGAGATACTCAATGCTCAGCCCCTGAGATTGAGCATGATGGCGTGCCACCTGCAGAGAGGGCTCGGAAAGATCGATGCCGGTCACCCGGGCGCCGCGTTGGGCCAGGGCTTCCGCCAGGATACCGCCTCCACAGCCCACGTCCAGGATGCGAGGCGCCGGAGAGGCGTGATCCAGTTGTTCGAGGATGAATTGCGTCCGCAGGGGATTGATCGTGTGCAGAGTCCCCATTTCCCCCTTTGGATCCCACCAGATGTGGGAGATGCGATCGAACTTCTCAATCTCACCGCTATCTACATTGGTTACCGGGTAAGTCATACTTTTACTCCAATCCATTCTTTCAGAGCGTGAACGGCGCGCTCGATCTCCTGGCGATCAATATCGTTCACAAATACACACTGGCCGATCTCCTTCGGCAGAGGAACACGCTGCAAACCGTTGCGGTGATAAGTGCGCTCCACCAGCGACTCCCACAGAAGGGAAGGATCGAGCAGGTTGTAGTCCAGTTCAAACCCCAGGGAGTGGACCAAACGAAACAGACGCTCCACCTCCCATCCCGATAGGAGCCGCCGTGCTTGAGCAATGAGGGAAGACAGGAGAATATCCAGCAGCACGGCTTCGCCATGCAGAAGATGGTCAGGATAGCGCGCCTCCAGGCCATAACTGAAGGTATGACCAAAATCCACCTTGCGTTCCAGATCGTCCTCGAAGAGATTGGGCTCCAGTTCCTCCAGCATACCTTGGATAGCCCGGTGCAGGATAGCCTCACCCTGCTGGTTCTGGAAACAGGCCTCGACGCTTTCAGGACCGTACCATTCGAGCCAGTCGAACAGTTCGGCATCTCTGATCACGGCCAGTTTGATGATCTCACATACCCCATTCAACAGATGGCGACGTGGCAGAGTCCTGAGAAAGGCCTTATCGAGTAAGACCAGGCGCGGCGGGTGGAACGCCCCCAGACGGTTTTTGCTGCCGTTGAAATTAATGCCGGTCTTGATCCCGATAGACGCGTCAACGTACCCCATCAGGGTGGTTGGCACCTTGATATAGGGAACGCCGCGGCGATAACTGGCCGCCACAAAGCCCACCAGGTCGGTCAACACGCCACCACCGATGGCCAGGATGGGTTCATCACGACGATAAATAGGGAAGGCTTCTAATTCGCGCAGGATACGCAGATAGTGCTCCAGGGTCTTATTCTCTTCTCCGCCCGGAAACGAGACGATACGCGCCTGAATACGATGATGATCGAAGTAGGCACGCATGGCCTCTCCATAGTGGGCCTCGATGGCCGCGTCCACCACCACAAAGCGCCGGGCGTTGATTCGGTGACCGGCCGCCAGCAACGCCGGGTTACTGGGGTGAAACAGGTTCGAAGTGGTGATCACCTCGTAGGTGATGGTTTGGGTATAGATCACGCGGCGGGAGTCAAACAGGTCGTGCTCACTCATACAATCTGTCGCCATTGGTCTTTCGAAGCCAGAATCCGCCGCGCCAGGGCCTGAACCTGTTCCAGACTATGATTGCGATAATTCCCACACTGGGCAATATTGGCATAGGGCACTTCAGTGGCGGTCAGAATGTCGTTCAGGATGCGTTCATACACATCCAGGATGACCTCAGCACGACCTTCATTCAGCAGGATCAGGTAGAAACCGGTCTGGCAGCCCATCAGGCCGACCGAGATGAAGTTCTCCGGGAGATATTTCTGAAAGCCCCACAACATGAAATGCTCAAAGGAGTGCATTTCGGTGGTGCTCAGGAATTCCGTGTTCGGACGATTGATACGCAAATCGATGGAGTAGACCACATCGCCGTTGGGGCCTGGTCGTGCAGCACGCAGTTTCACGTGGGGGGCTTTGAGCAGACGGTGATCCAGTTCGCCTACCGTGCGAACGTCCCAACCGAGTTTCTCTAGATCGATCATAGGCTTTCTCCAAAAACAAGGTGTGACATTGCGTTTGCTCTGGTCACAATCATGACACCACTGCAAAAACGAACCACAGAGTACACCGAGAGCACGGCGTTTTTTGCAGTAGAGTCAATCATTACAGGAATTGCGAGAGATAGCGATAACTATCGTGAAGCGCTTTCTCCCAGGAAGCCACATGATGATAGAGTTCCACCGAAGCGTAGCCGGAGAAACCGTTGTCGGTCAGGGCTTTGAAACTGGCGGCAAAGTCCATCGTTCCCTCGCCGGGAATTTCGTGAAAATGGACAATGCCAGTCAGGGAGTTGGCGACCATTTTATCCATCAACAGTCGTCCGCTGGAGTCGCGAGTGGTGCGCAGGTAGAGGATAATCGGACGGGCTCGTTCGAGCACGTCGAAACTCAGGCCGGGGATAGAGATCAGGTAGACAAAAATCTCGTTGTCGATGGGGGAGGAACCGGCATACAGGCTGTTGTAATCCACAAAGGCTGGAGGTATAGAAATATTCACCGAAGCCAGAATGCTCTCAATGCGTTTGATTTGGGCTGGTCCGGGCCGATCCTCATCGTAGAAGTAGATCGGGTGATCGGGATCTACCAGTAGATATTCGGCCGTCTCTGGGAAGTAGATCAGGTAACGGGCAAAATTCAGATCCAGATGCAGGTCCTCTGACATTTTCACCAGTTTCAGGTTATAGCCTTCCTGGGCATCAGAGACGTGCAAGAAGCGAGCATAGGGAGCGGCTTTGGCCAGAGCGCCCAAGTAGTCCTGCTCCGAACAGTAGTTGTGACACAAATCCAGATGGAGTTGGAAGTGGGGGGAGTTAACTTCCTGTACCAGTTGAATGCCCTGCTCCAGCGTTTCGATGTGCATCCCCGGCTCTGGTTCGATCAGCAGGGTGATGTCCTCGCCCGGGCGAATCTCTTTGAGACACTGATGAATGCTATCAACCAGCAATTCATGAGGGTTGATGGAGGGGTTGTTGACATGTTCATCGCGAATGAAACCACTTCCAAAGGTGACCAGCGGGATGCCCAGTTTGCGCGCCACCCGAATGCCCCGTCGTATCAGGTCAATGCGTCGCTTGCGGCCGGCCAAATCAATGCTCATCAAAGAGGGTTCATGGGGACGCGAAGGAGTGAAGAAATGCGACGCGGTGGCCACACAAGCCGCGCGAACGTTAAGCCGATCCAGCGTTCGCTTAACGGCATCCAGATCGTCATCGGTGATCTCAAACGGATTGAATTGGTCGCGATGAAATGCCAGTTCAATGCCGGGATAGCCGGCTCGATCCACTTCCTGAATGGCATCCAGGAAATTCAATTGGGTCAATCCAAAGGTGCTGTAACTGAGTTGAATCATCGCTTTGGCTCCAGGAAATGAAGTAACCAGGCCGGGGATCGGCAGGTCGCGATGAAATCACAAAGGTGAGTTTGCCATTTTACCTGGCAGAGGGCGATTTTACCATGCTGCGGGTTATCTTTTCGTGTGGAAAGAGGAGTTAATGACTCTCCTGCCAAAACCCTGAGTTTGTACCACGGAGATACGGGGTCACGGAGTTTTTCTTCATTGGTTAGCTCAGTGTCTCCGTGTCTCTGTGGTTCGATTTTGGCCTTTTTGCAGTGGTCTCAGTTAATCAAAACACACCCACGATGGGGTGTGTTGAAGGCAGTCTGTGCCCCCAAGGGGATTCGAACCCCTGTTTTGGCCTTGAAAGGGCCGCGTCCTGGTCCTCTAGACGATGGGGGCTTTCTACAGGCGGCGGGATTGTATCACCACCATCGAGAACGGTCAAGAAAAATCGCCCTAATTTTGGGGTTTCTTCTGTTGACCCTGTAAGGCCAGCAAGTCAACCAGGGTACGGTTGAAGAGCATTCCCGGACTTTCCACACGCAAGGCGGGGATCAGGATGGCCGTTAAGGTGGCGTTGAAGATCGGGACAAAGTCACGCGTCCCTTCGGTCATCAGAACCGCAAAGTCAAATCGCCCGGGGTATTCGATCGTTCCTTCGAGGTCGTAGACCTGAGTGGTGATGCGTACCGGATATTCCTTGAGCATCGAATATCCAGCCCGCACAATGCCGCTGGGGCCCAAATCTTCACGGCGGGCCAGAGCCACAGCAAAGATCTGGCGTTTGAACATGCGCACCACCTCAAAGTGATCGACCAGTTTGGTGGGCATGTGAATGCGGGCCAGCCGCGCATCGACCACTTCCAGGTAGGAACGGGTAGGATCATTCAGCAGTCCCATAGCACCGTTGCTGGAAATGGTAACCCGTCCTACCACACGATAACTGGAGGTGAGAATATCCACCGGGATAACGCGGTGGGTACGCGAGGGGGAGATATCCATAAGCAAAACCGGGCTTATCGAGTCTGATTACGGCCAGGGCGCGAGGCAGAACGTGGCCGGGTGCGAGAGGAGACGCGTTTGCGTAAGGTAGAGCGCCCCGTATTCGGGCTCAGAATGATGTTCAGCCAGGAGATCGCCTTAGGATCGTATTCACGCCGCCCACACACATCACACACCCAGGCAGGAAAGTTGGGAACGGTGATCAGTTCCCCGTTCAACCAGGTAAAGTAAGTGATAAAGTGCAGGCGCATCAGACCAGTGGCGCACTCGGTACACGCAAACGCCTCAGAAGAAGAAGATACAACTTGCCGCTTCATAGAGCCCTTTTACTGCTAATTATACTGCTCTCCAGACGAGTTTTTCTGAGATTTGGGGAGATTTAAGGTGATTGGTGGCTGTGTCAGATATAATCAACTCGCTGGTTTGATCTGCTTTCGAGGAGGCTTTGTATGTCCCCGATGTTTGTGCCCGGCCCGGTAGATGTGGCCGATGAAATCTTGCAGGCCCAGGCCGCGCCGATGTTGCCCCATCGCAGCAAAGAGTTTGAAACCCTGTTCCAGCGCGTATCGGAACGGTCAAAAGCGCTGTTTTTCACCCAATATCGAGTGTTCTTGATGACCTCATCGGGAACGGGTCTGCAAGAAGCCGCAGTGCGCAATTTTGTTGACAAGCGAGTGCTGTGTTGCGTCAATGGGGCGTTCGCCGAGCGCTGGTACCAAGTTGCCCTTTCAAACGGCAAAGAGGCCGAGAAACTGGCCTTTGAATGGGATCAACCCGTCGATCCACAGCGGGTGGCCGAAGCAGTCCGCCGAGGTGCCTTTGAAGCGGTGACGATAGTGCACAACGAAACCTCAACTGGTATGCAGAACCCGGTGCGAGAAATCGCCGAAGCCGTTCGATCCGTCGCACCCGAAACGCTCATCCTGGTAGATGCAGTCTCCTCGTTAGGAGGGGCTCGCATCGAAATGGACGCCTGGGGTCTGGACATGGTGTTGACCTCGTCTCAAAAATGTCTGGCCCTGCCACCCGGCCTGGCTCTGGGAGCGGTTTCGGATCGAGCCTTGAAGAAAGCCGAAACGGTGGAGAACCGCGGTTGGTATTTCGACCTGCTGCGCATGGAACGTCATCGGATGAAGGACTCCACGCCTGCTACGCCGGCCATGGCGCTGATCTATGCCCTGGATAAGCAACTGGATCGCATCTTCGCCGAGGGGTTGGAAAATCGCTTCGCCCGTCACTCGGCCATGGCACGCCGGGTCCAGGAATGGGCCGAGAGCCGCGGCTTTTCCCTGTTTGCTCCAGAAGGCTTTCGCTCACAAACGGTGACTACGATTCGTAACGAACTGGGGTGGGATGTGGGAGCGGTGAATAAGTTCCTGCTAGAGCGGGGCATGCGTATCGCTAACGGTTATGGCACTTTGAAGAACGTTACGTTCCGCATCGCCCACATGGGAGAGTTGCAGATGGAAGACATCGAGCGCCTGCTGGAGGCGCTGGATGAGTTTGGCCGTCAGGCCGGTTAGTTATGCTGGGGCTCTCCGATTCGAGCGTTCCCACCCAGGTCGCAGTTTGAAACCCTGGGCTCTCCAGCCAGAGCCGTCGAAACAGACGCTTGAAGAACGAAGCGGTGAAGGCTTCTTCCACCGCTTCATTTTTCGCTCAGGCGTATCAGAATCTCATCCAGACGAGCCTCGTGCAAACCATTCAACACCAGATCGGCTGCTCCCACCCGTTCGATCGGACCAATCCCAATACAGCGAAAGCCTCCCCGGCGGGCCGCCTCGACCCCAGCAGCCGCATCTTCCACGACCACACATTCCGGCGGCGTCAGACCAAGTTGCCGGGCGGCGAACAGGAATAGATCAGGAGCAGGCTTCTGATGTTCTACGCTATATCCATCGGCAATTGCATCCAGTAACGGTGCAATGCCCAGGCGATCGATCACCTCACGAGCATTCTTACTGGCCGAACCCACGGCTGTTTTCAAACCAGCAGCACGCAGCGCCTGAAGAAACTCTTTCGCACCGGGCAATAGGTCGGCAGGGGTGATCTCGCGGATATATTCCAGATAGTAGTTGTTCTTCCGCTCCATCATCGCCTGCAATGCCTCTTCCGGATAGACTCGCCCCTTGAGCAGGAGCAGCAAGGACTCACGACGAGGGATGCCCCGTAAGGCTTCATTCTCCTGGCGAGTAAACGGAATGCCTATCTCATCGGCCAGACGCTTCCAGGCTCGATAGTGATACTCGGCTGTATCGGTCAGTACTCCATCCAGATCAAAGATAAACCCACGGATCTTCATAACTCAATCCAATCGAGAATGGCCGGCTGACAGGTGAGTCACTTCCACCTGTTGCAAGGTGTCCCGATAGAGGAAACGAAACGTGACGCGTTTCCAGTGGGCCGGTAGTCGAGGAGCAACAGTCCAACCATGCTCATCTACATGCAATCCGCAGAAGCCAAACACTACAGCCTGCCAGATGCCTCCTGCCGAAGCAGCATGGATTCCATCTCCGGCGTTGCCGCGCACATCTCTCAGATCAGCGCGCGCTGCCAGCAGGAAATGACGATAAGCATCTTCCATATGACCGGTCACAGCCGCCAGGATGGCTTGAATAGATGGCCCTAACGAGGAACCGTAGGTGTGATCGGTGCGGGGAGTGTAGTAGTCGTAATTCACTTGAATCTGGCTATCACTGTAGCGATCCCGTAACAGATAGAGCAGCATCAGCACATCAGGTTGTTTGATCACCTGATAGTAATTGGCGGCTTCAATTCCAAAAATTTCATGCATCGAGCGGGTACGCGGCTCATAATCCTCCAGGTTCACATCCTGCAAGTCAAAGTATCCATCAAACTGCTCGATCAGACCATCAGAGCGCTGAGAGACGAGGATCTTTTCGGCCACCTGCTGCCAATGTCTCAGCCGTTCGGGCGTCAGGTTCAGTTGCTGACGCAAATCCGTTGCCCGTAGTGGATAGTGAGTGTCAAGCCAGCCCAACACCTGCAGCCCAGTCTGAATCGTCCATTGGGCCAGAAGGTTGGTATAGGCGTTGTTATTAACGTGGTCGTGATACTCATCTGGGCCAATCACATTGCGATAGCCATATCCCTGGCGTTTTTCATCCCACTCGGCGCGCGAGACAAAGAAGCGCGCCGCTTCCAGGATCAACTCCACACCGCGCTCGGCAAACCAGGCATCATCACCGGTGACTCGCCAGTAATGGTGTGCGCCATAGGCCACATCGGCAGAGATGTGAATGGCCAGGTCGCCAGTCCACACACGCGCCAGTTTCTTGGAGTCATGGAAATCAGGGATCCAGGTAGGGGTGACCTCCTCACCCGTGTCGGCACTTTCCCAGGCAAACCAAGCACCCTCATAGCCGGCCCGGCGGGCTTTCTCACGCGCCGCCGGCAGAGTCAGGTAACGATAATCCAGCAGATTGCGTGCAATATGGGGCGCCGTATAGATAAACACAGGCAGCATGAAAATCTCGGTATCCCAAAAAGCATGGCCGCGATAGCCAAAACCAGATAAGGTCTTGGCCCCAATATTGACTCTCGGATCATGGCGTGAAGCCGCAATCAATAGATGATACAAACTGAAACGAACCGCCAGTTCGGCTTCTTCATCCCCTTCAATGCTGACCTCACATCTCTTCCATTCCTCCTCCCAGGCGCGCCTGTGCGCTTCCAGGCATGCTTCCCAGGACTCGGCATGGAGAACATGCTCCCGTGCCAGGTCGAGAGGGCACTCTGCATCTCGCGAAGTGGCTACGCCAATCAATTTTGTGACCGTCACCGTCTGTCCCGCCTGCACCTGGAACACCTTTCGCACAGTAGGCACTGTTTCAGCGTCCCAATACTCACTGCCAACCAGCGGGCTGCTCTGCAGACGCATGGCCAGCGCCATCTCAATCTGACTGGTGCGGGTGCGGCTACGCAAATAGACCACCTCGGCATCCTGACCCTGGGCAAGGTGGTGCCAGTGAGCCAATCCCTGGTTATCAGCATTTCCGTTGAGAGCAGCACGAATCTCAATCACTCCGTCAAACTCAGGGATGATCTGGCAACGCTGGCACAGCAAATGCTCATCAGCCAGGGATGCAAAACGTTCGAAGTGAAACGTTGCCACCCAACCTGATGGCGAGCGCCAGCGGACACGTCGGGTAAGCACCCCCGATCTCAGGTCGAGAGAACGTTGATATTCCAGGATGCTTCCACTGGTCAATGAGAAACGTTCTCCGTTGAGCAAAACATACATCGGCAACCAGTCAGGCGCGTTCGCCAGTTCGGTAACGACGATAGGTGCATTGTCAAACACTCCGTGCACAAAGGTAGCACGTCGCTCACCCGGATACCCCTCTTCAAACACTCCTCGGGAACAAAGATATCCATTCCCAATAGTGAAGATGGTTTCTTTGTGATGTTGAGTTTTGGGATCGAAGGAATTTTCCGTAACCAGCCACATAGGAGTTCACCGAGGAGGAGAGATTAGCCTTCTTTGGAGCCGGTCGTAGCAATGCTACGAATAAAGTAGCGCTGGAAGACGAAGAAAATGATCAGGATGGGCAAAGTATTGAACAGGGACCCGGCCAGCACAATGGAATACAGGGTGTAATATTCACCTCGAAACCATTGCAAACCAATCGGCAGGGTGAAGTTTTCTGGTGTGCGCAGCACCAGCAACGGCCACATAAAGTTATTCCACGAACCCTGAAAGGTGAGCAAGGCCAGAGTAAGCAATTGAGTCTGGCTGATCGGTAATACAATCCGGAAGAACGTTCCCCATCGGCCCGAGCCATCCATCATCGCCGCTTCTTCCAGCTCTTTGGGGAAGGATTTATAAAACTGAGTCATCATAAATACCCCAAAGGCATCTGCCATGCCCGGCAAGATCACGCCCCAGGGAGTATCGATCAGATTGAAACCAGTGGGAATGGTCAACTCTCCCAGTTTCAATCCACCACGGATCAACCCCGGACCGATAATGAGGAAAGACGGGATCAGCGTGACCACCCCCGGCATCATCATAGAAACCAGCAGCACGTTAAACAGCAGATTCTTGAGAGGAAACTCGATACGAGCGAACGCATATCCCGCCATTGCGCAAAACAACACTCGAGCCAGGGTGACCAGAATCGCAATGGAGACGCTGTTCCATACCCAGCGCGGGAACAGGTCAAACGTCCTCAGAATGGTGCGATAATTTTCCAGGGTAAACGGGGTAGGCCAGTAAATCGGAGGTGTATAGGCGTTTTCCACAGGTTTGAGTGAGAAAACCAGGGTGAAATACAGAGGAGCCAGGGAAAGAATCGCCCAACCGATCAGGATAGCATAGAAGATCGCCTTGCGAATTCGATCGGCAACGACATCTCGATCCCAACGTGCGAGTTCATTCGAAGCAAACATGAATCACCGCCTTTCATCGTTCTGCTGAAGCACCGCTTCCCTCAATGATCCGACGTTGCAGGATGGTCACTGCCAGGATAATCAGAGTGAGAATCACTGCCAGAGCCGAAGCCTGTCCCATTTTGATGGTCGTATCCCGAAAAGCCCACTTGTAGATCAGGTAGGTGATCGTTGTGGTGCTATCCAGTGGGCCACCAGCCGTCATCACGTAAATTTGATCGAACACCTGAAAGCACCCAATCACACCCACTGTAACCACAAAGAAGATCACTGGCCGAAGCATGGGAATAGTGATATAGAAGAACGTCTGAATGCCATTGGCCCCATCAATTTGGGCGGCTTCATAGATGGCTGGAGAAATATCCTGAAGCCCCGCCAGAAAGATCAGCATCAGCGTACCACTGGTTGTGAAGATATTCATGCCCATGATAACGTAAAAGGCTGTACGCGGATCATCCAGCCAGTTGACCTTCAAGCCGGTGATCTGATTGAAAATCCCCTGGGGCGCAAACAGCCAGATAAAGATCAACGAGATCACCACCGAGGAGGTCACTGAGGGCAGATAAAAGATAGTGCGGAACACACGCTGAAAGCGCAACTTCTGATCCATAGCAAAGGCCAGAACCAGACTGAGAAAGGTCTGGATCGGAACGACAATCAGCACATACTTGAACGTATTCGGCAGTGCTTTATACAGAAAAAGTTCATCACTCAGCACACGCTGATACCCCCCCAGACCCAACCACTGGGGCGGCTTCAACAAGTTGTAACTGGTGAACGAAAGATATACCGCATACACCAGGGAGATCACACTAAAGATGGTGAACAGGATCAGCCAGGGCGAAATGAACAAATAGCCATTGACGGCTTCAACAACCTTTTTGCGATTAATTTTGACGCCCATATGGACCTCCTTTTTCAGAAACGTCCCGAAGGCAAAGACGCCTTCGGGACGTTTATCACCTTCCTGAGACCGTTAGCGCAGCGCTTTGCGGATAGCCTCAGCAGCCTGCTTCATGGCATCAGCCACGGGTTGGTTTTCCTTGAAGATTCGCTCCAGCGCTTTGGCCATCTGATCGTTCACGTCTGAGCCCACTGCACCCCAGAAGAACGGTCGAGCACCGAAGAACGACCCCTGGAAGATGGCCGCTGAATTGGGATTATTCTTCAGATAGTCGCTCTCCTGCAGCGATTTGCGCGAAGGCAAAGCAAAGCCGCTCTCCAAAACCGTCTTCTGGCTGGCTTCGCTGGTCAGGAAATTGACCACTTTCCAGGCGGCTTCTGGGTTCTTGGTATTGGCTGAAATTCCCCAGGCTACCGTGAAAATCAGGTTACCCTCTCCGCCTGGCCCGGCTGGCGGCATTACCACACCATACCGAGTATTGGGGAACTGATCGCGCAGATAGGGGATCAACCACCCACCTTCATAGACCATGGCACACTGGCCTTTGCCGAATAGCGTACCCTGCCAGCCCTCGCCCAGGTCCGAAGGCAGTGCCCCAATGCCCTCAGCACGGAAGGACGTGTAGAACTCCGCTGCCTGGATTGCAGCCTCGCTGTCCAGGGTCGTATCCTGGTAGTCCGGAGTCATGATCGAACCGCCATTCTGGAAGACAAACACCGGGAAGCGTCCCGGATCTGGCGGGGTGCAGAAACCATAGATCGGCTTGTTGGGATCGCTCAGATCAGTCAAGGCCTTTGCCGCGGCTTTCAAATCATCCCAGGTCCAATCGTTGGTTGGATACGACAGGCCGGCTTTGTCAAACAAATCCGTATTGTAGAACAGGCCCAGGGTATTGAAATCTTTAGCGATTCCATACAGTTTGCCGTTATACGTGAACGCCTCAACCAGCGAAGGAATGAACTCATCCTTCGAGACACCACTGGCGGCCATTAAATCATCCATAGGCAACAAGACATCGTTCGTCGCCAATTCCAGCCACCAGAAGATGTCTACGTAGAAGATGTCCGGTTCAGTGCCAGCAGCGATGGAAGTCAGTAAGGCCTGTTTGTAGTCACCAGTAATCGGTTCATACTTGACCAGAACATCCGGATTCTCTACCGAGAACTTATACAACAACGACTCAAGCAGAGCCGTTTCAGAGGGGCTGGAAGCCCAACCAGAAAGACGAACCACTGTCTTTTCAGCCTGGACTTCGACGACCTTCTCAACTACCTGAGTCTCGACCACACGCTCGACAATCTTTTCAGGTGTTGGGGCAGCAGCCGGTGCGCAGGCAGACAGAACCAGCGCTACTACAAACACGCCTGCAAGAATTCGAAAGAACGGTTTCATCTCTCACTCCTTTCTCAAGAACAGATTCGAACAGGGAAAGTCGAGTTGGACAAAACTGGAAGAGATATGGTAAAACCGTACAGCCCTGGTTTTGGATAAACCGGTCACCTCCTTTCGCCAAAAGGTTGTGTCCATCACATGACGCACAGGTCTTGGGAGCGGTCTTGCGTCATGAAGGATCCAAACCGGGGTCTCTTTTTCTCAAGCCGAGGCCCGCACAATCAATCGGGGACGGAGCAAAATGTGTCTGGGATCGGGAGTCTCTCCTTCCATCACTGTAATTAACATCTCGACACATTTACGCCCGGCCTCTGCAATCGGTTGACGAATGCTGGTCAGAGGCGGATACAGATATTGCACCATGGGAGCATCATCAAATCCAATAATTGCCAGGTCACGCCCAATTTCAAGGCCACGCTCCCGGGCAGCATACATGGCGCCAATGGCCATAGTATCGTTCAACGCCACAATCGCTGTAGGACGCTTTCCCAGAGGAAGATCCAGCAAGCGCAAAGTCATCTCACGTCCCACGTCGAATGTTCCCTCGCCACGCAGCAGGCAATCCGGGCTAGGCGTCAGACCGGCAGCCTGTAACGCACCCAGATAACCCTGTAAACGATCGTTTCCTACCCGTGACGTCTCAGGCCAGGCCAGGACCGCAATCCGATAATGACCTTTCGCAATCAGATACTCTACGGCCTCACGTGTGCCAGCGGCTCCATCCACGTCCACCCAGGGAAACTCCCATTCTGGATTCGACCGTCCAAACGCTACAAACGGAAACCCGCGCTCCATCAAGAACTGGATACGCGGGTCATCGTATTCCACACTGGAGAGGATAAACCCATCCACCCGGCCAGTATCGATCAATTCACGATACATACTGATCTGCTGAGCCCCCTGACAGAAAGGAAACGGCAACAAATGATATCCTGCCGCTTCCGCTTCCCGCACCATGCTGGAGAGAAACTGATCCAGAATGTGATTGACCTGATCAGGAGGGGTCTGCATCCACGAATAGCCGATCAGGAAACTGCGCCGAAAGCGCATGTTACGCGCCAGGGAATTCGGGCGATACCCCAACTCATGCACCGCATCCAGAATACGCTGGCGGGTTTGTGGAGAGACCTGAATTTGATTATTCAGGACTTTGGAGACCGTTTGATAACTGACACCCGCTCGAATAGCCACTTGTTTGAGGGTCACTCTGGATGCCATGCTTCTCTCCTACGCGAACGTTCGTGCGAACGTTCGCGTATATCCTATCAAGAATCTCCTAACCTGTCAAGGGAAAAATGACCAATGACCGCCTCAAGCCATCCATTTGACTCATCACCGGGGTATCATATTACACACACTGGCTCTCACCCCTCCCCGAAGGCTTCTCATGACCGACTTTTATGGCCATCCCACTCTCTCCCTGGAAAACGCCTGGCTGCGCCTGGATGTCCTCACCCACGCCCTGCGAATCGTCCCCCTCCACCCCCAGGGTCAACCCAACCTATTGGCTGAACTACCTGGCTTTTCCATCCCCTCCCCCTGTGGTGACTTTCTATTCTACGGTGGTCATCGCCTGTGGCACGCTCCCGAAGCCATGCCGCGCACCTACATTCCTGATCAGGACGTTCAGATCACCCCTTTACCCGGCGGACTGCGCCTGGATCATCCAACCGAACCCTGGACTCAAGTTGCCAAACGTCTGGAAATCCGCCTCCACCCTGAACGCCCTCAAGGGATCCTGCACCACGAACTCCGGAACGACGCCCCCTGGCCGATCCAACTTGCCCCCTGGGCGTTGACCATGTTCCGCCTGGGCGGAATCGCTCTCTCCTCAACCAGGCAATACGCTGGACCCCCACGGCCTGCTCCCCAATCGCCAGTTTGTCTTCTGGCCCTACAGTCGCCTTGACGACCCTCGTCTGGTGCTACGTGACGACGTAGTGCTGATCCACGCCCGGTCGGCCTTACCGCCATTCAAATTCGGCTACTTCAATCCCTTTGGCTGGCAGGCATATTTCCTGAATGGAACACTGTTTATGAAAAATTTCAACCCTCATCCTGGCGCTCTCTTCCCAGACAGGGGATGCAACACCGCATGCTACTGTAACGATCGCTTCATCGAACTGGAAAGCCTGGGCCCCCTACAGACTCTTGAACCCGGTCAGACAGCGATTCACATCGCGACCTGGGATCTATCCACCTCGCTGGAACTCTCCCCTCTACCCCCCGAACTACAGACCCTGCTCCTTCAGGAGCGCTTCTCGCCGGACCCCGCTGCCGGCTTGCCCTCCCCAAACAAACCTGCCACCCCCCAGGATACTGAATAACCGCGTCCACCACACATCCCTGGGATCGCAGACGTCCCGTCCGCCCCCGGGGATGGCGGACGTCCCGTCCACAGCTGGGAGCGCGAAAGAAACCACGACCGAAGGTAACCTGCGCACAGAGATTTATCAGGGACAGTTCATCAACAAGGAGTTCGACTTCCCGCTGAATGTGGTCATTCTTGTCAAGACCCATCTCAAGACGTCAGCCCAGGCGCATGTCATTTTGTTCAGCACCGATTTGGAAAGTTTTACAGCCCGCGATGTCCGATCGAGTTCAATTTCCGGGATGCCAGGCAATTCTGGGGTCTCGAGGATTTTATGAACGTGAAAGAAACAGCGGTCACCAATGCTGCCAACCTTTCGCTGTTCATGGTCAACTTCAGCGCGGCCCTGGCAGAGCCCTTTCGTCGGCAAAACCCAAATTTCAGTATGCTCGACTTGAAATCACACGATCGCGGCTATCGCTATGCCAGTGAGACAACAATAAAAATGGGTGTGTCCCAACAACGTCGAGGGAGGGGGGAGCATGGTGGATGGGGGGATGTTGGGGTAAAATCGAGAGGGAACGGAGGTCCTCCCAACCGCTTCCCATGCAGATGACTCGGTCAAACGGAGACAATCCCGGCCTGGCGCCTGAGGCATGAGTGGCAAAGACGCCTGGAAAGAGACCTGGGCCGCATTCCGCTCAACCGCCTGACCGTCCCCAAAATCCCGACAAAATTGGGACACACCCCCGGAACACTGACCGCACCGCCGACCTTTGAATTCGGTAAACGCGAGAGAGCAGGGGAGATGGTAGAATAATAGATGTACGCCTGAGGCAGGTCAGGAGGGATGCGAGAGGGCCAGAGGCAGTCCCTATCTCCAGTTCCAGGCCCGGCCTGGCTGCTGATCGATCCCTCAGGCCAGAACCGCAATGCTTGCGCTCATCTGGAGTGTTCCATGCCTGTTCCCGTGATTGTCGATGCTATTCGAACGCCCGTGGGGTCACTGGGGGGCGCCCTGGCACCGGTCCGCCCGGACGATATGGCCGCCCTGGTGATCCAGGAGATCGTCCGTCGCTCTGATCTGGACCCGACTCTCATCGAAGAAGTGTATTTTGGCTGTGCCAATCAGGCCGGCGAAGATAACCGCAACGTGGCCCGCATGGCCGCCTTGCTGGCCGGGTTGCCGGTAGAAGTGGCAGGCGTGACGGTCAACCGCCTGTGTGCCTCGGGATTGACCGCAGTGAACTTCGCCGCCCGAGCCATCCAACTCGGTGAAGGAGAAGTTTTCATCGCCGGGGGGGTCGAGTCTATGTCTCGCGCTCCCTATTCTCTGCCCAAAGCCGAGGCCGGCTACCTCTTCGGCAACCTCATCGCCTGGGATACCGCCCTGGGCTGGCGCTACCCCAACCCGAAGATGAAAGAACGCTATGGGATCGAATCAATGGGCGAGACAGCCGAAAACATCGCTGCCGAACGCCCTCACCTGACCCGAGAACAGCAAGATGCCTTTGCCCTGCGCTCCCATCAACGGGCCATTGCGGCCATCGATTCGGGGCGCTTCGCAGAAGAAATCGTGCCGGTGCCGGTGCCGCAGAAAAAAGGCGACCCGATCCTGGTCACTACGGATGAACGCCCCCGACGTGACACCAGCCTGGAATCCCTGGCCCGGCTCAAACCGGCCTTTCGCGAGGGCGGCACGGTCACGGCAGGCAACTCCTCCGGGCTAAATGACGGCGCGGCCGCTATCCTGATGATGAGCGAGGAACGCGCCCGCTCGCTAGGACTCCGTCCGCTGGCGCGGGTGGTGGCTTCAGCGGCCGCCGGCGTGCCTCCGCGAGTAATGGGCTATGGGCCGGTCCCGGCCACCCGCAAAGTCCTGGCCCGGGCCGGCCTGCGTGTGGACGATCTCGATCTGATCGAGATCAACGAAGCCTTTGCCGTGCAGACCCTGGCGGTGATGGAAGACCTGGGCCTCGACCCGGAGAAGGTCAACGTCAACGGCGGGGCGATCGCCATTGGTCATCCCCTGGGATGTTCGGGGGCTCGTCTGGTGACCACGCTGGTGCATGAAATGCGTCTGCGGGCTCAACGCGGTCAGCCAGTGCGTTATGGCCTGGTGACCCTGTGTGTGGGTGTAGGCCAGGGAGAGGCGACGATTCTGGAATGGATGGGATAACACCGCCTCCCCGAATGGACTTCCGGCTCGCGATCATCACCGCCCCAAGGCGCGTTCTCTTTGCCCTCCCGCTGCTTTTCCACGCCGCCGCGTGTTCGGCCATCCCCAATCCCTTCCTCCCCCGGAGGGTATCTCTACCTTTCCACCCCCTGGGGTTACCCTGCCTATGAGACGCGTGCTCCTGGCTCTATCGTTGCTGATCCACACCGCCGCGTGTTCGGCCATCCCCAATCCCTTCCTTCCCCCGACGGTTTCTCTGCTCTCCCCATCGCCGATCCCGTGGGGGGCCTTGCCCCTTTCCATAGAAGCCCTGCAAAATGCCACCTACTCACTTCCCGGCTTTGGCGATGCCATCCATGCTTGCCCGTTGGAGAATGGCATCTGCATGGTAGACGATCCGCTCTTTGGTCGGATCGAAGTGACCCTGATCGAGCCGGTGGCCTTTGGCGATCTCAATGGCGATGGCGTCGGGGATGCGGCCGTGCTCCTGGCGGCCAATGCCGGCCGGTCAGGCATATTTGTCTCGTTGCACGCAGTGCTCAACGAAGCCGGACAGCCACGTCCCTCAGCCTCGTCGCGAATTGATGACCGGCCGCGTATTCATCAATTGGCGATAGAGGATGGGGCGATCGTGCTTGAGGCCACCCTGCATGATAGCGACGATCCGGCCTGCTGTCCTGAATGGTCTGTGCGGCGAACATTTCGTCTGGTGGGGCTTTCGCTGATGATGGTGCAGGCCAGCACCTCTCTGCCCGATGGTCGTCAGCGACGCATTGTCATTCAGTCTCCGCAGCCAGGGGAGCAGGTGGGCGAGGCAGTTTCCCTGAACGGCCAGGTGACCATGGCGCCCCCGGGGAACGCCCTGGCCTATCGGGTGTACAATCGAGAGGGCAAAGAATGGTCTGCCGGCTCGCTCAGGGTAGAGTCTCCTCAGCCCGGTGTCCCCGGCACCTTCTCGGCGTGGCTCCCGGCCGATACCCTGCCCTATGGTCGTCTGCGCCTGGTGGTGCTGGACCTGAACCCGGCAGATGGTTCAATCCTGGCCCTGGATTCAGTGGAAATTGTGCGCTGAGCGTGCACGGCCTGATTCCGCCTGAACAGGCACCTGAACGGGCCTGTGGCCTGTCCCAGGGAAAGAAGGTCTGTCCCACTGACCCTGCCTGATATGCCAGCCAGGGGTCGGCGATACATTCGGTCAGGTTTTGCCTGGCCGGAAATTGCCGATCCTCGATTAGTGGTACATCTTATGCTTCGGAGGTGGATATGCCTTACCTGGTTCGTGACTGGATGTCCAGCCCTGTAGTGGTAGTAGACCCTGATTCAAGCGTGTCGTATGCCCTGACGTTGATGCGTCGTCGCCATATTCACAGCGTGATTGTGGACATCGGCGAAAACAACCCTGAATATGGGATCGTCACCCGCCGCGATATTCGTGATAAGATCGTCCTGGCTGACAAAAATCCCGCTGAAACCACCGTGCGCGAGATCATGTCGGGCCCCCTGATTACTGCTCGAGCCGATTGGACTCTCAAGGAGTGTGCGCTGGTGATGCAAAAGCATGGCGTGGATCATCTGCCCGTGGTAGATGATCATGGCAACCTGATCGGCCTGATCTCCCTGACCGACATCTTCATGGCCGTAGAGGAGCAGGGCTGGCAGGAAAGTTAGTTTCAAAAGGCAGGCTGGTGTTGCGCAAACCGAAATATTATGTGGTCTGGAAGGGGCGCTCGCCCGGAATCTACGACTCGTGGGAGGCGTGCGAATCTCAGGTGAAGGGTTTCCCAGGCGCCCAGTTTAAGGCGTTTGACAGCCTGGAAGCCGCAAGGAAGGCATTTGAGGGGACGTATGAGGAGCACATTCAAAAAGCACGTCCGCTGCGCCAGTGGTTGTTTGCGCCCGAGCCGCCCATCATCCCCAGTCTATGTGTGGATGCCGCCTGTTCCGGCGCGCCTGGCCCGGTGGAATATCGCGGCGTGATCACCGAGACGGGTGAAGAAGTGTTCCATGCAGGCCCCTTTCCGGGTGGCACCAACAACATTGGCGAATTTCTGGCCATCGTGCGTGGCCTGGAATGGCTGGCGCGCCGTAATCTGGATTGGGTGGTGTATTCTGACTCGGAAGTGGCGATCGGTTGGGTGCGAGCACGAAAATGCAATACTGACCTGCCACGTACTGAGGAGAACACCATGCTTTTTCACCTGATCGCCCAGGCGGAGGAGCGTTTGAAGCGGTTTAAGGTCATTCGCTTGCGGAAGTGGGATACCGAAGCCTGGGGCGAGAACCCGGCGGATTTTGGGAGAAAGGCTTGACGCGGAGAGGAGAGAGAAACGCCAGGGCGCAGAGACGCAGAGAGACGCGCTGAAAGAAGCGAAAGATGTTCTCCGTCCCCATCGTTTTGGGGCTTGAGCAGTCTGCAGCATACGTGTAACATCAGTGAAGGAGATTGCTATGTCTGACTTTCTTGTTCGCGGCAGGCTTGCCGAAATCGATCCAGATGTGTTCGCTCTGACTCAATTGGAGGCGGAACGTCAGGCCCGCAAGGTGATCCTGATCCCCAGTGAATCCACTGCCCCGCTGGCGGTGCGTGAAGCCCTGGCCTCGGCGTTTCATAACATCTATGCTGAGGGGTATCCTGATGAAGAGACGCGCTGGATGACCGAGGAGGAAATCCTGGATTATCCAATGCGCCTGGCTCATTATCGGCGTTATTCCGACCCGCGTTACTACAAGGGCGTGGAATATGCCGATATTGTGGAAGCCCTGGCTCGTCGCCGTGCGGCGGAAGTGTTTGCCGCCAATGGGTTCACCGCCGATCAGTTGTATGTGAACGTGCAGGCCCTTTCCGGGGGGCCGGCCAACAACGCCGTGTATCAGGCGTTGCTCAATGTGGGCGACACGGTGATGGGCTTGAATCTGCTGCACGGTGGCCACCTCAGCCACGGCTCGCCAGTCAATCGCTCGGGCAAGTGGTTCAAAGCAGTGCACTATACGGTGGACGAGAATGAGCGGCTCGATTACGACCAGATTCGCCACCTGGCCCTGGAGACGCGGCCGAAACTGATCATTGCTGGCTATTCGTCCTATCCGTGGGTGCCCGATTGGGCCGCCTTCCGGGCCATTGCCGATGAGGTGGGGGCGTACTTCCTGGCCGATATTTCTCATTTGGGCGGTCTGGTGGCGGCCGGGGTGATCCCCTCGCCGGTGGGCATTGCCCATGTGGTCATGTCCACCACGCATAAGAGTCTGGATGGCCCGCGCGGGGCAGTGTTGATCACCACCGATGCCGAGATCGCCCGCAAGATCGATCGGGCGGTGTTTCCCGGGGAACAAGGCGGCCCCCATGTCAACGTGTTTGCGGCGCTGGCGGTGGCTTTCAAGATCGCGCGCACCGAGTCGTTCAGGAAACTCCAGGCCCAAACCCTGGTCAACGCCCGAGCCATGGCCGATCAGTTCCAGAAGCGCGGCCTGCGCGTGCCCTTCGGCGGCACGGATACGCACCTGCTCAACCTGGATGTGAGCACCATCCGTGGCAAGGACGGCACCGGCTTGAGTGGCGATCAGGCGGCGCGCATTCTGGACCTGGTGGGGATCGTGGTCAACCGCAATACGATCCCCGGCGATAAGAGCGCCGCCGACCCGAACGGGATTCGCCTGGGCACACCCTGGATCACCCAGCGCGGGTTCGATGAGCAGATTTCCCGCCAGTTAGCCGACATCATCGCCGATGTGTTGCTGGCCTGCGCCCCTCATTCGGTAGATACGCCCCGCAAGGGACGCGTCCGCCGCGCGAAGGTGGACTTTTCAGTGCTGAACGAGGCGCGCCTGAAGGTGCGCACATTGGTCGAGGAGGCCGGTATTGATTACCCCTACCGGAAGAGCGGCTACCCACACTTCTACTTCATAGATGATATGTCCCGCACCCGCGGCGAGACGGTCACCTATGAACTGCGCGGGCGGCGCGTGCGCCAGATGCTGGATTATGCCGTCTCCAGCGATCTCTCGGCGCTGCACACCGGCCGGGTGCAGAAGACTTCGCTGGCCACGCCTGCGGGGGTGGTAGAAGGGGTGCTGGCGAAAGTGGATGAGAGCACCTATCAGTTACAGGTGCCATCCAGCAAGGCGGGCGTGGTGGCCACCTGGTTGCGCGATCTCTCCGATGGCTATGTGTCGTTGCGCCTGGATGGAGAAAAAGATTTCGACCCGGCACGCATGCCCGGACCGTTCGTGGTGATGGAGGTGCGAAAGAAACTCCGAACGCCCCGCCAGGAAACACCTGGGGGCGAGGAAAAACCCTGGTTCGTGGGTGACCCGCGGCGGGGTACGAAGGAAGCGCTGCCGCCCTTCGAGTGGGTGGAACCGACCGGGGGGGAGTTGAAGAAAACTCGCCTGAATCAGGTCCATCGAGACCTGGGCGGCCGCATGGTCCCCTTTGCCGGTTGGGAGATGCCGGTGGTGTATACGTCTATCTACGAGGAACATCTGGCCACGCGGCAGGCGGCCGGCCTGTTCGATGTATCTCATATGGGGGTATATGAGGTGCGAGGAGAGGACGCGGCCTCCTTCCTGGATGCCGTGTGCGCCAATGATTGCGGCGGACTGGAGCCAGGAGAGAGCCTCTACACGCACTTTTTGACCCCCGAGGCTGAGGTGATTGATGATACCCTGGTCTATCGCCGGGCCTGGGATCGCTACCTGGTGGTGGTGAACGCCGCCAACGACGATAAGGATCGGGCCTGGCTGGAGGCGGTGCGCGATGGCCGGGTGCGGATCGATCAGGACAAACCCTGGGCGCGCACCTATGGCTATCAGGCCGAGATCCGCAATTTGCGCGATCCGAAGGCAGGCGATGAGATGCGGGTGGATATTGCCCTGCAGGGGCCGCGGTCGCGGGATGTTTTGCTGTCGTTGGAGATGGATGAGGCAACACGGGCACGCCTGCTGGCGTTGAAACGCACCCAGTTGTGGGAGGCGCGCATCGGCGGATTCGATCTGATCGTCTCGCGCACCGGCTACACCGGTGAGAAGATGGGATTTGAGTTGTTCGTGCACCCGAATCAGGTGGTGGAGTTGTGGTGGGCGTTGCTCAAGGCTGGTGAGCCTTTCGGGTTGAAACCAGTAGGGTTGGGGGCGCGCGATTCGTTGCGCACCGAGGCCGGCCTGCCGCTTTATGGTCATGAGATGGGCGTGGGGTCGGGCAGGTTCGGCGAGCCCGATCTCGGCGTGGGTGAAAGCGGTTTCGGTGCATACGTGAAACTGTATAAACCCTGGTTCATCGGTCGCCAGGCCTATCTGGAGCGTGAGAAGCGGCGCAAGGGTGTGGTGGTGCGCTTCCGCTTTGAGGAACAACGGGTACGGGTGGCTCACCCGGGGGACCCGGTGGTCAATGCCGCCGGGGAACGAATCGGTTGGGTGACCTCCTGCGCCATTGACTCGGAACGCTATCTGACCGGCCAGGCCTATGTAGCGCTGGAGTATTCTCGTGAGGGAACCGCTATCGGGATTCACCAGGGCGGAGCCATGGATCGCCCACCCAGCCCGGCAAAGGTGATCGCGCGCTTTCCCAGGTGGTAACTGACTGCCCGGCCTGCGTCCAACCTGGGTGCAGGAAGAAAAAGGACGGCCAGCGAAACGGCCGTCCTTTTGCGCTTGTCACTGCTCAAGTTCAGGGCTGCAGGCCCATTTCGATCAGGATGTCATCCAGAACGGTCTTGAAGGTGGAGAAGGGTTGGGCGCCCTCGATCAGGCGGGTTTTGGTCTCGCCGTTGACGGTGTAGTTGATCACGAACGAGGGGGTGGCTTTGACTCCCAAAGCGCGGCCATCGATCCCATCCTGGGTGACGCGTTGGGCATATTTGCCGCTGTTCAGGCAGTCGCGGAAGGCCTTCATATCCAGTTGAAGGGCTTCGGCAAAAGCTTCCAGGCGACGGCGGCTGTAATCGCCAACGTTTTCACCGGTGTGATTGGCAAACAGGAGGTCATGATATTCCCAGAATTTGCCCTGGTCACCGGCGCAGTAGGAGGCTTCTGCTGCGTCTTGGGATTCCTGGCCAATGAACAGACCAAAAGAGCGGTAGACGAAACGCACCTTGCCGGTTTTCACGTAGGCTTCGATCAATTGTGGCTCGGTTTGTTTGGCAAAGCGCACACAGAAGGGGCACTGGTAGTCGGAAAATTCGGTGATGGTGATGGGAGCGTTGGGGTCGCCTGTGGCGTTAAAGTCCACGTTAGGGCGTTCGATAAAGTCAGGGGTGATGTATTCGACCGGGCGCAGCGCCGGATAGACCAGAACGCCCGCGATCAGCAGTGCGCCGATCACAACGGCTACAATGGCCAGCAGGCGTTTGCGCATTTGTTCTCGCTGTCGTTTCTCGCGCAGAAGTTGACGTTTGCTTTTGGCTTCAGACATAGGAAACTCCTCAGGGTGGGATCCAGTGAACATCTGGCAATGCTTGCGGAGCAGAAGGCGGCTTCTAGCAAGGCCAGAAAGCGGTCGGGGGGATTTTACCATGTAGCCCAGGGCGATTTGGGAGAGACAAAGGTGTCGTTAACCGCCCAACCCCAGGTTTTCATGGTGATAGCCTGAAGCCTGTCCAGCGGGGTGCCGGATCAGGCGGTCTGGGCTTCTGAAGGAATGGGCAGGGGGATGATCAAGCCCCTGGCGCGGAATTTTTCCACGTAGTCGCGCACGGTCCAATAGTCCAGGCCGACCTGTTCGGCGATGTCGAACAGGGAATGTTGCCCCTCCAGGCGCATCATGATCTTCTCGATGGCCCGGTTCAGGGCCCAGTTCTCGCGCCAGTCCACCCACAGGCCGTGTCCGGAGAGGAATAGAGGGCCGCGGAAGGTGCGCCTGGGAATGTAGTTGCTGGCGTAGATGCGGATGATCTGCTCGGCTACGTCTGCCGCGCCGATGAGCATGTCCTCGTGGATGATGGCCGGGTTATCGTCGTCGGTATGGTATTCCTCGTAGGGCCAGCGGTTGAGGGAAATGCATGGCACGTTGACGCCCGGCCCGTTGATCACGCGTTCATCGTTGGCCGGCGCTGCAGCAAATTCTCGTTCTTCGTGGGGCAGATTGCGCAGCACGGCCTGGGTCACCCGATCCAGCAGGTGGCTGTGCTGTCGGGTGTGGTGCCAGGCCAGGATGTTGCGGTTGCCGGTCATCTCCAGGAAGATGCCACCCCGCAGGTGAGGGATCAGGTCTTCGTGGTGAGCCAGCCAGACGATGGTGCCGATGGTCTCCGGGCCGAACCAGAAGCGAACGCTCATCGAACCGGGCGGCAGTGGTTGTTCTACCAGGCGATGGGCCAGTTCGATGGCGCTGACCACGCCGGCGGCGTCGTCGTTGGCCTGGCGGGGGTGACAGGTGTGGGCCAGCACAACCATTTCCCCAGCCTGGGGATTGGGCCCCCCTTCGGGATGGATGAGGGCCGTGGCCAGGGTGAATCCTGGCTGGGGGTCTGTACGGAATTCGGAACGGATCACGGCCCGGTAGGTGCGGTCCCGGGGCAGACGGTCAAGAACCGCTTTGGGCAGGCAGAAACCCCAGTCCCGTTCGTAGTACTTGAACATCCACGGGACGGCATGAGGGCGCTTTTCGCTTACATATAGATGAGGGCGCAGTTCGTCAAACGACAGGGTGGCGTCCACCGGCAGGGAGTAGGAGACGATGTGCAGGGGGTTGTGACGAAAATCCACAATGCGCTCGCCCCCTTCGATCTCCAGATAGGCCTCGTGAACCACATATCGTTCTGGCACGCGCCAGGTCCAGGCGGGAGCCAGGGGAGGATAGGACTCAATCGTGTAGTGGGCTTCGGGAGGCATGTTGGCACCGATGATCTCCAGTGCCCGGTCGTGATCGTCAGATGCCAGGGTGCGGTGCAGCGGGAACAGTTCGCTCAGGATGGATTTGAGGGAAGGATAGGGGCGCATCGTGTCTCAAGGCAGAGGGATTACCAGGTGGGTTCTTCGATGTAATGCAGTTTTTCCGGGTGTTCGCGTACGATCACAGCCATGTTGTCGTAAAATTCTTGCGCTGTGGCAAAGTGGACTTTGGCAGCGCCAACCTGAATCTCCTTGATGACTCCGGCGGCCAGCAGTTCGTTCATCCCCGGCACGATGTAGGTTTTGACCCGTTCGTTTTTGCGTACGAACATGGAGTAGGTCTTAATGCGCGGCACCCGGTCGTAGCCCACGTAAATGCCTGAAAATTCTTTCACTCGCCGGTAGTCACAGCCCACGTTGTACTCGATGTAGTGATGCATGGAGAAGGTGCTGTTGAAATCCAGGCCGATGCTCAGGATGGTGCCGTTGAGGCGATGGAACAGAGCGAAGACCGAGTTGGGGCCGTAGGCCTCCACATCATCGGCGGCGGCGAATTCCTGCTTGCGGACCCCCCACACGGCAAACGAGTAGATCGGATGGGGAGTGCGGAGGGTGTCGGGACGCAGGCGGGCCAGTTCAGTGATGATGCCCATTTTAGAGGGCGTCTCTAGGATGTCGAAGTAATGGGTTTCCGTCCAGGATTGGAAGTTAAAGGTGGGGAACAGAACCGTACCTTCGGGCCCGACCAGGGCGCACAGGGCGTCAATCACCGTTTCGGCGCCTCCTTCCACACCACCCAGGGATTTGTACGAAGAATGCACCATGATCGTATCGCCGGGCTGAATCCCGGTTTGACGAAAACCATCCAGCAATTCCTGAAAGGTCAGCATCGTTCCTCCGTGTGAAGACGAATGGTCTGCTCATAGGCTTCGAGCAGGCGACGGAAGTTGATCTGCCAATCTGCCCGCTTCTCTGCCAGACGACGGGCGGCCTGGCCGACCCTGGGCAGGTCCTCCCGATGAGCCAGGATGTGTAAGATTGTGGCCACCAGCGCCTGCCAATCTCCATCCGGGAAGAGCCAGCCGGCTTCGCCGTCGCGGATCCACTCTCGATTGGCCGGGATGTCGGAGACCAGGCAGGGCAGGCCACAGGCCAGGGCTTCCATCAGCGAGACCGAGGAGCCGTCTATATGGGAGGGGGAGATGAATAAATCGGCCATATGGTAAAAGCGCGGCAGGTCGCGCTGGGGGATGTGCCCCGGCATGGTCACCCGATCCCACACGTCCCCGCGGCGCAGAATCTCGTGCAGGAGAGAGGCCTGGGATCCGCCGCCCAGCAGCAACAGATCGACCTCCGGGTTCTGGTGCGCTACCTGGACGAAGGCCCGGGCCAGCACGTCCACGCCATAGCGGGGTTCCCAGGAGCGGTTGCAGAACAGGGTGAAGCGGCCGCGCTGTTGCCCCTTCGGGGCCGGGGAGAAGTGAGACAGGTCTACGCCCCAGGGGAAGACCAGCGTTCGCGCAGGGGTCATGCCGTAGGCGATGGCTTTCTGGCGCGTGACCTCGGCATCGCTGACGAAAAACGTGGATCGCCGCAATGTGAAGCGGGTGATCCACCCCATCCAGGCGTTGCGGTGCACGTCCTCCATCAAATCGAAGCCCCACGACATGGTGAGCAACGGGCGGAAGCCAGAGAGAGCGGCCAGGAAGGCGCTGCTCTGGATCGGTCCGGCGTGGATCAGGTCTGGCTTCAGGCGGCGAATCACTCGACGGAAGTCCAGCACCAGGCGCGGCAGATCAGACCAGCGAAACAGGCCCTTTCCACCAGCCCACTGCACCTGTTCTACCGGCAAAGGCACTGGACGGTCTTCCACCTGGCGGGGTCCCCGTTGCAGGCGCAGGTAGAACACCTGGTGTTCCGTCTGGGCTAGTGAGGCCAGGAAGCGGTAGTCGTGGGGCGTGTAATCCAGCGAGACGTACAGGATACGCATCTGAACTCAGCGTTTTATCCCTTCTTCCAGGGCGGTTCGTAGAAAGGTAGCCTGACCACCCTGGCCGGCGCCCAGCGACGCTGATGTTCTACGGTGACTTCCAGCAGCACCCGCTGACCGATCTCGAAGTAGGGTTTGCGCAGATGCGCCAGGGCGATATATTTCTTGAGCACAGGTGACCAGGTAGAGGTGGAAGCGTAGCCCACCTGTTGGCGTCCGACCATCACAGGCAGACTGGCCCGCACAGCCATCGAGGGGATCTGGGGCGGCAGGCCGACCCGGGCAAACAGCCGTTCCATACCTTCCCATTCCACTTCCAGTCCGACCAGGCGCCAGGCTGGCCCGCGACGATGCTCCTGTTCCAGGGCGCGGCGACCGATGAAGTAGCCGGGTTTGTCCAGGGTCACCGTCCAATCCAGGCCCAGTTCAAAAGGAGAGGATTTCTGGGCTTCGATCCAGGCCCGGTTAGCGGGGGTGTAATCCACTTCCAGCATGATCAGGCCGGCTTCCACGCGGGCAATATCCATGGCCAGGATGCCGACCGGAGCAATGCCGTAATCGGCTCCGGCGGCCATTAATGCGTCCCAGATCGGCAGGGCGTCGTCGTTCTCCAGCCAGATCTCATAGCCCAGATCGCCGGTGTAGCCGGTGCGGGTAATGGTGACGGACCGCCCTTGAATGCGATTGTGCATCAGGCGGAAGTATTTCAATCCGTCCACAGATTGCTCAACAACCCGATTGAGCACCTCCCGCGCTTTAGGCCCCTGCAAACTGAGCGCTGCCAGGCGATCGCTGACATCGGTGATGGTCACCTCCAGGCCGATGGCATTCAGGCTCAGCCAGCGCAGATTGGGTTCAGCCGAGGTTAGGCGGAAGGTGGTCTCATCCAGGCGGGCGACTGTGCCGTCGTCGAGCATTTTGCCATCGTCGTCGCACCAACCGGTGTAGTATACCTGTCCGACTTTCATGTTCAGGATGTTGCGGGTGGTGACGCGATGGAGCAGGGCGGCGGCATCGCGGCCCTGGATCAGGTACTTGTACAGGGGCGTCACGTCGATCAGGGCCGCAGCATTGCGGATCGCCCAATATTCCCGGTCGAGGGTCAGATCGTAGGAGCCAGGCACCAGATAGCCAGCCCATCGCCGCCAGTTTTGAGCCAGGGAGAGCCGAGAGGTACGTTCGTGGAAGGGGGTGGTTTTCAGGGTCAACATGGCGATTGGCGTTTACGTAACACAGGATACAACCAGGCCAGCAGACGCCCTCAGGCGCAGGTCGAGTCTGTTTGGGCAACGGACCCGCCTCCTGGATGCCTGACGGCCCGCCAGGGTTGGGGTTGCGTCCATTCTACCGTGAAGGCCGAAGAATGGTCAACCGGGAGCGTTCTGCCCGATGGACATGAAATCTGCTGCCATGCAGGGAACGCGGACGTCTCGTCCGCCCCTGGGAAGGCAGACGTCTCGTCCGCCCCTGGGAGCGCAGACGTCTCGTCCGCCCCTGGGAGCGCAGACGTCTCGTCCGCCCCTGGGAGCGCAGACGTCTCGCCCGCCCCTGGGCAGGCAGATGTCTCGTCTGCCGCTTACCGGCTGCGCCAGGCACAGCCTGGCAGTGCGATGAGCAATAACTGTGAAACATCCCACACTCCCCTACCGACCGTTCGGTAGGGGAGATTTTGCGATATAATACTAAAAAACCCTGGAGTTTCCTATGGACTTCTCTCTCAGCCCTGAACACGAAATGGTTCGCAAGATGGTGCGCGACTTCGCCCAGAAGGAAATTGCGCCCGTTGTCAAAGAATACGATCGGAAGCAGGAACCCATCCCCTTTGCCCTGAAGCGCATGGGAGAATTGGGTATTCTGGGCATCTGCATCCCGGTCCGCTACGGCGGCCAGGGCATGGACTATCTCTCCCTGGGCCTGGCCTGCGAAGAACTGGAAGCCGTGGATACCTCCCTGCGAGTGGTCATGTCGGTCCACGTAGGATTGTGCTCCCTGACCCTGCTCCAGTGGGGAACGGAAGAGCAGAAACAAAAGTTTCTCGTCCCTCTTGCCCGAGGGGAGAAAATCGGCTGCGGAGCCTTCACCGAACCCGGCATGGGGTCAGACGTCGCTGCGATGATCGCCTACGCTCGTCGCGAGGGCGATTACTACATCCTGAACGGTGAGAAGATGTGGATCTCCCTGGCTTCGCGCGCCGACCTGGCCCTGGTGACCGTCAAAACCGATCCATCGGCCCAAAAGCCCTCCCAGGGGCTCTCGACATTTATCGTGGATCTGCATAGCCCGGGCGTCAAGAGGGGTGACATCCATGGCAAACTGGGGGTTCGTGCTGGCTCCACCGGCTGGATCTCATTTACGGATGTCAAGGTGCCGGTCGAAAACCGCATTGGCGAAGAAGGCGAGGGCTTCAAAATCACCATGTCGGCCTTCGATCATGGGCGCTACACGGTCGCTGCCGGCGCCACTGGCATCATTCGCGCCTGCCTGGAAGCCAGCGTAGCCTATGCCAAAACCCGCAAAACCTTTGGCCGGCCGATTGCCGAACATCAGTTGATCCAGGAAAAGATCGCCCACATGCTTCAGGATTACGAGATCGCCCGCCTGCTCTACTATCAGGTCGGCTGGTTGAAGAACATCGGCAAACGATGCACCCTCGAAACTTCCATTGCCAAAAAGTTTGCCACCGAAGCCTCGTTCCATGCCGCTCACGAAGCCATCCAGATACATGGCGCCTATGGTTACAGTGATGAATACGACGTGGAACGCTACCTGCGCAATGCTCGTGGCGCCCTCATCTATGAAGGATCGAGTGAAATCCAAACCCTGATCCAGGCCGGATACGCTTTGGGAACTCGCCAGGACAAACCCTTGCGATGTGAACCGCCGGCCTACAACGAAAAGGAATGGCAATCCTGAGTCCACTGCAAACAGGCCAAAATCGAACCCCAGAGACACGGAAACACTGATCTGAATGAAGAAAAACTCCGTGACTCCCTCTCTCCGTGGTACAAACTCAGGGTTTTGGCAGGAGAGTCAATCCTGAATCCGACTTCTCTATGAAATCTCTTCTCAGTGGAGGCTGCCTTGAAAATCGTCGTCTGTATCAAACAAGTGCCCGACTCGGAAGCAAAAGTGAAAGTCGAGAACGGGCAAATCACCTGGGGCGAGTCACCCCTGGTGATCAACCCTTTTGATGAGTATGCTGTGGAAGGCGCCTTGCAACAAAAGGAAGCCCACGGCGGCACCGTCACAGCGATCTGCATCGGCCCAGAATCGGCCAAAGAAGCCCTCAAACATGCTCTTGCTATGGGCGCCGATGATGCCATCCTGATCTCTGACCCAGCCCTGGAAGCGATGGATAGCCTGGGGGCAGCTCGTGTTCTGGCCGCCGCCATCCAGAAGGTTGGCGATGTGGATATGGTCATGTTTGGCCGCCAGACCCTGGATAATGGCACCGGCCTGACCCCAGCCCAGACGGCGCGTCTCCTGGGCTGGCCCATGCTCGGTTGGGTGGGCCACATCACAGTTGAAGGCAGGAGCGTCATCGTGGAGCGTGTCCTCGAAGAAGGCCGTCAGATCGTCCAGGCCAGCCTGCCGGCGGTCCTAAGCATCGTCCAATCGATCGGGGAACCACGCTATCCCTCCTTCATGGGCATTCGCAGAGCCTCAAAGGCCATCATCCCGGTCTGGACTCTGGCGGATCTGGGATTAAGCGCCCCGGCTGCCGCCCTGCAGCGGGTGGAGATCATGAATCCCCCCGTCCGTGAAACCGTGTGCGAAATCATCACCGGCGATACTCCGGAGGCTATTGCCAGGACGCTGGTGGATAAGATTCTGGCGGAGAAAGTGCTATGAACACCTGGGTATACATTGATCACTTCAAAGGCGAAGTCCAGCCCAGTTCCTGGGAAGCGCTCGGCCTCGGCAAAACCTTTGGCTCCGTCACCGCGATCCTATTCGGCTCCAACGTCAACCCGCTGGTTCAGGCCGCTTTTGAATATGGGGCTGACCAGGTGATCGTGGTTGACGACCCGACCCTGGAAGACTACCGCGCCGAACCCTACGCCTCCACTCTCTCCATGCTCGCTTCTGCCCGGACCCCGGACCTGATCCTGTTCCCCACCACCGCCCGCACCCGCGAACTTGCGGCTATGACAGCCGTGGACCTGAACAGCGGCGTCCTGACCGACGCTACCGCAGTAGAACTCAGCGGTGATCAGATCGTGGTCACTCGTCCGATCTACGAAGGCAAAGTCCTGGAAAAGGCGGTTTGCACCGCCCGGCCGATCCTCATCACCCTGCGAGCGCGTGCCTTTCCCAAACCCCCTCGCCAGCAAGGCCGCAGCGGATCGGTGACCCAGGCCGAAGCCAAAGCCGATATCAAGTCCACCGTTAAGGGTTATGCGGCCACCGAAGCCTCGGTCAACCTGGGAGATGCGCCGGTGATCGTTTCGGGAGGACGTGGCGTGAGCAACAACCCTGCGCTGGGACTGGATGAAAAAGCCACTGCCCAGAAAGGCTTTGAACTGCTCGGCGAACTGGCCGCAGTGCTGGGTGGAGCGGTTGGCGCTTCGCGCGCCGCCGTTGACGCCGGTTACATCAGTTATGCTCATCAGGTCGGCCAGACCGGTAAAGTGGTTTCGCCTGACCTCTATATTGCCTGCGGTATTTCTGGCGCCATTCAACACCTGGTGGGAATGCGCAACTCGAAACTGATCGTGGCTATCAACCAAGACCCTGAAGCGCCTATCTTCCAGCAAGCCCGCTACGGTGTGGTAGGCGATCTGTTCCAGATCGTCCCTGCCCTCACTGCCGAATTCAAGAAGCGATTGGGGAAATAGCCTGGCCCCCTGTTCACCTGCCTGGGGAAGAAAGAGGCTACCCTTTCTTCCCTGGCCTTTTTATGGAGTCCCCCCTGTCCCACGATCGCCACACGCTGCACCGCAAGGAAGCGGATTTCTTTGACACCCTATACGGGGAACACAACCACCATCCTGTCGGATGGCGATTACGCCTGCAACGTGATCTGGCCTCGCTGCTCCGCCATGCCGGCACTCCTCGCCTGGGACGCGTCCTCTCCCTGGGCTGTGGCGATGGTCAGTTCGAGATTCTCCTGGCTCCCCATGCTGACGAAGTCATCGGCATTGACCTTTCTCCTCAGGCGATTGAGCGTGCCACACAAACTGCCCTTCAGGCGGGCTTACACCATGTGCATTTCCACTGCATGCCCTTTGAAGAATTTCCCTGGGAAGAGACATAGATGTGGTTGTTTGCCTGGCATTTTTGCATCACCTTCCGGCAGACGAAATCCCCGCCTTGCTGACCCGTATTGCTCACCATCTTGCTCCCCATGGTCTGTTCTACAGTCTGGGTCCGAACCGAAAGGCCATCCTGCGTCATGTGGTGCGTGCCCTCTTTCCGGCCTTTTACGATCACTTCCATAGCCCCGACGAATGTGAACTCGTTCCCAACGAGTTACGCGCACAATTGCTTCGGGCTGGATTTGCCTCAGTTCACATCGGCTACATTGACCTGACCCTGATCCCGGCTCTGTTTGCCCTGGCCCGGGGTCCGGCCTGGGTGATGTACGCTGCTCGGGCGATAGACTGGCTATGGTGTCATTCCCCTCTGGCGCCCTGGGCTAGTGGCTTTTTCGCTGTGGCCCGAAAAGGCCCCTGACATCCTGCCTTCTAAACTGGATTTTCGCCAATTTTGTCTAAGCACCATATATGTGGTCTCTGGAAAACTGAACCACCATATATGGCGGTTGTTTTCTCGAAAATTTCGTATAAACCATAAAAAGGCGAAACTACAGTTCCTTAAAAAAATCCTGTTGGGTTGCCCAGAAGAACACTTTTGGTGCGCCTGATCGGGGTAGAATGAATACAGTGCCATCAAGGAGAGGCGATCTTTATCTTGTGAAGGAGTCCCTGTGCGTCCTAATCCTCTGCTGAAAAAACTGGGTTTTTCGGATACCGATCGCGTGGTCATCCTCCATGCCGACGATACAGGCATGTGTCATGCCTCGCTTCAGGCATTTGCGGATTTGTGGGAATTCGGCACCGTCTCGTCCGGCGCTGTGATGGTTCCCTGTCCCTGGTTTCGTGCCACGGCGGAGTGGGCTCGCACCCATCCCGAAGCAGACCTGGGGGTTCACGGCACGGTCAATTCGGAGTGGGATGGATACCGCTGGGGCCCCATCTCCACCTGTGACCCTTCTACCGGCCTGATAGACGAGGAAGGATACTTTCACAAGTGCGAAGCCCCTGTGCAGGCCCAGGCTGATCCGGAAGCCGTGCGGAGAGAGATCGAAGCCCAACTGCAGCGCGCCCTTTCGGCCGGCATAGATGTCACCCACCTGGATACCCATATGGGCACCATCACCCATCCCCGCTTCATCGCCGGTTACCTGCAAATCCTGAATCAGGCACGCCTGCCCGGCCTGATCCCTCGTCTGGATGTCGCCGGCCTGAGGCAATTCGGCCTGGATGACGACACCGCCCATCTGTTCGCCAGCCTGATCCAGGAATTGGAAGAGGCGGGCTTCCCAACCCTGGACGCCATTGAATTCATGCCCCTGGATGATCCTCACGACCAGGTCAATCTGGCGCGACGCAAACTCGCCTCCCTGCCGCCGGGGATCACCCACTTCATCATACACCCTGCCATAGATACGCCTGAATTGCGCGCCATCACCCCCGATTGGCCCAGCCGCGTAGCCAACTACCAGGCCTTCATGAGCCAGGAGATTAAGCATTTCCTCAAGAACAATGGCATCCACCTGATTGGCTATCGTCCGATTCGGGATTTAATGGGCAACGACGCCTGAACAGTATGAGCCTTTTCTACCAGGAAGTGTGCGAACAGCCCCAGGCCCTGCAGCGCCTGCTCGAATCCGAGGCGAGTTCGATTCGGGAGGTCGCCAGGGCGATTCGACGGCGCGGGCCGCGTTTCGTGGTCATGGCTGCCCGCGGGAGTTCTGATAACGCCGCTCGTTATGGTCAGTACCTGTTTGGAGCACGCAATCGCCTGCCGGTGGCGCTGGCCACGCCTTCTTTGTTCACCCTGTATAAATCTCCACCACAGTTGAAAGATGCTCTGATCCTGGCCATTTCGCAATCTGGCCAATCCCCTGACATCTGTGCCGTGGTGGAAGAGGGCCATCGCCAGGGAGCGATGACTGTGGCGATCACGAATGATCTCGATTCGCCGCTGGCTGCGCTAGCCGAGGCCAGCATTTCTCTCCATGCCGGCCCGGAACAAGCCATTGCGGCCTCAAAGACCTATACCACCTCCCTCCTGGCCCTGGCCATGCTCTCCTGTGCGCTGGAGGACGACCTGCCGAATCGCTTCCTGAACCGTGTGCCGGCCGCGGCCGAACGGACATTGCAGCAGGCCCAGGCAGTGCTCTCCGCCGCCTCAGCCTACGCCCAGGCCGATGCCTGTGTCACCATCGGGCGGGGCTACAACTACGCCACCGCCTTTGAGATCGCCCTGAAACTCAAGGAACTGGCCTATCTTCTGGCCGAACCCTACTCCTCCGCCGACTTTCAACATGGCCCGGTGGCGCTGGTACAGGATGGTTTTCTGGTGATCGCCACGGTCCCAGGCGGTCGCGTTGCCTCTGAACTGACGCGGTTTCTGGATGGATTGCGACAACGCGGCGCTCGCCTGGTGGTGATCACCTCTGTACCGCGCGCCCTGGCCCTGGCACATACGCCGATTCCCGTGCCGGGCAACCTGCCAGAGTGGCTTTCGCCGATCACAGCGGTCATCCCCGGCCAGTTGTTCGCTCTGGGATTAACGCAAGCCCGCGGCCTGGATCCCGATCGGCCGCGCGGCTTAACCAAAGTCACTCGCACGCGTTGAGAGGGCTACTCTGGTCAGGATTGAAGGCGTTCGGCGACAATTTCAGCCACCTCCTTCACCTGAATGGCTTGCCCGCTGGCTTTGGCCGCATCTGAGAGCATCAACATACAGAAGGGACATCCCACCGCAACGGTATTCGCTCCTGTGGCCTGAATTTCGGCAAAGCGGGCTTCGTTCACCCGTTGTAGACCCGCCTCCTCTTCCTTCCAGACCTGAGCACCACCAGCGCCGCAACAGAACGAGCGTGCTCCGTGGCGAGGCAGTTCCAGCATGGCCACACCCGCCTGTTGCAATACCTGGCGTGGTGCCTCCAGAATGCCATTATGTCGCCCCAGATAGCAGGGATCGTGGAAGGTGACCCTGCCATCAGGAGCAGTGTTCCCCAGCCGAATCCGGCCGGCCTGAAGTAACTCATGGATCAGTTGAGTGTGATGAATCACCTCATACTGCCCACCAAAGGCCGGATACTCATTCTTCAACGTATGCAGACAGTGGGGACAGGTCGTCACAATTCGCCTGGGTTTGACCTCGTTCAACAGTTCCACGTTTTGTGTGGCCAGAGCAAAGAAAATGTCCTCACGACCGGCGCGGCGCGCCGAATCGCCGGTGCAGGTCTCGTTTTTGCCCAACACGGCAAAATTGACTCCCGCCGCATTCAGAATCTGAGCCAGGGCACGAGCGGTTTGCCGCGCTCGTGGATCAGTGGCCGGGGCACATCCTACCCACCACAGGATGTCTGGCTCGGGGTTTTGCTCAATCGTTGGCACGTCCAACCCTTCTGCCCACTTCATCCGATCCGCCTGAGGCATATTCCAGGGATTGTGGTTGCGTTCCATGCCGCGGAAAGCCGTCTCCAGTTGCTTCGGAAAATCGCTCTCCATCAGGGCCAGATAACGCCGAATCTCCAGAATATCGCGCATCGGCTCGTTCCCCACCGGGCAGATGTCCACGCAGGCGCCGCAGGCGGTGCAGGCCCAGATGGCTTCTTTGGGGATCAGGGTGGTGAGTTCCACATCCATGTTCCCATCGAAGCGCAGGTGGTAACGCTTGTTGATCTCCAGCGCGGCCGGGCTGAGAATCTTACCGGTAGTATAGGCCGGGCAGGCCTCCTGGCAGCGGAAACACATGATGCAGGCGTAAGCATCCATGATCTGTTCCCACCCCAGATCGCGCAGCGTTCGAGCACCAAATTGCTCAATAGAGGGATCGTCCAGATTCAGATAACTCATCTGGCCGATGGAAGAACGGTAGGGCTTCAAAGCGATATTGATTGGCGCAAACACCAGATGAATATGCTTGGAACTAGGAAAATAGGGCAGGAACAGGAGCAAGGCCCCCAGATAAACCCAGAAAGAAAGATGTTCGGCTACTGTCAGCCAGCCGGCATCCATCCCGGAGAACAGGCCAGCCACCGCGGAAGAGAAGGGTTGCCAGGCCACGCTTTTGCCTGTCTGGGCCACGTGGAGAGACGAGAATAACAGTCGCCCGCTGTTGAAGAAGAAAATAAAGCAGACGACAATAAACGCATCGCGCGAGATACCCGAACGGGCTCGGGGATGGAGCAGCGTGCTCTCTCGTGTAGAAAGACTGGCCGGCCGGAACACAAAGCGACGAATGGCGATGTACACAATCCCGATCAAAACAGCCACATTGGCAAAGTCGGCTAGGCTGATATAAAACGCTCCCAGCCCGCCCAGATGCTCAAACACGCGCACCCCTGTCAATGCATACACCGGATCGGCCAGATCGGCAATCACCAGCACCAGAAAGCCCCAGCCGATCAGGGCATGGAATACACTGGTCGCCAGGCGTGTACGAAAGACCGACCCAAACAGCAAAACCTGGAAGAATAATTTCCCGACCCGACCTGGCACCACTCGCCAGTCAACCTGACCACGACCGGCCTGGATCTGACGCACCACCCGCGCGCCATTTCGATAGGTCAAATAGATCGAGACCAGCGTAACCAACACAAACAGGATTTTTTCAAGGGGAGTGAGCATGTTGCCTCCGCAGGGGGAAATTTATAGGGGATTGCGCTGCATGACAAACCCATTCTACTATCAAACCGCTTGTTTCTGGATGACGATTTCTTTCCTGCTCTCAAAGTGATTTTTGTCCGTACTCAACCGAGAAGAGATTGACAGGATGGGTGATCAAACCAGCCAGGTTGCTCTTTCTCCATCCATCTCGCCCGGTCTAGTAAAGTGCCTGTATGTCTGCAGGCCTTACCTGCAGACATACATAAAAAGTGACATTTCGAGCGAAAAACTGGTGCAAATTTTGCGATAAATGATATTTGTCATGGCGATTGATTATGTTTGACACAACACTTTGTCATGAGCTAAGATTATATTAATTCCGCACATGCAAAAAGACCTGACATGCAAGGAATGGCTTCTCCCTGTGATACACCTGCATTGTTTCTTTCTTTTTGGAAACAGGATTCTGAAGATGAGGAAAGGAGGTGATCTCTGACTACGTAGAGAACATGCCGTTTCGTTTATAGTGACATGTTGCAAATTTGAGGAAGAAGCCCAAAGTTGAAGGAGAATGCATATGAAACGAACTCTGATCCTCGTTGGCACTCTGCTCATGGTAGGCGCCGTACTGATTGCGTGTGCAACACCCACTCCTGCACCCACCAATACTCCCCAGCCCACACCAGTGCCACCAACCAAAGTGCCTACGCCTACTCCAGTACCACCCACGCCTACACCCGACCCCACCGTGATCGTGGCAGAGATTTTCTCGACGTCGGGTCATGCGGATGCCGCAGCGATCGCGTTTACTTATTGGGACAAGGCCAGTCCGGCAGAGATCCCGGCGGCCTGCGCCAAATGTCACAGTCCGTTTGGCTTTCAGGACTTTCTGACCAACGGCAAGGTGACTGCCGCCGTCCCGGCGCCCGGCAAGCCACTTAATTGTGATACCTGCCACAGTGACGCAGCGAAAGCCCAGAAAGAAGTGATCTTCCCTTCAGGCGTTGCAATCAGTGCTGAGTCGGCAGGCCCTTCATACATCTGCATGAACTGCCATCAGGGACGTCAATCCAAGGTCACTGTGGATGCGACCCTGGCAAACTTTGGGGAGAACCTGGACCCCGATGTAGTCCCGGCTCCCTATAAAGATGCTCAGGGGAACGATGTGCGTCTCGGCTTCCTGAACATTCACTACTACGCTGCTGCAGCAACGTTGTATGGCTCCGAAGTGAAGGGCGGCTATGAGTATGACGGAAAGTCCTACGACGTGAAAAACGCCCATGTGGAGCTGGCTAACTCCTGCATCGGTTGTCACGAGCCACACAGCCTGGAGATTCGCTTCGACACCTGTTCCACCTGCCACGGCGAGGAAGGCCAGACCGCCGAAGGCCTGAAGAATATCCGCGAACCCTCCTCCTTGCGCGACTACGACGGCGATGGTGACATGACAGAGGGCGTGTATTATGAGATCGAGGGACTGCAACAAGCCCTGTATGATACGATCGTCAACTATGCCAGAGAAGTAAACGGTGTTGGCATCGTGTACGATGCTCAGACCTTCCCCTACTGGTTCAAAGATACAGATGGCGACGGCAAAGCCGATGAAGCGGATGGAAACAAAGTTCGCTACACCGACTGGACTCCGCGCCTGCTCAAAGCAGCCTACAACTATCAGACCAGCAAGAAGGATCCCGGTGCGTTTGCTCATGGTGGCAAATACATCATCCAGTTGCTCTACGATTCCATCGAGGATCTGAACGCCGCGCCGAAACTGACCACCAAGACCGATATGAGCAAAATGCATCGCGTAGATGCCGGTCACTTCGATGGCTCTGCTCTGGCGTTCCGTTACTGGGATGCCGCCACAGAGACCAAACCGGCTTTCACGGTGCCATCAGTATGCGCCAAGTGCCACACCGCCAGTGCACTTCCCCTATTGCTGGCCAGCCAACAGTTACCTCAGGCGGGTGTCGCCTCTAGCAATGGCCTGACCTGCACCACCTGCCACGATGCATCCAACTGGCCGAGCCTGTACGCCGTCAAGGAAGTCACCATGCCATCGGGTGCGGTGGTGTCGTTTGGTGAAAACGATGGATCCAACCTGTGTCTGGAATGCCATCAGGGCCGCGAATCCAAGGCTAGCGTGGATCGGTTCATCGCCTCGTTCAACCCGACTGACATGGATGCCGTACCTGAGCCCATCACGGATGCCAGCGGGAATAAAGTTTCCCTCAGTTTCCGCAATATCCATTACTTCCCGGCTGGCGTGACGCTGTTCGGCACCGAAGCCCAGGGCGCGTATGAATTCGACGGCAAGGCCTATGTGGGCAAGAATCAGCACAAAGACTTCAATAAATGCGCTGATTGCCATAACGTCCACGCTCTGGAAATTGACGTAGCCGAAACATGCGGCACCTGTCATATCGGTACGACGGATGCCAAAGCGATCCGGGTCTCGAATGTGGACTATGACGGCGATGGCAATGTGACCGAGGGCATTTCCCAGGAGATCGAGACTCTGCGGTTGGCTCTGTATGATGCTATCCTGAAGTACGTGAAGGCAAAGAAACTGGACGGTATCGTCTATAACCCCTATGCCTACCCGTACTGGTTCCAGGATAAGAACCGTGATGGCCAACCCGACAAGAACGATCAGGGTCGCTCGATCCCGTATTCCACCTGGACGCCCAACCTGCTCAAGGCTGCGTTCAACTTCCAATATGCCACCAAAGATCCCGGTGCCTATGCTCACAACCCGATGTATGTCATCCAGATCTTGATTGACTCGATCGAGGTGATGGGTGGCAATGTGAACAAGTACACGCGGCCATAAGTCGTCTTCAAACCAACAAGAGGAGAGCGGATGCCCTGCTCAGGCATCCGCTCTTTGCTTTTTTCAGGACGGCAATCAGTTGGCGGTCTCCTGCAAAGCGTTTGAGAACGCCCAATGCGCCAGTTTTTACCGCAGAGTGCCGAGGCCGTTGAGAAAAGCCAGAAAAGTTGGAGACTCTGTGCTCTCTGCGTTCTCGGCGGTGAATTTATCTTACCGCAGAGTGCGCGGAGGGCGCAGAGTTTTTGCGTGTTTTCCTGCTCTCTGTTTTCTGGTAGGAATAGAGCGACCGGATTTGTCCGAAATAACCAACCCTGCCTGCAAGATAACAGGCAGGGTTTGGTTTTGATAGATCGCTAGCGGTTACTTAACCACCGGCAATTCTGCCGCCACCCAGGCGTTCATGCCACCAGCCAGGTTGCGGACGTTGGTGTAGCCGATCATGCGCAGGTACATCATGATAAGCGCGCCGCGATGACCCGACTGGCAGAGTATTACGATCGGAGCACCTTTATCGGCAGGCAACTGCGACAGATTGGCAGCAAACTCCTCAAGCGGCAGGTTGATCGCACCTTCAATATGACCGCCTGCAAATTCGTCTGCTGTGCGCACATCTATCACCAGGGGCGCAGGGGTGCCTGCCAGTTCGGTCTGCAGATCAGGAGCTTTGACAGAATAGAAGCCCTCAGGCAAATTGCTCAAGAAGGCATTCAGGTCGCGGAACAGAACGCGATCGACCTCAGGCGCTGTCCCTGCCACAGGGGCTTCTGGAGTGCCGCTTTCCACGGGCAATTCAGCCTTCTTCCAGGCACCCAGACCGCCTGCCAGATTCTTTACGTTGGTGTAGCCCAGCATCTGCAATGCTGCCATGACCATTGCGCCACGATGCCCCGAAGCACAATAGATCACGATCGGTTGATCTTTGGCCGGCAGTTTATCCAGATTGTTCAGCACCTCCCGCACCGGGATGTTCACAGCGCCTTTGATAAAACCATCTTTCTCCAGTTCAGCCGGCTCGCGCACATCCAGCAGGAAGGGTGGATTGGCATCGGCCAGGGCCGCGCTCAGATCGGGGGCTTTGATCGTGCCATATCCGGCCGGCAATGAAGCCAGATATTCAGGCCATTTCGCCGTCCAGTCTACCCAGCCGGCCACCGGCAATTTAGCTGCCTTCCAGGCATTCAGACCACCTGCCAGATTGCGGACATTTTCATAGCCCATCAACTTCAAAGCCATCAGGATGATGGCGCCCCGATGCCCAGAAGCGCAGTAAATCACGACAGGCTTATCTTTGGCGGGCAACTTATCCAGGTTGGCGAACACCTCATTGAATGGGAGGTGGATTGCCCCTTCGATATAGCCGTCTTTTTCCCACTCTGCTGCCGATCGAACATCGATCAGCACTGGCGCCTCACCTGCCAGTTCCTCGGCCAGTTTATCGGCTTTGACCGCATAGAAGTTCTCCGGCAGGCTGCTCAGGAAGTCGTTCAGCATGTCGTACAGGGCTTTATCCTCTACGACTGGCATGCTCAGAGCAGCCGGAGCCGCAGGCAGGGAACCGGTCACCACCGGCAGGTTGGCCTTTTTCCAGGCGTTCAGGCCTCCACCCAGGTTGCGGACATTGGTGTAGCCCAACAGTTTCAAGGCTGCCATGACCAGGGCACCTCGATGACCAGAAGCACAGTAGATCACGATAGGTTCATCCAGGCCAGGCAACTTATCCAGGTTGTTGAGCACCTCACGTACCGGAATGTTTACGGCACCCTCAATGTAACCATCGGTTTCCAGTTCTTTGGGTTCGCGCACATCCAGCAGGAAGGGCGCCTTCTCAGCCAGTTGTTCATTCAGTTTGGCCGCACTGATGGTGCCATATCCATTTTCAGAAGTCAGGCCGGCGACCAGTTCAGTGAACAGAGCCTGCGCATCAGGGGCAACTTCCACCACCGGGACGGGTGTCTCTGTAGCGGGAGGTTCGGTTACCACCACTGCTGGTTCGGTAACTACTGGCGCCGTCGGTGTGGCAGCTGAACCACAGGCACTGAGAAGTATGCTGGTGATCAGCACAAGAACCAGGGAAAGATACATCTTGCGGGTCATTTCTCTCATCTCCTTATGATGTCATGGGATCATTCATTTCAGGCCAGAAACAGCCAGTTGAAGTCCAAAACTTCAGGGAATTTCCGGAACAATCACGTTTCGATTGGCTTCCACCTCCTCAGGAGCAACTTTATCTATCGTCAGGAACAACGCTGCGTTCCCATGGCAGGAATTGCAGGTTGCGGCTTGCGGAGTGCGTCGCTGAATGTTGTGGGGCGTGGCATAGACCCAGGTGGGCAGATTGTTGAAGTTGGGAAGCAGATTCTCCCCATAGAAGGAGAAACTGGTAGGACTGATCGGCACATGTCGCAACGGGACGTACTTATAAGGCCGGGTCATGCTGCGCAGGGGATTGAGGCCGATCAAGAACGTAAAGTAGGTGGCTTGGGTCTCAAAGAATGGCTTGCCTGTCTTCTGGCTGATCGCCACGTGACAACCATCACAGTTGGTATAGGTGATGGAGTGGCATACCTGGCAGGAAAGGTCTTTGCCATGGACCACGTGCATTTGAATATTGTCACGTCCTAACGTGACATCAGGATGGCAGGACTCACAAGTAGGACGCTGCAGGCCATCGTAACGATGATTGGCAGGTGGTAACGTCTTCCCTTCAGGCCCTTTGTGGCATTCGTTACAATTCGAAGGTTGACCATGCAGTTCCTGACCAGTGTGGCAGTCCATACAGTTCATGCGTCCCTGTCGGAAATGCACATCCCCAGGCAAGCCTTCAATCTTCCCCAGATATTCGTTCCCTACACGACTACCATGACAGGCGGTGCACGAACGAGTCATCGGTGGCGTGCGCAGGAAGACGTGTCCCTCAAACAGGCCACCTCCGACACTGGCTGGTTGCCCTACGTGACAATCACCACACGAAGTGTGGCATTTGGCGCAATGGTTGGTAAATGCCTGCTCCAGAGCCGGGTAGTTTGCTCGTGTGCTGCGTTTATTCAGCACAGTCCAGTAGCCTTGCAGCGTGGCGTGCAGGCTATTGGCAAACGAGGCACTGATGTCGGGATGACAGGTACTGCAGGCGTTCTGAGCGCCTTCTCCTGGCCGCGCCACCAGGTTGGTGTGAGCAATGTCCATATCTGACGAGGAGATACCACCGTGGCAGTCCGTGCAGAGGATAGCCCCATGTACGGTCTGGGGGAACTTCGTGGCGTCAACAAACACTTTCTCCCAGGGCTCCAACGGAGCCACCTCACCCCCTCAGCCAACCCCTCTGGATTCGCTTTCGCTGGTTTCCTCCTCTTTGGCCAGAGCCATCAGGCGCTCTTTATCCGAGTGACAGTTCAAACATTCGTTAACGACCTCGGAGGGTGAAGCGGTTGCTGTGGCTGGACGGCTGGTAGAAGTGGCCGGGACAGGCTGAACTGGATCGGGGGTTGTGCTCTGCACTATCGGCTGGATGGCTTTGATCGGTGCACATCCATTTAGCAGCAGAGCCAGGATAATCAGAGAGTTGAGGCCGATAATCTTCTTCATGCGCGCTACCTTTGTGACTAATTTCACAATATTCATAAGCAGTATACACGATAAACACCGATTTGAATAATGTTTATTTATAGTTTTTCTCTATTACAAACGATAAGAACATCCTATAACAACATGACAAACATCATCTTGTTTGCTTATCCTTTTATGCTATTATCATATACAGGTGCCCTATGTTGGATATCCATCAGTTGCACGTGTTCGCCGTTGCAGCAGAGACGCTCAACTTCACGCAGGCGGCACAATTGCTACACATGAGTCAGCCAAGCGTGAGTCAGCATATCCAGGCGTTGGAGCGCTACTTTGATACCACGCTCTTCGTGCGTAATGGACGTCACCTGGAATTGAGTGATGCCGGCCTAACCCTGTTGCCGCTGGCCAAAGAGGCCGTTCGCCTTTCTATGCGGATTGAAGAGACGATGGCCTCATTGAAGACGGGGGTGTATGGTCACCTGATCGTAGGATGCACCACCACTCCGGGCAAATACATCCTGCCCCAATTGCTGGCTCGCTTTCATCAGAAGTATCCTCAAGTGCGAGTCACCTGCCAGGTGACATCGCAGATGGATGCCATGCGCAATCTGGAAGAAGGAAACATTCACTTTGCTCTATTTAGTGTCTCCAGCCAGGAGTTCCCGACCCTGGAGGCGATTCAGTTCATCTGTGATCCGATTGTGCTGATCGCGCCTTTGCATCATCCCTGGGCTACTCGACGCGAGATCGAACCCCATGATTTGCTGGACGGACAATTTATTATGCGCGAGCCCTCTTCGGGGACCTTCCTGACCATTCGTGAGGCTCTGGCCAGGCATGACATCTCCATTTCCGATTTACGCGTCTTGCTTACTCTGGGAAACGCAGAGGCAATCGCGCTGGCCGTGCAGGAGGGCCTTGGCGTCGGGTTTGTCTCTAAGATGGTTGTTGATCGTCTATGTCGCGACCAGGTGGCGGAAATCAAAATTCGCCAAATGGAGATTTGTCGTCAGATTTATATCGGGCGGAACAGTCGTCGTCCGATGACAAATGCCCAAAAAGCGTTTTGGGAGTTCTTGACCACAGAAAGGAATGTCCTGGCCATTCTTTCCTGACCTCATCTGAACCAGATGAGAGACTCTTCTTTGTGAGGTTTCTCCATGAACCCATCTCAATCTTACAAACGCTATCTGGCTATTCTCACGATCGGCTTACTGGTTGGTCTAAGCAGCATGCTCCTGGTGGTGGGGATTGCCCGCGCTTCTCAGAAAATCGGGAACGAAGCGCACCCCTTTCTGGCCGACATCGCCACCCAAGACGAAACGCCTCCCTATCAGGAGTGCATTGGTTGTCATGTGAATATTTACAAGGAATGGCAGAACAGCCCTCACGCCCATGCCTATGATGACCCGGTCTTTATCGAACGCTGGGATTCGTTGGGCAATCCAAAGGATTGTCTGGCCTGTCATACCACCAGTTTCCAGGCTTTTTCTGGAACCTTTACAGCCGAGGGCATTCAATGCGAGGCCTGTCATGGGCCCAGCCTGGAAGAGCATCCGCCAGCGGTCATGCCGGTTCGCACGGATGCTGAATTCTGCGGCTCCTGCCACATTCCTACCCTGGGAGAGTGGCGCCTCACCGGCCATGCGCGTGCGGGGATTACCTGTATTGACTGCCATAACGCTCATAGCCAGAAACCCCTGTTTGCTAATCCAGATGATTTATGTTTGAATTGTCACCGTGACGATATGGGGCCTTATCTGGAGGACCTGCACATCCAGAAAGGCATTGGTTGTGTGGATTGCCACGCTCTGGTCATCCCGCCCGATCCTGTTCCTGTGGATGGGCTGGTTCCTACAGGTCACGCCTTTACGCTGACTCCTCAGACCTGTGTAGCCTGCCACACAGATACTCTCCACGCGGGCTTTTCGTTACCGGGCTATGAGAACGGCGCCAGAGCAGCAATGGCCAATCAGCAAAAAGAAGAACCACCCAAAGGTCCGGAAACACCGTTGGCGCGACCTGACACCCTGGATATTCTGGCCACACAGCAGCGTGTTCAGGCACTCGAGGCTGCTCTGGCCAGCGCGCGATTCTCAGCCCTCTTCCAGGGTGCCATTATCGGTCTGGTGTTAGGAGCCATGACGGTCTACTACCTGACCCGCAACCAGCAACGTATTGGTGAGACGAGCGATCAGAGGTCTGTTCCTTCGGATGGCGAAGTGGTCGATCAGGTATTGGAACAGACGCTTACCTACATCGAACGCGGAATTGAGTGGCTGATTCGGGTAGTTCAGAGAATAGGTGGTCTGTTCTCCCGACGAGGCCAGCCAAGTCGCCCAGAAGAGTCGAAGGAAGAGCGAGATTAGTGTTGCGTGAGGAGGATGTATATGTCGAATTATCCATCCGTCTCTCCAGACGGAGAAGACCGCTCACCTCAAGAGACTTCCTCTCGGCCGTTGTTGAGCCGGCGGGATGTGCTCAAAATTGGAGGAGCCACCCTGGCCGTGGCCGCCATTAGCCAGATAGTGGTGTCGGGGCCGTTCTCGCCTGAGTCGGTGCAGGGATTGCAGCGAGAGGATGCGCACGGAGCCAATGGTTCCAAATATCAGTGGCACATGGTGATTGACCTGTCGCGCTGCATCGGCTGCCAGTACTGCGTTTGGGCCTGCCAGGCGACCAACGATGTGCCTGATGATGATATGCGCTGGAACGTCGTTTTCCCAGAGCAAACTGAAGTGGGCGTCTCGTTTTACATGAATCGGCCCTGTCAGCATTGTCAGGAAGCACCATGCACCCGCGTATGTCCGGTAGGAGCGACCTGGGTGCGCTCTGACGGTATCGTCATGATGGATTATGATCGCTGCATTGGCTGTCGGTATTGCCAGGTGGCCTGCCCCTACGATGTGCGACGCTTCAACTGGCGCACGGTTACGGAAGAAAATCCCTACGCACCCAATTGGGGCTCCCCAGAAGTGCCGCGACGACCGCGCGGTGTGGTGGAAAAGTGCACCTTCTGCGTCCATCGGATTGATCGTGGTCTGGAACAGGGGCTTACCCCTGGCGTGGATCGCGCCGCCACGCCCGCCTGTGTGGTAGCCTGCCCGGTCAACGCCCGTATCTTTGGGAACATCCTGGATGAGGAAAGCCCCGTCTCACGCTACCTGCGTGAACATGATACGTTCCGCCTGCGAGAAGAATGGGGCACGCAGCCGAAAGTGCACTACGTTCGCCCGACCAGGCAAAGAGGATAGAAGAGGACACCATGTTACGAGCCATTACCTATCGCCTGACGTATCGCCCACTTCAAACCTGGTTGACTTCGTTGATGATCACGTTTGGCCTTGGCCTGATCGCCATGATCGTGGTTCTTATGCGAGGGCTGCAGGTGACCAACTTGAGCGATCGCGTGCCATGGGGGCTGTGGATTACGATTGACCTTTCGGCCATTGCCCTGGGCGCCGGTGCCTTTACCTTTTCGGCCGCAGTATATATCTTTCGCATCCGCAGCCTGGAAGTGCTGGCCCGTCCCGCTGTGTTTATCGGCTTCCTGGGATACACCTCTGCCATGCTGGCTCTGGCAATGGACATCGGCCGGCCAGATCGTTTCTGGCACCCTCTGGTGTATTGGAATGTACATTCCGTGCTGTGGGAAGTGACCTGGTGTGTGGTGCTCTACTCGACCGTGTTGACCCTGGAAGTGCTGGCTGTATTGGGCGATTCGCGCCTGGGCAAACGCTGGCCCCGCCTGCGTCACTATGGTCACCTGGCCCATCGTGCCACTCCCTTCCTGGCTATTATCGGCATGGGTCTCTCGCTTCTACACCAGTCTTCACTGGGGGCCACCTATGGGGTGTTAAGCGGGCGGGCCATCTGGTACAAGCCCTCTCTGCCGATCATGTTCATCATCTCGGCCATCGCTGGCGGCATGTCTCTGACCATGTTGGCCAGTATGATCGTGGGCCGCATTCGCCATCAACAATACTTGCCGCCGACAGTCTGCATCAGTGTGACCAAGACGATCGGCTTCATCACATTAGGCTATCTGTACATCAAAATTTGGGATTGGGCTGTGACCAACTACTATAGCCACAACCCTGCTACCGCCGGCATGTTGGAGCGCCTGCACGCGACCACCCCTTACACGGCTACCTTCTGGGGGATTGAGGTGGTGCTGGGCGGGCTGGCTCCGGCCTTGATCCTGCTTCTGCCTGATTTATGTGAACGTCGCGATCTGGTCATGCTGGCGCTGGCTTCCATTGTCCTGGGTGTGATTGTCAATCGCTGGAACGTCACCCTCTCTGGTCTGGTCGCCCCACCTGCCTGGTCGCCAGGGATTCTGGGCAACCCGATTGCCGTTTCCTATGCGCCTTCGGTGATCGAACTGCTGGTGGCAGCAGGCATTGTCTCCTACGCTTTACTTGGCTTTACCCTGGGGGTACGCTATTTTGATATTTACCCCCGTCACGTGCGACACGCTGCCGACGATTAGCCTGACACCTGGCCAGAGATGGCTTCCTTTCAGAAATCAGGCCCGCCGTATGGCGGGCCTGGGCTTCTCCACTGGAGACAGGGCTTTTCAAAGTTCGAATCTTTGGGCCTTTCTTACAGTGGCCGTGACTCTCAGTAACATAAAATTGTACCGCCGACCTATGGTCGGCACACTACCAGGCAAAGCCTGGCGGTACAAAAAGAGGTGGAACATTAAATCTTTAAAAAACCCTCCCCTGGAGAGAAAAGCACTCAGCATCAGGCAAGATTTCGGGTAAAATCGGATCACAGTTTATTCTCTGCTCCCAGAAACCGATGATGATGCCTTCCTCCGCCCCTCCTGATTGGTTAGCGGTAGCCCGTCTGTTGCTGATCTCCCGTTTGCTCGATGAACTTGAGGAGCGTGAACTGGCACCCACCGGCCGGGTGCCCTATCAATTCTCGGCCAAAGGCCATGAACTCTCCCAGATCCTCATGGCCTTGCGACTTACCCATCCGCATGATGGGGCCACAGTGTATTACCGCTCGCGTCCCTTTATGCTGGCTGCCGGCCTGAGTCTGCCCGAAGCCGTTGCCGCAGCCATGGCCAAAACCGGTTCGCCCTCTGAAGGTCGCGATGCTGGCGTGATGTTCCACCTCAAACCACGTCGTGGCGTGACTGTGCTGCCCACTTCTGGCAACGTAGGGGCCCAATATTCGCCCGCCGCCGGTTGGGCACATGCGATTGTATATTATCGCACTGTGCTCGGCGAGGCCGAGTGGGAAGGTGCCATAGCAGTCGCCCATGGCGGCGAAGGTTCTACGGCCGCCAATGGCTTTTGGGCGGCTCTGAATATCGCCACCACCCGTCGTCTGCCGCTGATCTTTTTCATTGAAGATAACGGCTTTGCCATTTCGGTGCGCTCCCATCTGCAAACGCCGGGCGGGAGCATCTCCGAAAATCTGCGCGGCTTTAAGCACCTGCTCATCCTGCACGGCGACGGGGCAGACCCCCTCGAAGCCGATCAATTGATTTCCCAGGCAGTCACCCATGTCCGCTCTGGGCAGGGACCCTGTTTGCTGCATCTGCGCGTGCCGCGCCTGTGTGGTCATACCTTTGTGGACGATCAGGCTTACAAAACCGACCAGGAACGTCAAGAAGATCAGCAACGGGACCCTCTGAACCGATTGAAGGCGTTTCTGCCCGACCTGGATTGGACCACCCTCGAACGGGATGTAGCCGCCGAAGTGCGGACCGTGGTGGACGAAGTCGCTTCCTGGCCGGACCCCGATCCGGCTTCGGCGACCCGACATCTTTTCGCCCCTCGACGACCTCCTGAGCCTCCTGCTGAGACCCGTTCCGAGGGGCCACGAGTCAACCTGATCGACGCGGTACGCCGCACCCTGGAGGTGGAAATGAGGCGCAACCCGCGCCTGCTGATCTTCGGTGAAGACGTGGGCGCCAAAGGCGGTGTTCACGGGGCCACGGCTCGCCTGCAATCCCTCTTTGGAGAATCGCGCGTCTTCGATACTTCCCTCTCTGAGGATGGAATCGTGGGTAGTGCCGTGGGCATGGCCCTGGCCGGGCTACGTCCAGTGCCGGAGATCCAGTTTCGCAAATACGCCGACCCCGCCACCGAACAGATCAACGACCTGGGGACGATCCGCTGGCGCACAGCGGGCAAGTTCGCTGCGCCAGTGGTGATCCGCATTCCAGTCGGGTTTGGCAAGAAAGTGGGCGACCCGTGGCATTCTGTCAGCGGCGAGGCGATCTTTGCTCATACCCCTGGTTTGCGTATTGCCTACCCCTCCAACGCAGCCGATGCGGCCGGCCTGATGCGCACCGCCCTGCGCGAGGAAGACCCCACCCTGTTCCTCGAGCATCGCGCCCTGCTCGATACGGCTATCGCCCGCCGTCCCTATCCGGGCGACGATTACCTGCTTCCTTTTGGGCAGGCCGCCCTGCGGGTCCAGGGTGACGCGCTGACGGTGATCACCTGGGGGGCGATGACTCATCGGGTGGTAGAGGCCGCTCAGGAGTTCAGCGGGCGCGTCGAAGTCCTGGACCTACGCACCATCATCCCCTGGGACCAAGAACGAGTGCTGGAGTCGGTCCGCAAAACCGGCAAATGTCTGATCGTCCATGAAGACGGCCTGACCTGTGGCTTCGGCGCCGAGATCGCGGCCGTGATCGCCGAACAGGCCTTTACCGATCTCGACGCACCGATCCGACGGCTGGCCGTGCCCGATGTGCCCATTCCTTACCATCCCGGCCTGATGAATGCGGTCCTGCCGCAGGTAAGTGACATTGCAGGCGCGATGCGCGACCTGCTGAATTTCTAACCTCGCAAAAGGTGAACATGTTGCTCGACGATCTGGATCATCTCTACCGCATCGACTCGCTCCACATGCGAGACGAACTGGAACATCTCCCCGATCAACTGGAACAGGCCTATGCCCTGGGTATGAGCGCTGCGCTCGATCTTGCCTCCTCCCCCCCTGCCCAGGTGGTGATCGCCGGCATGGGCGGATCAGCCATCGGCGGTGACCTGCTGGCAGGCTATATAGCCGAGACCTGTCCGGTTCCGGTCTTTGTGCATCGCGATTATGGCCTGCCGGCCTTCGCTCGGGGTGAGCACACTCTGATCATCTGCTCTTCTCATTCTGGCAATACTGAAGAGACGCTGGACTCGTTTGAAGCCGCACAACGGGCACATTGCCGCATCGTTGCCCTGTGCACCGGCGGCGAACTGGCGCGCCGCGCCCATCAGGCCGGCGTTCCGCTCCTGACGTTTGAGCACAGGGGTCAACCCCGCGCGGCCCTGGGGTTTTCCTTCGGTCTCTTGCTGGCACTTTTCGTCCGTCTGGGTCTGATCCCCGATCAGGCCGAGGAGGTACAGCGAGCAGTGCAGGCGATGCGTCGCTTACAGCAGAATTTACGTCCAGAGGTAGAAAGTGTTCATAATCCGGCCAAGCGCTACGCCGGTCAACTGATGGGACGTTGGGTGACCATTTTCGGTTCCGGGCGCCTGGCCGCCGTAGCCCGCCGCATGAAGACCCAGATCAATGAACTGGCCAAGGCGCCGGCTGTGTTTGAAATCCTGCCTGAGGCCGATCACAACACCCTGGCGGGCACAATCCAACCTGCTGACCTGATCCAGGCCCATACCATGTACCTCTTTCTACGCGCCCCTTCAGATCATCCCCGCAATCGCCTGCGCTCTGACCTTACCCGCCAGCACTTTTTGCTGGAAGGCGCCAACACCGATGTACTGGATGCCAGTGGCGAAGGCCCTCTGGCGCATATGTGGAGCCTGATTCTCTTTGGAGATTACATGGCCTATTACCTGGCTATCGCCTATGGCATTGACCCCACCCCCGTGGATGCGCTGGTTCACTTGAAAAATGCCTTGAAGTCTGGTTAGTCGGGTGGTCTGTTTGTCGGTTAGTCGGTTAGTCGGGTAGTCGGTCGGTCGGGTGGTCTGTTTGTCGGTTAGTCGGTTAGTCGGGTAGTCGGTCGGTCGGGTGGTCTGTTTGTCGGTTAGTCTGTTAGTCGGGTAGTCGGTCGGGTGGTCTGTTTGTCGGTTAGTCTGTTAGTCGGGTAGTCGGTCGGGTGGTTGGGTGGTCGGGTAGTCTCGTGTTTTCTTGAAGCAACCTGGACTTCTGGACACTGTTCATGAAACGCCTCTCACCTCTCGCCCTGCGCGACCGGATCGGCCTCGTCCTGCTTATCACAGGCTTCCTTCTCCGTTTGCGCCCCTATCTGGCTAACCGCTCCCTGTGGCTCGACGAGGCCATGCTGGCCATCAACATCGTCCAGCGATCCTACCTCGAATTGACGCACTGGCTGGAATACGATCAGCAGGCGCCGATTGGCTTTCTCTGGGCACAAAAAACTGCCGTTCTGCTCTTTGGGAATCACGAATTGGCCCTGCGGCTGATCCCCTTCCTGGCTGGCTGCCTGTCCCTGGGAATAATGTATCGTCTCACTCGCTGGCTTCCCTCCCCGTCTGACAATGCCGCTCTGGCCCTGTTTGCCCTTTCGACCACCCTGATTTACTACACTTCGGAAGCCAAGCAATACATTCTGGACGTGCTGGCTGCATCAGGGCTGCTGATGGCATTCCTGCCCGTGCTCCGATCTCCCCTGGAAGACCTTTCCTGGCGCAAAGTGGCCTGGCTGGCAGTGCTGGGCGCCGGGCTGATCTGGTTCTCTCACCCGGCCATCTTCACCCTGGCGGCGGTGGGTCTGATCTGGATGCTGCGGGTGCTGGTGGAGCAACGCTGGCGTGCTCTGCTTCAACCGCTGGCTGTCGGTGGTCTGTGGCTGTTCAGTTTTGGCGTCTTCTATTTACGCTTCCTGCGCCGTTCGATCACTGCCGATGTCCTGCTAGACTACTGGGGAGATGCCTTCCTGCCCCTCTCTCCTCACCTGGGAACCTGGTTCTTAGAAACCATCCCGGGGCTGTTTTCCTTCACGCTAGGACTGAATATCCCCCCCTGGCCTGGCCTGGCCCTGATCCTGATCGGTGGGGGATTGCTGATCCGGCGTGATCGAGTTCTGGGAGGAGTGTTGATTTTTCCGATCGTGTTTGCCCTGCTGGCCTCGGCGCTGCGGGCTTATCCCTTCGCCGGACGGATGTTGCTCTTCACCACCCCGGCCTTCCTGATGCTGATCGGGGAAGGACTCTCCCTCCCGAGCGTACTCTTTCGCCGCTCCCCAGGCGCTTCTTTCTGGACCTCGAGCCTGCTGGCTGTGACCCTGATCGTTTTCCACGCCCCAAAACCGATCCAGGACCTGCTCACCCCTCGCATGAGGGAACACATCCGCCCGGCGCTGGCTTATCTGCGCGACCATCGTCAACCTGGCGATCTGATGTACGTCTACTACTGGGCCGAACCTGCGGTGCGCTATTACGCCCCCAAATTTGGTTTCCAGATGAGCGACTTTATCCTGGGGAGCGATCACCATCGTCAACCCGAAGCCTATCATGCCGAACTGGATGCCCTGCGCGGTCACCCTCGGGTGTGGGTGCTCTTCTCCCATGTCTATGAGCGGGGAGACTACAACGAACGTCAATACATCCTGGACTATTTGAACGAGATCGGTAAACCACGCCGTCGGGTGCGCTTTCCGGGCACGTCGGTGTATCTGTATCTCTACGATTTGCGCTAGACCAGGGGTGAACAGCCAGGGCGACCTGGGATGGCGAATGTTTGGTCTGCCAACAGGGGTCAGCCCACAAATGGCGTTGTTGAGCCTCTACTTGCGCTGCGGTTTCAGAAGTAGAACAACCTTTTTGCAGTCAAGCCACACGTATAAAAAGCCTGGCTGATCCTTCCCTTCTCCTGTCCAAAAGAAGGTACAATCTACGGCATGAAAGCCCATCTCCTATCGTTGCTTCCCGATGTTTTGCTCCCTTCCCTAAAAAACACCTATGATGCCATTCGACGCCTGCCGCAACTCCCCTCGGCCTACCTGCATCCCTGGCGACGGGAAAGCATGCGCCACCTGGCGGCTTTGAAAGATGCCTATCGGGGTCAGCGAGCGTTCATCATTGGAAATGGTCCTTCACTGCGCCAGACCGATCTGAGCCGCCTGCGAAACGAGTTCACTTTTGGCCTGAACCGCATTTATCTGCTGTTTCCAGAATTGGGATTTCCCACTTCCTGCCTGGTCTCGATCAACGATCTGGTGATCGAACAGTGTGCGCAGGAGATAGCCGCCCTGCCCATCCCCAAATTTATCGCCTGGCGTTCGCGTCGTCACTTTCAACATGTGCCGGCCCGCGAACGACCAATTTTCCTGTATACCACCTACACCGGTCCCCGCTTTGCACGCGATGCCCGCGGTCGTCTGTGGGAGGGTGCCACCGTCACCAACGTGGCTCTGCAACTGGCCTATCACATGGGATTTGAGCAGGTCATTCTGGTTGGCGTGGATCATAACTTCACCAGCCGGGGTCAGGCCAATACCACGGTTGTCTCCGACGGGGATGATCCCAACCACTTCTCACCCCACTACTTTGGCAAGGGATTTCGCTGGCAATTGCCTGATCTGGAAACTTCCGAAATCGGGTATCGCCTGGCACGCCAGACCTACGAGGCCGCTGGCCGTCAGGTGTTGGATGCCACCATCGGTGGCAAGTTAACCATTTTCCCCAAAGTAGATTACGATTCTCTCTTCTAGAGTAGACCCATGCCTGATGTTTCGCTTTCTCTGTCTTTGCTCGAACGCTTATGCAATGCGATGGCTGTTTCTGGCGATGAGGGGGAAGTCCGTCGCATTATCCTGGAACAGGTCACCCCTCTGGCCGACGAGGTGCGCGTGGACGCACTGGGCAACGTCCTGGTGACCCGGCACGCTCGGGTTGAGAATCCGCTGCGGGTCCTGCTGGCGGCGCACATGGATGAGGTTGGGTTCATGGTCGTGTCCGATGAGGGAGAAGGTGTCTATCGTTTTGAAGTCGTTGGCAGCGTCGACCTGGCTTCGGTGGCCGGTAAGATCGTATGGGTGGGCAGAAAACGCATTCCTGCCGTCATTGGCATTAAGGCCATTCATCTGCTGAGTGAAGAAGAGCGCAGGCAAAAAGTTCGTCTGGAATCGCTGCGCCTGGATACCGGAAAGAACGGCAAGGTACAGGTAGGCGATCGGGCCGGGTTCGCTACGCCATTTCGTCGGGTGGGCAACGTCCTGTTTGCCAAAGCGCTGGATAACCGCCTAGGGGTGTCGCTCCTGATTGAGTTGCTGAAATCCGCTCCTAAACATCTGGAACTCTTGCTGGCCTTCACCGTTCAGGAGGAGATCGGCCTGCGCGGGGCCCGCGTGGCGGCTTATGCCCTGAATCCTGACCTGGCGATTGCCGTGGACTCCACACCAGCCCGCGACCTGCCGGCACACGAGGGCCGCGAAAACACCACCTACAACACGCGCCTGGGCGCTGGCCCAGCCATCTATGTGGCTGACGCGGCGACTCTCTCAGATCGGCGCCTGGTGGAACACTTTGTTAGCACGGCCGAAGCAGAGGGCATTCCCTATCAGATCCGCCAACCGGGTGGCGGTGGGACCGATGCTGGTGCCATCCACCGACAGCGCACAGGCATTCCCTCCGTATCCATCTCGGTACCTTCGCGCTATCCCCACACACCGATTGGCATGTGTCGCCTGGACGACTGGCAGAACACCTTCCGGCTGCTACAGGCCGGGCTGAAGCGTCTGGATCGGGAAACCTGGCTGCAGATGAGGAAGGAGTAAAAAAAACAGGTGACCGGTAAACCGGTCACCTGTTGGCTCTTCAGGGTGAGGAGGAACTCAGGCTTCGCGCACTTCGCCGTCAATCACATCACCCGAACCTCCCGGCGGCGTAGAGGGGCCAGCCGGACCGGGTTGCGGTTGACCCTGAGCATACAGTTGCTGACTGAGTGCGTGGAAAGCCTGCTGCACCGCATCGGTGGCACGGCGAATACGCTGGATGTCGTCGCTCTGGATGGCCGACTTGAGCTCATTGATGCGAGACTCAATGTCACCCCGTTCGGCCGATGGCACCTTGTCGCCCAGGTCGCGCAGCGCCTTTTCGGTCTGATAGATCAGGTTATCGGCGGTGTTACGCGCCTCGGCCAGTTCGCGCCGGCGACGGTCTTCCGCCTCATGCTGGCGCGCCTCCTGCACCATGCGCTCGATCTCTTCCTTGGTTAGGTTGGTCGAGGCGGTGATCGTCACCTTCTGCTCCCGGCCCGTGGCCTTATCTCTGGCAGTGACGTTCAGGATGCCGTTGGCGTCAATGTCAAAAGTCACCTCGATCTGCGGGATGCCACGCGGGGCTGGCGGGATGCCTTCCAGGCGGAAACGACCCAGGGACATGTTGTCTGCCGCCATGGGGCGTTCCCCTTGCAGGATGTGAATGTCTACCGCCGTCTGGTTGTCGGCCGCCGTGGAGAAGATTTCCGTCTTGCGGACGGGGATGGTGGTGTTGCGCGGGATCATCACCGTCATCACGCCACCCAGGGTCTCCACGCCCAGGGAGAGCGGGGTCACGTCCAGGAGCAGGATGTCTTTGACTTCACCGCCCAACACACCGGCCTGGATAGCCGCTCCAACCGCCACCACCTCATCCGGGTTGACGCCCTTGTTGGGTTCTTTGCCGTTGGTCAGACGACGCACCAGTTCCTGCACCATGGGCATACGAGTGGCACCACCGACCAGCACCACTTCATCCAGATCGCTGGCCGTCAGGCCGGCGTCGCGCAGCGCGTTTTCAAACGGCTTGCGGCAGCGCTCCAGCAGGTCTTCTGTCATCTGTTCGAATTTGGCTCGGGTCAGGCGCAATTCGAGGTGCTTGGGCCCATGGACATCTGCAGTGATGTAGGGCAGGTTAATTTCGGTCTCCATGACCGAGGAAAGTTCGATTTTGGCTTTTTCAGCGGCTTCGCGTAGACGTTGCAAGGCCTGGCGATCGTTGCGCAGGTCAATGCCATGCTGCTTCTTGAATTCTTCAGCCGCCCAGTTGACAATGCGCTGGTCCCAGTCATCGCCGCCCAGGTGCGTATCACCGCTGGTGGCTTTGACCTCGATCACGCCCTCGCCCACTTCCAGGATCGAGACGTCGAAGGTGCCACCCCCCAGGTCAAAGACCAGAATGGTCTCATTTTTCTTCTTATCCAGGCCATAGGCCAGCGCCGCGGCGGTCGGTTCATTGATGATGCGCAACACCTCCAGCCCAGCGATCTTGCCGGCATCTTTGGTCGCCTGGCGCTGGCTATCGTTAAAGTAGGCTGGAACCGTGATCACCGCCTGGGTCACCGGTTGACCCAGATACGCTTCGGCATCGGCCTTCAGTTTGGCCAGGATCATGGCCGAGATCTCCTGCGGGCTATACTCTCGATTCATCACCGGAATGCGCACCCGCACATCATCGGCTGGGCCGCGCACCACCTGATAAGGCACCATGCGCCGTTCCACTTCCGTCTCATCATACCGACGACCGATAAAGCGCTTGATGGAATAGACGGTGTTTTCTGAGTTAATGATCGCCTGACGCTTTGCCGTCTGCCCAACCAGGCGTTCTCCATTTTTGGTAAACGCCACCACCGAGGGGCACAGGCGGCCGCCTTCTGCCGTAGGAATGACAGTTGCCTGTCCGCCTTCCATCACCGCCACGACGGAGTTGGTCGTTCCCAGGTCAATTCCAATGATCTTTCCCATAGATACACTCCTCTCCCAAACCGGATCTTGTTTCAGCAAGTTGAATTTGCTCACAAACTTTACCGCTTGTATGCAAGAATTCTGTTAACGTCGCGTTGGATTTTTACAAGACTCCCAAGAAAAATGCGCCACCCAAAGCCGGGTGACGCACTTCTTGCTATCGAAAGGCTGTGGCGATCGCTATGGTTGAGCGATCCGCAACCAGTCTACTTCGATCCTGACCGGGATGGCACGCAGCGACGAAATGGCAAATCCCACCGTTCCCTGGCGCAGGGCATACTTCCGCTCGATGATCGGGCTGCCTTTGGGCTGGACGCCGTTGATGAAAAACGAGATCGATTCGCCCTTGCAAATCATCGTGTACTGGTTGATGGCCTTGCCCATCTTGATCGCAGTAGACCCGCCGTTGGCAATCCTCTTATAGCCTTTATCGCTGTAAAAGTACAGGTACCATAGCCCATCGCTCTGGACCGCCCATTCATACCAGCCTTCCTCACCGGCACGGCAGATCAGCGAAACCTGTTGGGAATTCACGCCCCGATTTTCGACCAGAATATCCAGTTGTACGTCCTGATACGGATTGCCTTCGTAGAAGTAATACGCATACAGGCCAGGGTCGGTGATGTCAAACACCATGCGTCCGTTGGCGAAACTGTAGCGGGCATTGCTGGCATCCGATCGATCCAGGCCTTTGATCACATCAAACCTCCACCCTGGATCGCGCTCAAATTCCTCCGTGAAATACGCCCCCTGCTGCCCGCCACTGCTTGTGCCATCACTGCTGCTTTCGCCGCTGCTACCGCCACTTCCCGAGTCAAAGGTTTGGGTGACCTCCAGAGGGCGGCCATTCAACTGACCTTCGAGCACTTCACTGGTTGCAAAGCGGATCACAGTCAGCGACATGGTATCGTCTGGGTTACGGGAGCGCAGGATGTCGCAGTAATCCTTCATAGTCCCGTCCGTGGCCAGCACCAGTCCTTCCATCTGGTAGAGCAGGTCGCCAGCCTGCAGGCCGGCCCGGTCGGCCGGGCTGCCCGATTTGACCGACATCACCCAGATTCCGGAGAGCTCTCCATCAGGCGAAGTGACTGCCATGCCGTTGATGCCGATGCTGAGCACATCCTTTCCCTGTCGCAGATCAGAGACGAAGGTCTGCGCGGTTTGTGCGTCAATCGCAAAGTATTGATTGAAATCCGGGCGGCCGCGATAGTTGATGCCCACCACTCTGGCGTCGGCGGTCACCAGGGGACCGCCGGAATTGCCGGGGTTGATGGTGGCATCATGGCCCAGCACATGGTCCAGAGAAGCCCAGAAGGTCTGCCCCGCTGCTCTCTCTTTTGAAATAATGCCTTTCGTGAGAGTGAACTCCGGTTCTCCAAGGGGGAATCCGGCAGCATACACCTCCAGACCCGTTCGCGGTGGTTCGTTGTACCACTCCAGGTATCTGAAGTTGCTTCCATCCATCTGGATGACTGCCAGGTCAGCGCACTCTGAAGCGCCCAATACTCTGGCGCTGTATTGTTGACCGTTGAGGAACACCTTCAACGTGGCTGCGCCGGTGACTACATGGTTGTTGGTCACCACGATTCCGGAAGGATCGATTAAAAATCCAGAACCACGCCCGGCGGCATTCACTACCAGTCCGTATTCCGGGTCCACAAAGGTGCCCACGGCCTCGATCTGCACCACTGCATCTTTCAGTTGATCGAGGCGGGTTACAGCACCGCCTGCCTGGGTAGACGTGGCCAATGCCGCCGGGGTCACGGGGGCAGGCGAGCCGGCTTCGAATGAAAGATTGCAGGCCAGCCCAATCAGTGAGACGAGCAGGAAAAGAAACAGGAACGGCTTGAGGAATTTCATACTTTATTCTCCCAGATCATCCAAACGCGAAGCACATGGGGTGGCTGAGACAAGATTGGCAGGTGGTGACTCCCTCATGGCAGAACTGCCGCCCACTGTAGCACCCACCCCAAGAGTCATGGGGAAGTCTCATAACTTCCCCTGCAAGGTGGAGATGCCGGGAATCGAACCCGGGTCCGAAGGATTCGATCCTCGGAACTCTACGAGCGTAGCCGATGGGTACTTCTCACGACAGGCCTCTCCATCGGCAAGAGAACCTGCCGCCAGCCGTTGAGTCTTACACATGGTGAACGGCGTCCCGTGTGGCACTCCGCCTTTGTCACGCCCAACCGGCTCCGGGCGGAGAACGGCGGCCGGCGGACGCGGTCTCTCTCAGGAGACCGGCTACTCATACCCTCGCCTTACGCGGCGAGCGGCATGGCAGCGTAGGAAGTGCGGTTGGCACTTTTTGCTTGCGCTGATTTTACGAGTTCGGCGCCTCTCGGCTCGCATTCCGGGACCAGCCTCCTCCGTCGAAACCTGTCATCCCCATTTCGGGCCTGGCCCGTGCATTATCATTATACCACATCCTGCAAGCCCCTTGCTCCTTCTCCTAGGGCTTTTCAAAATTCTAATCTTTGGGCCTTTCTTACAGTTGCTGTGACTCTCAGTAACATAAAATTGTACCGCCGACCTATGGTCGGCACACTGCCAGGCAAAGCCTGGCGGTACAAAAAGAGATGGAACATTAAATCTTTGAAAAGCCCTGTCCTTCTCCTGCTCTCACGCTTTCTTAAAATCAGGGTGTTCTCTGGGCTAGCAACACAGCGTATTATCTTGTGGACAGCGTAAACTGCACATCCAATCTCCTCACAGGGGGTTTTATCAACAAACGATTCTGTGCGGATAAGGGGAGAGGATTGCTCGGAGAGCTCCTCTCCACCCTGGCAGGGTCAATCTCTCACCCGTGGAGTAGAGATGAAATCGAGACGGATTGGATTGATCATCGGGCTGGTATTGGTGTTGGGGATCGGGCTGTTCTATGTATGGCCACCCCCGCACGCCTCCTTTGCCACCATTTATGCCGGTGTCTCTCCCGATCGGGTTCAGGCGTTGCAATCTTTTCGACAGGCTCACCCGCCGCATCAGATCCGCGTGGATGGGAAGACATGGGAGTATCTGGTGGCCGGCGAAGGTCCTCAAACCATCGTCTTTCTGCATGGTATGACCGGTTACCATGACATCTGGTGGCAGCAAATTCAGGGGTTGGAGGATCGGTATCGGATTCTCTCGATCACCTATCCGCCGGTGTCCACGCTGGAGGCCATGGCCAGAGGGATTATGACCGTCCTGGAGCAAGAAAACGTCACCTCGTTCACGGTGGTGGGGACTTCGCTGGGAGGCTACCTGGCTCAATATTTGATGGCCCAATTCCCAGAACGGATCGAGCGCGCCGTGTTTTCCAACACCTTTCCTCCGAATGACATCATCGAGGCCAAAAACAGTGGCCAGGCCCGTTTGCTGACGATCCTGCCCGAGTGGGTGGTGCGAAGAGTCTTTTTGGGGAATTTCCAGCGCTCCATTTATCCTACTTCTGGCTATGATGCCTTCACATTGGCCATGCTCAATGAAATTGGCTATCAGCGTGTTACCAAAGCCCATCTGTTGGCGCGCTACGATTGCATTGTCCAGAAGTTCACGCCTGCTTCTGCAGAGATTCCTGTCCTGATCATCGAGTCGGATAACGATCCGCTGGTCGAACTGGCTCTGCGTGAACAGTTGAAAGCCACCTATCCACAGGCACAGGTGTATTCGTTTCATGAGGCCGGCCACTTCCCTTATTTGAACCATCCCGAGGAATATACCCGCCTGCTGGCTGCTTTTCTGGATCAGCCTTGAAGATGGATGAGAACGGCATCTCGCCTTCACCCGGTGAGGCCGAGGATAGACGCCAGTGCCTGAGCGGAACACAGGAAGCGTAGCGACGGACTGGATGTCTGCCGCCAGGGACAGACCGAAAGCCTGGGTACACAGAGCCGCACAGAGGCATTTCAGGGGGAGACCAGGATCAGCAGATAGATGTCCTGGCCGAAGGGCGTGCCATCGGGCGCAGTGGCGCGCCAGGTGCTGCGGTAGAGGCCGGCGTCCAGCGGCGCCCAGAACTGGATGCGCAAAATGGCCTGCGATCCTGCCCGAGCCGGGTAGAGCGGCAGGTCATCTTCGGCGCCCAGCAACAGGCCATTCACGTTGCGCAGGCGATAGGCGGGTCCCCAATCACAGGTGCCGCTGTTTTGTACCAGCCACTGTTTGTCTATCACCTGGCCGGGAGCGACCGGGGTGTTATCGGGATAGGTCAGGTCTTGCAGCCAGGTCAGATCGTTGATACAGGTCAACGTGGGGGTGGCTGTGGGGAGGTCGGTCGGGGTGAGGGAAACGGTCGGGGCGGGCAAGGCCGGCGTGGGCGTCGAAGGAGGCGGCGTAGGGGTGAAGGAAAACGTCGGCGGGCGGAAGGGAGTGGGGGAGGGCGGAGGCGTGCAGGACACCAGGAGTCCTGTCACGCATCCGAGGAGAATCAGCCACGGAATCGCCATCCGCACTCCGTTTTACTCCGCTGCGGTTTACAGGTCTTCGAGCGCGTCGCCTTCGTCGGCCATGCTGATCGGTAACACCAGTTCTCCCCCCAGGGCCTTCTGGCGGATGATGGTCTCGATCTCAGCAGCCAGGTCGGGGTTAGCGCGCAGGAAGTCTTTGGCGTTTTCGCGGCCCTGGCCGATGCGAATATCGCCATAGGCGAAGAACGAGCCTCGTTTCTGGATGATCTCCAGTTGGGTGGCCAGGTCGAGCAGATCGCCGACTTTGGAAATGCCCTCGTTGAACATGATGTCGAATTCGGCGGTGCGGAAGGGCGGAGCGACTTTGTTTTTCACCACCCGAACGCGGGTGCGGTTGCCGATCACTTCGTCGCCCAGTTTGATGGATTGAATGCGGCGCACATCCAGGCGAACCGAGGCATAGAATTTGAGGGCCTGGCCGCCGGTGGTGGTCTCAGGGTTGCCGAACATCACACCGATCTTCTGTCGCAACTGGTTGGTGAAGATCACCGCCGTCTTGGTCTGATTGATGGCGCCGGAGAGTTTGCGCAGGGCCTGGCTCATCAGACGAGCCTGCACCCCCATGGTGGCATCGCCCATATCGCCCTCCAGTTCCGAGCGGGGCACCAGCGCAGCCACCGAGTCGATCACCACCACGTCTACCGCGCCGGAGCGCACCAGGGTTTCGGCAATCTCCAGGGCTTGCTCACCGGTATCGGGCTGAGAGACCAGCAGATTGTCAATATCTACGCCACACTTGGCCGCATAGACCGGATCGAGGGCGTGCTCCATATCAATAAATGCCGCCACACCGCCCATTTTCTGGGCCTCGGCTACGATGTGCTGACAAATGGTGGTCTTGCCCGACGATTCGGGGCCGTAAATCTCGGTGATACGCCCGCGCGGGATTCCACCGACTCCCAGAGCGATATCCAGCGAAAGCGAGCCGGTGGGGATCACTTCGGTTTGCATGGTGTGGGCTTCGCCCAGGCGCATGATGGCGCCTTCGCCATAGCGTTTGATAATATCGCTGACCGCTTTGTCTAAGACCGTCTTCTTGCCCTCATCCAGAAGGGGGCCAGGGGCGGTGACTTTCGCCGGGGGGGATCTACGAGCCATGAGATTTCTCCGCCAGAGAGATTCGTGCTACCAGCAAGTGACGAGTTTGCACAGGAGAGAGTATAGCACAGATGTTCGCACCGTCAAGGTCTGGGGGTTGGGAGGAGGCTGGGCACGGTGATGCTTGAGGTGGGGATCGGTAGTGGGATGACCTGGAAGTCATATTTGGGTCGGTAGGTAAAGTAAGTGATCTGACCGGGAAAGACCTCCAGCCAGAAGCGATAGAGACGATTTTCATACGGAATAATGACCTGATAGGGGCCGGCAGGCAAATTCCCGATCACCAGATTTTCCTGGTAGTGATCATCTGGATTCACATTAGCAGGGCCATAGGTGTAGGAAGAATAGGTGGAGGTATCTGAACGGACCTGCACGTACACATGTCGGAGAGGTTTTCCATTCTGGTCGAGAATTGCCCCAGCCAGCACTCCATGTCCTTGAGAGGGTACCAGCCATAGTTCTGGATTGCGTGTATGAGAAAACAGATTCTTTCCCACTCGAACCTCAAAATGGAGATGGGGGCCAGTGGCATGGCCGGTATCTCCTATATATCCAATCACTTGACCGCTTTCTACATGCTGGTAGAGGTTGACTTCTATGGCCGACAGGTGAGCATACACGGTATATAGGGGTTGACCCTGATAACCAAAGTCATGACGGATAGAAATGGCCAGACCATAAGGGTCACGAATATCGTCTGGCTGGCGATTATTAAACCCCCAACCGGCCCATACCACCTGACCAGGGCCAGCGGCCAATACGGGAGCGTTTTTGCGCGCAGGAATATCTATGCCGGTATGGACATGGGTACCAAACAAGATACCTCCATAGCGATAGGTTGGAGAGGGCCAGTTAACTTCATCGGCGGCCATAGGGGGAAGCAGATAAAAATGATCGTACAGACTGATGGCCCAGGGAACAGGATACAGAGGAGCACGCCATCCTGAAACCGGTTCTGGCCCTGGAGAAGGGAGAAGAAAGCGAGCAGGGATGAGCACTTCATCCTGAAAATGAAATGGGGTGGCCGTGATCGTCGCTATCTCCTGTTTGGGACCGACTGTGGGGGAAGAGGGAGGTATCGGCGCAGGACTACAGGCAGGCAGGATAGTGGCCAACAGGATGACGACCAAACTCCGGAGAAGCAAGTGAGATGAGGTTGGAGCAGTCATTCGCTGGTTCCTCCCTAGGTGACAGGAGTGGCAGGGAGTGTCTCTTCCAGAGCAGGGGAAGGAAGAGGAGCAGGTGTGTAGGAAGGAGTGGGAGAGGGCCGGGGGGTGGGGGAAGGGCGGGGTGTGTAAGTAGGACGAGGGGTACGGGTGGGAGTGTTGGTAGGAGTAGGCGTGGCCGTTGGGGGCAGGCGCGGTGTAGGTGTGATCAGGGCTTCGGGAGGATACAGTTCCAGCATGGCGCTATACCAGTCCAGCCCGGAGGAGAAGACGAATTCGGTGAAACGAGTACCAGCAAAGTAGACCCGCCAGTTGGGCAGGGCCGGCAGGCGTTCCCAGCCATAGGCGCGGGCCAGGGCGGTGAAATCCACCCAATAGCCGGGGGGAATGGGTGCATACGCGCCGCCCCGATCGTAGGCCTGGGGATCAAGCCGATAGCGGGCATACATATCCCATGGGGTTTGACGAAGGGGCATACCTTGCGAACCATCCTGTCGTTCTGTGCGCAGGTAAATGCGCCAGCAGGTCTGAGCCCCGCTCTGCTCGGGAACAGCCACCATCCAGCCCACACTGGTCAGAAGCGGATTCAGGGCAAAGGCACGGCCGGTGTATAGCCAACTTTCTACCATGGCCGGTTCAAGAGGGGTGTTCAGAGGGAGGTAGGCCTGTTGCAGGCTGGCCAGAGCATCCCAGCCGGCTTCAGCGATCACTCGCTGGCGCAGCGCAGCAAAGGCTTCATCTACCTGGTCGTGGAGGTAAGGATAGGGGGCCTGGATTTCTGGCAGGTAAACCACAGTCTGCCGGTTCAGGTCGTTCTGTGAGGGAGAGATCGTCGCCTTCCACAAGGGAGTGGGAGAAGCAGGAGTCTCTCCCGGTCGGGAGAGAAGCAAATTTACGCTCGAGGCGGGAAGGGCAATCAACTCGCGGAGCGGGCCCGGCAGGGGACGCACAGGCAGAAGCACCTCTCCAGAAAGCGAATAGGCACTCAGATAATCCTGATTCAAGCCAGCCACACCTACGAACACTGCTTCCAGCGAAGGAAGCCAGGTCATCCAATCGGCATCAGCAATCCAGCGAGGCAATCGGGATGGAGCTTCCCAAAGATAGAGACCACTGAAGGTATTGCCCTGGGATTCAGTGAGCCATAGCAGTCGTTCTCCTATCCACAAGGGATCGTGTTCTGCGGCCGAGGGTGTATTGCTCAGGTCGGTGAAGCGCCCTTCGTCAGGGCGATCCAGATCGGCCAGCCAGACGTCAGGATTCCCGCTGCGATCTGAGATGAAAGCGATGGTTCGTCCCTGTGGAGCCCAGGCGGGGGACAGATCGGCTGAGTCGTTATCGGTCAACAAGATAGGAGGATCGTCAGGCGCGTCCACGCCCAGGATGGCGATCTCCAGGTCGTTTCCATCATACGTTTCATAGGCCAGCCAGCGGCCATCGGGTGACCAGGTGGGTGCGCCGTCATATTCGGGGGTATGAGTCAATTGAACCATCTGGCCACGGCTCAGGTCCATCAGATACAAGTCCCAGAATCCAGTGCGGTTGGAGGAGAAGGCCAGGCGGGTGCCATCAGGGCTCAGAGCAGGCATGCGGTCGCTGTGTTCACCATCGGTCAGGCGAAGCAGGGGTTGGCCCTGCAAGGAGTAGACCACGAAATGGGCATAGCCATTCTCTTCGATGGAGAGCAATAAGGCAGGAGCGGTCGGGTGGGTCTCTTGTGGAGACGGCTCAACGGAAGCCGGTGGCAAGGGCGAGGGCGAGGCCGGCGTGAGCGGTGTGGAGGTGCAGGCGCTCAGGAAAAGGATCACCCCCCAAAAACCTCGCTTAAACAGGGCAGGAGAAGCCATGCTCATTCCGCGCCTGGGATAGCGAATTCGATGTCAACCGGCTCAGCCATAGGGCCATCGGGATAGTACAGAATCGCCCGCAAGCGGTAGAGACCAGCCGGCTCCGGACGGTTGCGGAGATGAAGGGTGAATTCCAGTTTCCAACCCAATGGTTCCACTAGGCTGGTGCTGGTCACTTCAGTGCCGTCGGCGTCAAACAGGGTCACTTCCAGGTGGGGTCGTTGCTGGAAAGGCGTGATCTCCAGGTTAACCCGCACCCGAACGCGATCCGGGTAAGGCTCGGCGCGCAGGTCGAGGATGCGCGTCGCCTCGGGAGGGGTGCGAGGGGCGAGATCGTCGGGGAAGAAGAATTCCATACGATAACTCTACTGTAAAACAAGGTGTTCTGGCGCCGAGATGGCTGAGCACGCGGAGACGTGACGTAGCGGTACAGAGAAGCGGAGAGACATAAAACTGCACCCACAGGCTCAAATGTAACAACTCGACGCGCTGGGTGGTTTGTTTGGGCAGTGAACTCACAGGATTTGGGTGAGAAGATACACCACTGGCCGGTCTATCAAGATGGCAACGAGTTACTCGTCGAAGAGGAAAGTGGCTTCGGCATAGTAACGGACGGCTTTGTTTTTGATACGCTCTTCAATCCAGTGTTGCAAATAGGCTTCTTTGTATTCCAGAGGTTTGGCGCTGGAGAGTTCATGGAGGGGATAATTCAAATGTAAGGCGCGCGGCGAAGCCGTAAAGCGGGTGATGCCCGTCGGCAATACCTGATTCTGGCTGACCAGTTTCAAGACGGTTTTGATCTTGAATGGCGGAAAGATCACCAGCGCGGTCAGGTCAGGATAAATCGAGCGAAACGAATCGATCAGCGTCTGACCGGTGCGATCCAGGGAGGCGCGCGTCTTGTACGTATCCACAATGCGGTGCAGGGTCTGGATGTGGGTGATCAGGTCGCTGGGTGCTTCTTCCAACAGATACAGGCTGCCCTCTGGCAGGCGTATCTGGACGGGTTTGTATTTCGGGGCCTCGATGGAGCGTTCAGGGTTGATCTTGCGAACGGTCAGTCCCTCAATGCGACGCAGATCACGTAACAGCGTACGAGGGCTCATGCCCCACACCACGTGATTCCAGGTCTGCAAGCGCACCTGAGGGTCATCTGGACGTACCACCTGGGCCACGATGTGAGGAAAGTCCATCTCCTTGAGGGAGGTGACGCGATTGGCACCATCCAGCACCATATAGCGATCCGTACCGTCGTTCAGGGGCATGACGATGGGCGGATTGCGCAAAATGCCCTGGGAGCGTAATTTGGCCACCAGAGGTAGAGTGCGTTGACGGTCATGTTCCTCGTGCAGGATCAGTTTGTCCAGAGGGAGGATGTGCAGGGTGGGGAGGTTTGGGTTCATGGCTCAGCAATCACTCCAGAACATACCATGACCTGGCGGATTCGTAAAGCGGGAAAGGGAAAGGTGTGCATGCAAACGTTATCAAGAAAGAAAGGCATCCGCAGATTACGCAGATTACGCAGATTGCGCAGATTACGCAGATTGCGCAGATTACGCAGATTGCGCAGATTGCGCAGATTGCGCAGATTACGCAGATTACGCAGATTACGCAGATTACGCAGATTGCGCAGATTACGCAGATTGCGCAGATTACGCAGATTGCGCAGATTGTTTTGACGTTGCTGCATTTGGCGATGGAAGCGGCGGGTGTTTCCTGACAAGATTTGAGTGCACACAGGGAAAGCGGCCGATGACCAGGGCCGTGGGGCGGAGGAGCAGGGTTTTTCTATATTATCAGGCGTTCAGGGGCGTGCGGTAGGAGCAGTAACCATGATCCGACGCACAACCAGATCGGAAATTGCCACCGCAATCGGGAAGTCGGGGCTGGCTCGCACGAAGAAGCCGATCCCTCCACTGGAGAGCAGCGGGTCATCGGCAGTAAACTGGTAATGGTTGTTGATGAAAAAGCGCATCTGGCGACCGACCGCCCACACGGCAATTTGCACTCGAGCCGGTGCACCACGCGGCACATCGGCGCTGATCAACGGCCGTTGGAGTGGCACGCGCCTGCCCTGCAACACTCGATCGGCTCGTACTTCGCCGTTACAGTTCAGGCTAAAGCGATAGTAGGAAGCTGAATCGGCCCGAACCAGCAGGCCATATTCTCCACCTGGACGGCAAAGATTGAGATGGATTTGGGCTTCTACATAGAAATTGCTGAGTGAGCGAGTGCGATGCAGGCGCATCTGGTAGGTGCCGGCCGGGGCAGCCAGGATCAGGCGCCCGTTCTGGAAATCGTCGGTTGGCACATCGGGCCAGGCTGCCGGATCGGTAAAATCGTCTCGGAACAGGATCGGGCCAAGACCCGCCAACCAGTCGGGGGTGGGAGTCGGCACGCGCCGCGCAGAGGGAGTGGGTGTTTCGGTCGGGGGAAACCAGATCGGGGTCGGAGAAAGAATCGCCGTGGGCGTGGGAGGCGGAGGGGTGGCCGTCGCCGGCTGAGGAGGTGCCGCAATCGCACAGGACGTGAGCAGCAGTCCCACCCAACCCCTCATCCAGAATCCCCAGGAAAGGCTCACCGGTCGAGACATCCCCCAAACGAGGCGCGAGAATCTCTGGAAAAATGCAGGCGGCCAACTCACAGCAAGTATTGTACAATAGAGATGGCGATCTGTCGCTATTCCTTTTCAGGAGAGTTTTCCATGGGCGAACGATCTGTTTTGGTCACAGGGGCATGTGGTGAGATCGGGCAAGCACTCACGCAGGCCCTGGCCGCACGGGGCGGCTATCGGATTGTTACTGCCGATCTGAATCCACTGCCTGCAGCCATTCGTTCTATTCCGGTGGAACATGTGCAGGGCGATCTGGTCTATCGAATCAAGCAGTTCTACGACTATGACTTTGACATCATTTATCACCTGGCTGCCTCCCTTTCGTCGAAAGCCGAGGTGGCCACCGAAGAGGCCCATCGCATCAACGTCGAAGGGACGATGCAACTGCTCATGCTGGCCGCCTACCGTTCCGAGAAGTATAAGAAGCCGGTGAAAGTGATCTTCCCCAGTTCGATTGCCGTGTATGGGCTGCCTGACCTGGAGACCAGGCACCGGGCAGGACGGGTGAAAGAAGAGGAGTGGAACTCGCCCCACACGATGTATGGTTGCAACAAGTTGTATTGTGAACATCTGGGGATATATTACAGTCGTTACTACGGCCAACGCCATCTGGATTCTGTTCCGCCGGTGATGCTGGATTTTCGCGCTGTCCGCTTCCCCGGTCTGATCTCGGCCTACACGGTACCCAGCGGCGGGACCAGCGACTATGGCCCAGAGATGTTACATGCTGCGGCTCAGGGCAGGCCATATACCTGTTTTGTCCGCGAGGACACCCGCATCCCCTTTATGGCGATGCCCGACGCCATCAAATGTCTGCTGATGTTGACGGATGCGCCGCGGGAGAACCTGACCCGGCAGGTATATAACGTCACGGCATTCTCTATCACCGCCAGGGAATTTCGTGACCGGGCGCTACGGGCCTTTCCAGACGCTCGCATCACGTTTGAACCCAATCCACGCCGCCAGGGAATCGTGGACTCCTGGCCAGAAGATGTAGATGACGAACGGGCACGCCGGGACTGGGGCTGGCAACCTGACTACGACATCGATCGTTTCTTTGACGAGTATTTCTTGCCCGCCATTCGCAAGCGCTACACAATGGAAGAGGGCATACCCACCTAGTTCACAGGCGGAGTCGCCTGCCGGGTTCGTGGAGATGGTTCTATTGTCCTGCTGTTGGCCGCACGCCTGAGCGACCACAGGCTCGAAAGGCGTCTTCTGGTGCTGCCTGGCTGGCACGACGGCAGTGGTGAGATGCGCTGCCATCCGAAGCCTTTCTGGGCGAAAGGGCGAAGCCTGAAGCCAGACTCAGCCTGTTCGCGGTAGAATGGGAGAGATGCACCCATCTTCTTTTCCTGCCTCTGACCGTCTGGGCACATTGATTGCAGCCGTTCTGTTGCCCTTTGCCCTGACGCAGGTGCTGCCACCGGCAAACGTACCCTTGCGCCTGACAGCAGGCGAATTTTTTCTGGAGTATTCTCTGAGCCTGCACACTGTCATGACTCTGCTGGCTGCCGGCATAACGGCCACCGGCATAGACTGGCTCATCCGTAGCCATCCTGCGTTCACCGCCCGGCAAACCCTGGAACACTGGCCATTGCCCACGTTGACCACCCTGGCGATTGGCATTCCTCTGGCTATTCTGCCAGAAGGCCTTTCGTGGTGGCTGGCCCTGGGAATAGCCGCCCTGTTGCTGGTCATGGTGTTCAGTGCTGAGTACATCACTGTAGACCCAACGGCTCCAGCCTACGCTGTCGCGGCAGGTCTGTTGACCGCTCTCTCGTTTGCGATCTTTCTGATCCTGGTGAGCACGTTGCGCGTCGTCGGACCGCGATTGATCCTGTTTGCACCGGCGATCTTGATCGCGGGCTTCCTGGTGCCTCTGCGCGCATTGCGCCTGCGCCTGCAGCGTTGGGAAGTGTTGTGGTCATTGGGTATTGCCCTGATCCTGATGCAACTGGCTTCGGCCCTGCATTACTGGCCGTTGCGCCCGATCCAGCATGGACTGGCCTTGTTGGGTGTCCTCTACGCCCTGACTTCACTGGCCGTGCATCTCCATGAAAACCTCCCTGTGCGTCGCGCAGCCCTGGAGCCGATCCTGGTGCTGCTCCTGGTCGGAATGGCGATCCTGGTGATCCGCTAATGGATGGCTCATTGACTCTGTCCGCTGACCAACTGAAGAGCATCCTTGACCACATCGAGGCTCACCTTCCCATGGAAGCCTGTGGATTGCTGGCTGGACGCCATGGACGGGTGGAAGCCGTGATCCCGGTGACCAATGCTCTTCATAGTCCCACGCGCTTCCGCATGGATCCGGTGGAGCAGCTGCGCGCCTTCGAGTGGATAGATGAGCAGGGTCTCGACTTAGTAGGCATTTTTCATTCTCATCCTGCCGGCCCATCCACTGTCTCGGCAACCGACATTGCCGAAGCCGCCTATCCGGTGGTACACGTGATCGTCTCACCTGCTCAGCCAGGCTGGCAGGTGCGCGGGTTCTGGATCCAAGCCGGTCGAGCCTGGGAGGTTCCCATACATATCGAGGAGGAGGGGGTCTCCGGCAGCGAGGGGAGGTTTCCTGTCTTTCCCGGCAACTTCCCAATCGGTTGAGTGTTATCTTCTTTGCCATATCCTTCTTCCTTAGGAGGAGACGTGAACGAATTGCTGGTTGGGATGGGCGTCTTGCTGGTCTCCTATCTTTTGGGTTCCATCCCCTCTGGGTTGATCATCGTCAAACTCACTACCGGCCGCGATGTGCGTCAGATCGGCAGTGGCCGCACAGGGGGAACGAACGCCATGCGGGCCGCCGGTTTTTGGGCCGGGCTGTTCACCGCTATCTTCGACATTTTAAAGGGCGCGGCTTCGGTCTGGATGGCACAGGCCATTGCTCCCAACACACACTGGCTGCATATCCTGGCGCCCGTGATGGCTATCCTGGGTCACAACTATTCCATCTTTCTCCCGGAATTCGATGGGAACGGCCGATTCAAACGTCTGCGCGGCGGAGCCGGCGGCGCTCCTGCCGCAGGGGGGGCGCTGGGATTATGGCCAATCTCACTGGCGATTATCCTGCCCATTGGCGCATTGATCTTCTTTACCCTGGGATACGCCTCCGTGACCACCATCAGCGTGGCTGTGATCATCACCGTGATCTTTTTGATTCGCGCTGTGTATGGCTTCCCCTGGGTAGATGTGCTCTATGGCGTGCTGGCTGGCGCACTGTTGATCTGGGCCTTGCGCCCCAACCTCAAAAACCTGCTGGAAGGTAAAGAGCGCGTGGTTTCGATCAGCCTGCACGGCTGGCTCAAGGCCAGACGAGAGGCCCAAAACCAGTAACCCCGTTGCGCTCATTTCTTAAGGTTGCATGGCGAACACTGGTAGAATATCGCCATGCTTATCCGTCTATGGAATCATCTCGCCCGATGGTTCCTCATTGCCGGTCTGGTCAGCCTGATCGGCCTGGCGCTGGCACGGGCGATCGTCCTGCTCTATGGGCGCACGCGCATCTTCACTGCGAAAGAGGTGCCTGCTCATCGTGTAGCCATTGTCTTTGGCGCCGGATTGCGTCGCGATGGCACCCCCACACTCGTCCTGCGCGATCGAGTGCAGACCGCCGCCAGCCTGTATTTCGCCGGTAAAGTGGAAAAACTCCTGATGAGTGGCGATAACCGCTTCGTGTACTATAACGAACCCGAGTCCATGCGGCGCTATGCTCTCAGCCTGGGTGTGCCCGATGACGCTATTGTTCTGGACTACGCCGGTCGGCGCACCTACGATACGTGCTACCGGGCCCGTCACATCTTCGGTCTCAAATCGGCCATCCTAGTCACCCAGGGCTTTCATCTGCCTCGCGCTCTCTTCCTATGCAACCGGCTTGGCGTCACCGCGGTGGGCGTCCCGGCCGATTTGAGCTCCTATCGGAAAGTCTCCCGCGCTGTGTGGACCGCCCGGGAGTGGATCGCCACCCTGGCGGCTTTCTTCGACCTCCTGCAACGTAAACCTGCCCAGGTTTTGGGCAACCCCGAACCCATCTTTCCGGAGGCACCATGACCCGTGAGGAAGCTCTGGCTATTGTCCGAGAATTCGTCAAAAACGAGAACCTGATCCGTCATATGCTCAGTGTAGAAGCGGCCATGCGCTTCTATGCCGAAAAATTTGGCGAAGACGTGGAAACCTGGGGATTGCTCGGTCTGCTCCATGACTTCGACTGGGAGATTCATCCCACCCTGGAGCAACACCCTCAAGACGGCGCCCCCATCCTGCGTGCTCGTGGACTGAGCGAAGAACTGATCCAGGATATTTTGAGCCATGCCGATCATCTCCACATCCCCCGCGATACGTTGCGCCGTAAAGCCCTGTATGCTTGCGACGAGATCACCGGCCTGATCACCGCTGTGGCCCTGGTGCGGCCTTCCCGTTCCCTCTACGATCTGGAAGCCTCCTCGGTCAAAAAGAAGTGGAAAGACAAAACCTTTGCTGCCGGCGCCAGCCGGGAAGACATGGAACGTGGTGCTCGCGAACTCGGCATCGATCTATGGGAACACGTGCAAAACGTCATCCTGGCCATGCGTCGCATCGCCCCCGAACTGGGCCTGGAAGGTAACCTGCGCCCCTCTGGGACAGGATAGTCCCTTTAAAAAACGAGTGAGCGCGGAGAGACTCGAACTCTCAACCTCTGGCTTAAAAGGCCACTGCTCTGCCAGTTGAGCTACGCGCCCGATGTGTCTGTATTGTACCACAACCTACTCCACACGTCAAATTTCCTCTCTCTTTTCTCCCCTCTCCATGCCCAATCTCCGTGATTACTCCCAAACAACCTCCGTTCTCAGTGGTTTCCTCATTCACCAACTAAGTTGGCGTTACGTTCACCGACTAAAGTCGGCGTTACGTTACTCCCAAACAACCTCCGTGCTCTCCGTGTCTCAGTGGTTTTCTCACCAACTAAAGTTGGCATTACGCTCTCCGTGTCTCAGTGGTTTTCCACCAACTAAAGTTGGCATTACGCTCTCCGTGTCTCAGTGGTTTTCCACCAACTAAAGTTGGCATTACGCTCTCCGTGTCTCAGTGGTTTTCTCACCAACTAAAGTTGGCATTACGCTCTCCGTATCTCAGTGGTTTTCTCACCAACTAAAGTTGGCGTTACGTTCACCGACTAAAGTCGGCGTTACGTTACTCTCCTCACCACCTAACCAACCACCACCCGACCACCCGACTACGCGACTAACCGACTAACCGACCACCCGACCACCCGACTACGCGACTAACCGACTAACCGACCACCCGACTACGCGACTAACCGACTAACCGACTAACCGACTACGCGACTAACCGACCAACCGACCACCCGACTACGCGACTAACCGACTAACCGACCACCCGACTACGCGACTAACCGACTAACCGACCACCCGACTACGCGACTAACCGACTAACCGACTAACCGACTAACCGACCAACCGACCAACCAATGATCCGCCGCTCTTCCTCCCAAAAAATCAAAGACTTTCTTACCTTCCCCCTGCGCGCCTTCACCCTCTTCCATGAAGATCGCTGGGGACTGTCCTCCCTGGCTTCTGAACGCTTTGACTACGTCGCCTCCGAAGTACAGGGCTACTGCCTGGATATTGGCTGTGGCTACGGCAACCGCTTTGTCCGAGAATACCTGAACGGTCACGGGATAGGCATTGACATCTACCCCTATACCGGCCTGACCGAAGAAAACCTGATCGAAGACTTTACCCATCTACCCTTCCCCGATGCTTCTTTTGATACCGTCACCTTCATCGCCAACCTGAACCATGCTCCCCAATCCCAGCGCGATGCCGAACTGGCCGAAGCCTTTCGCGTCCTGCGTCCCGGCGGGCGCATTATCATCACCATGGGGCTACCCCTGGTAGAATGGATCGTCCACAAAGTCGTCTGGCTCTACGATCGCCTGCTGGGCCTCCACGTAGACATGGACTCAGAACGAGGTATGCAAGAAGGCGAATCCTACTACCTCACCGAAGACGAGATCCGGCAACGCCTGATCCGAGCCGGCTTCCAGAACATCACTCGCAAACCCTTCTGGACCCAATGGGGCCTGAACCGCATGTACATCGCTCACAAACCCGAATGAACCCTCCTTCCCATCCCTTGCTAACCGTTGTCGTGCCGATATACAACGAAGCCGAAACCCTGCCCGACTTCCTGCCGCGCCTGTTGCCCGTCTGCCAGGAACAGGGCTGGCAGATCATCTTCGTCAACGATGGCTCCACCGATCAGACCCGTCCCCTCCTGGAACAACATGCCCATCTCCCCTTTGTTCGCATCCTCCATCACAAGGTGAATCGCGGCTATGGAGGTGCCCTCAAGACCGGATTGCTGGCCGCCACCACCCCCTATGTGGTCACCCTGGATGGCGACGGTCAACACGACCCCGATGACATCCTTCCCCTCTTCCAGTTTGCCCTGCAACACGATGCCGACCTGGTCATTGGTTGCCGCCCACCGGAGCAACAGGGCGACCGCTATCGCCGCATGGGCAAAGCCCTGATCCGTGCCTTCACCCGCCTGCTCATGCCCCTTCCCATTCAAGACCTCAACTCCGGCTTCAAACTCTACCGCACCGCCCTGGTGCAAACCTACCTTACCGTCTGCCCCGACTCAATGGCGTTCAGTGACGTCATCACCCTCACCTTCCTCAGTCAAAAAGACCTGGTTCTCGAATACCCTATTCACGTCTACCCCCGCCACAAAGGCAAGAGCACCATCAGCACCCGCACCGCCTTTGAAACCGTGCTCGAAATCCTCAACCTGGTCATGCTGTTCAACCCCCTCAAAATCTTCCTCACCCTCTCGGCCATTTGCTTTGCCTTCGGCATCCTGTGGGGCACCCCCATCCTGCTGATGGGACGGGGCGTCAGCGTCGGTGCCATGCTGGCCATCGTCAGTGGACTACTCTTCTTCTTCATTGGCCTGATAGCCAGTCAACTTTCCTCCATGCGCCTGAGCGAACTGGCTCATCGCCGCAGACGACTCTGATCCCTGGAACGCCCCCTTTAATTGCGTTATACTCGCGCTATGGGCATCTTCGATCTCCCCTATCGGATCGGGACACCGCCCGCCCGCGACGGACCTCTGGCCCGCTTCCTGCCTCCTCTCGAGGAGGGAATCTTCCCCTCCTGGCTGGCGGATCATATCCACCCCGGCGCGTGGGTGCTGGACCCATTCGGCCTCTCCCCCCGACCGACGCTGGAGGCCGCCCGCGCCGGCTACCGTGTCCTGGTCACCGTCAACAACCCCATCGCTCGCTTCCTGCTTGAAATGACGGCTGCCCCGCCCCGCTTGGCCGAACTGAAAGCTGCCCTGGCCGACCTGGCGATCACCAAAAAGGGGGATGAACGCCTGGAAACCCATCTGCAATCCCTCTACCTGACCCCCTGCCTGCAATGTCATCGTGAGATTCCCGCTCGCGCCTTCCTGTGGCGCAAAGGCGAGGTAGCGCCGTTTGCCCGCCGCTACCAATGCCCGGCCTGTGGTCACAGCGGCGAATACCCGGCCACCGAGGCAGACGTGGAACAGGCTCAACGCCTGGCAGAGATCGCCGGCTTGCATCGGGCACGCCTGATTGAGCGCGTCGCTCGTCCCGATGACCCAGACCGCCAATTCGTTGAAGAGGCCCTCTCGGTCTACCTGCCGCGAGCGCTATACGTCCTGGCCATCCTGAATAACCGCCTGGATGCGCCCGGCATCACTCCCAACCGCCGGCGACTGCTGAGTGCGCTCTTTCTCTCTATCTGCGATCGAGCCAACATGCTGTGGCGGATTGACTCAGAACGTCCTCGCCCTCGGTTGCTTACCCCTTCCCACGAATTTCTGGAACATAACCTGTGGCTAGCCCTGGAAGAAGCCGTTGCAATCTGGGCTGACGAAGCCCCAGCGGTTCCCGTGCACACCTGGCCAGCGCGCCTGCCCAAGGAGGGCGGCATCCTGATCTTTGAAGGTCGCCTGGCTGACCTGGCAGCCCGACTGCAAGACATTCCTGTGGCAGCGGTCATCACCGTCTTACCCCGCCCCAACCAGGCTTTCTGGACGCTCAGCGCTCTGTGGGCCGGCTGGTTATGGGGGAGCAAAGCCGCTGAACCATTTCATCTTGTCCTGCGTCGCCGCCGCTACGATTGGGCCTGGCACCTGGATGCCCTGCGCTTTGCCTTTCGTCACCTGGCTCACCTGATCCGGCCAGGCGTTCCCTGTCTGGCCCTGCTCCCCGAACCGGAACCGGCCTTTCTCACCGTTGCTCTGGCGGCTGCCGAAGTCAATGGCTTCCAATTACAGGGTCTGGCCCTGCGAACCGATCATGACCCCATTCAGATAGAATGGTCGCGTGGAGAAAGTTTACACCACCAGTTCACTGAACCCGATCCAGAGACGATTCGTTCTGCCATTCACCACCATCTGCGAACCCGTGGCGAGCCGACCGGTTACCTGCCTCTGCATGCAGCCGCCCTGGTGGAGTTGATCGCCTCCCATGCCCTGATTCATCCCAACCACCCTTCCGAAGAGGTGTTGCGCCACACCCTGCATCTCGTCCACACGACCTTGCAGGGAGATCCGCAATTGACCCACTACGGGGGTGGAGAAAACCCGGAGAGCGGGTTGTGGGGCCTATCGTCCCGGCAGGAAACACTCGCTTCGCTCCCCGATCGGGTGGAGGAAGCGATAGTGACGGTCCTGATCCGCCGGGCGGCGATCCCGTTCCCCGATCTCCTGAGTCATTTGTCTACCCTGTTCCCCGGTTTGCTTACCCCTTCGCTGGGGCTGGTTCAGGCCGTTCTGGCTTCGTATGCTGAGGAAACCCAATCAGGTTGGGCGCTCCGACCGTCTGATCAACCGGCCGCTCGTCGTGCCGAACTACGCCAACTGGCCGAACATTTGCACACCCTGGGTGAACGTCTGGAATATCACCTGACCTGCCTCCACGAACGGCTGCTGTTGTGGGAAATTGGTGAAGAGGCGGTCTATGCCTTTCATCTCAAGGCTTCAACCATTCTGGTGGATGTGTTGGCTTCTCCGTTTCCCCTGGAGCGAACGGTGATCGTGCTCCCTGAGGAGCGACTCCCCCTGCTGCGCTATAAACTGGATCGCGATCCCTCTCTGGCGGATCGCTTTCGCGCCCGTCTGCTTCCCTTTTCAACGCTCCGCGCCCTGGCCCAGCGTAGCCTGGTGGATCGGGATACGTTTGAGGCTCATCTCCTCCCCTTTCCTGCCTCACCACAGTGGAAACTGTTTTAGAGTTTGAAGTGCAGGACAGGCTGAAGACTGTCTCACAGCAGGGAAAACTGTCTTAGCGTGCGTTAGCAGGGCAGGACCGTTCTTCAGCCTGACTTAAGCCAATTTTATCCTGTCTCAGGCCACTTTTATCCCGGCAGCCTGGGCGTAAGCGAAGCCCCGATCCAGGGCGAGCATATTTTGCGGCAGAAGGCGTTTATGCTTTTCGGGCAAATGGGAGTGGAGTGCCGCTTTCACATCGTCCAGCGTCAGCACAGGGAACACTGCCAGCAATCCACCCACCACGACCATGTTGATCAGGCGTCGGTCTCCGATCTCCTCCGCGATCTCGTTGGCCGGGAGGAACACTGTGATCAGGTCAGTGCGCTGGGCCGGGCGATCCACCATGTTCTGGTTGACGATCAACACCCCTTCTGGCTGGACCAGCGGCTCGTATTTGTTGAACGAGGGCAGGTTCATGACGATCGCCGCCGCCGGATGCAGTACCCACGGGGAGCCAATTTCCTCATCGGCAATGACCACGGTGCAATGGGCGGTTCCACCGCGCATTTCAGGGCCGTATGAAGGAATCCAGGTGACTACTTTGCCGGCGTCCATGGCGGCATAGGCCAGCACCTGCCCGGCAAACAGGATCCCTTGTCCACCAAATCCAGCGATCAGAATTTCCTTTTGCATGTTGCGCCTCGGCATTTATCGGATGGTGATCTGAGCCACGCCGGGAGACACCCTGTAATCGCCCAGCGGAAAGATGGGGATCAGGCGCTCTTCCACGAAGCGCAGCGCCTCCACCGGCGACAGACCCCAGTTGGTTGGGCATGTGGAGAGCAACTCCACCATAGAGAACCCCAGACCGCGCACCTGGGTCTCGAAGGCCAGGCGGATAGCCTTCTTTGCCAGGCGAATGTTCTTCGGATCGTGCAGGGAGCGCCGTACACAATACCCTACTCCATCCAGGGTAGCCAGCATCTCTGCCATGCGGATCGGGTAGCCATGGAGTTCTACATCGCGGCCGGTGGGGGAGGAGGTGGTTTTCATACCGGGCGGGGTGGTCGGTGCCATTTGTCCACCGGTCATGCCATAGTTGGCGTTGTTGATGAAAATGACCGTGATATTTTCACCCCGCGCGGCGGCATGGACGATCTCGCCCATCCCGATCGAAGCCAGGTCACCATCGCCCTGATAGGTAAAAACCACCCGGTCAGGGAGAAGGCGTTTGATGCCGGTGGCCATGGCTGGCGCGCGACCGTGAGGGGCTTCTACAAAATCTGTGTCAAAGTAGTTATAAGCAAACACGGCGCATCCGACTGGGGCAACGCCAATCGTGCGCGAGATCAGATTCATTTCCTCCAGCACTTCGGCGATCAAGCGATGGGCGACACCATGCGTGCAGCCGGGGCAATAATGCGTTGGGCTATCGGTAAACGCCTGAGGGCGTGAATAGACCAGTGTCGGAGTAGCCATACTCACCTCTCTACGATAGATGCCATTCGGCGTTGCCAGTCCATACGCGGATCGAGTTCAGCAGACCACTGACCGGCAGCCAATCGGCGGATCTCCGCCAGGATTTCGTCGGGGAAGGGGACCATGCCACCCACTCGTCCATAGAATTCCACGGGCACCCGTCCTCGCACAGCCAGACGTACATCATCCAGCATCTGGCCCATGTTCATCTCGGTTACCAGGAATCCCTGCACATGATTGGCCAGTTCCTCAATCACCTGGTAGGGATACGGGCTCACCGTCACCGGGCGCAACAGGCCGACTTTGATCCCTTCGGCACGAGCCGCCCGGACGGCTGAGAGAGCGATTCGTCCTGCCGTTCCAAACCCCACTACGACGATCTCGGCATCGTCCAGGTAATATTCTTTGTAGCGCACTTCTTTCGCCTGCACCTCTTGCCAGCGTTGGGCCAGACGCAAATTGAGCGCTTCTTCGGCTGGGGGGTCAATGTAAATTGAAGACAGAATGCGCCGGGGACGATTCATCGCACCTGTCACCGCCCAATCGAATTCCCGCCGCATAAGGGGCTTCATCTCAGGCATCTCCGCCGGCTCCATCATCTGACCCAGCGAGCCATCCAGGATCATCATACAGATCATGCGATAGGTCTCGGCCAGGTCAAACGCCAGACTGATCAGATCAATGGCTTCCTGCACTGAGGCTGGTGCCAGGACAATGCGGGGATAATCGCCATGGCCTCCCCCATGCACAGCTTGGTTGTAATCGCCCTGCGAGGGAGCGATATTGCCCAACCCGGGTCCGCCGCGCATCACGTTGACGATTACGGCTGGCACCTCGGTGCCGGCAATATACGAAAGGCCCTCCATCATCAGGCTAATCCCTGGGCTGGAGGAGGAGGTCATCACGCGCGCTCCGGTACAGGCGGCTCCATACACCATATTGATTGCGCTCAATTCACTCTCTGCCTGCACAAACACCCGGCCCAATTCGGGCATACGGCGCGACAGATATTCCAGAATCTCCGTCTGAGGTGTGATCGGGTAGCCAAAATAGGCTTGCAGGCCGGCTCGCACTGCGGCTTCTGCAATGGCTTCGTTCCCTTTCCAGAGTTCCTTCGGCATATGCCAGCTCCTATCTTACCCGCTTGCCAGATCGGCGGACCACTGCGTTCAGGCAGAAACAGCCTGTTGTGCCGTCACTCGCTCCACTTGGCGATAGACCGTGATGGCGGCATCGGGGCACACCAGGGCACAAACTGCGCACCCGGTGCATCCATCCTTGAACAGATGGGCCGGATGATAGCCGCGTGGCGTCAGACGGGAATGGTCCAGTTCCAACACCTTTTGTGGACAGGCTTCAATGCACAGGCCGCAGCCTTTGCAATAACGGTCACTGACCTCAATCCAACCTTTGACAGCCATGAATACTCCTTTTCGGAGAATAGTTTTGACCTGTTTTCTATAAGCCTTCCTGCCCAAACACAGGCAAGGCGAACTCATCAGAGGTTTTTGAGAAGTCAGACAGGATTTGTATCCTTCGCTCTCTCATTATGTTCGTTTCGGCAAGATAGGGTAGTGCCATGCGTCATCAAGGCACGCGTACAAATTTCCTCTTTATGTCACCTGTCCACAAGTGGGGAGGCGACTTTCCTTTCCCCTCAATCCTCCCCTTTTCTCTCAATCAAGAGATTTCGATAGATCAGGACTTGCCACTCCTGATATGATTATGTAAGCATAGGAGCATCTTCACGCAGTGAAGGAGGTGGCCGTGAACGATCGTCTCTATCATATGATTGCCTGGGCGTTTCGCGAACTGGTCTGGGGCGGGGATCTGATCGGCGAAGAGCACCTGCCAGAGCGTGGGCCAGCGGTATTTGTGGCCAATCACCTCGGCTCAATTGGGCCGATTGCGGTAACTGCCTCTTTGCCGCTACGGCTGTATCCCTGGGTCCACGCCGACATGCTCGATCCCGAGCGGGCCCCCGACTATCTGCGCCAGGATTTTGTGGAGCCCCAACTGCATATTCCACCACCGATCAGCCGTTGGGTCGCCCGAATCATTTCCAAAGTGCATGTTCCCTTCCTGCGCGCCCTGGGTAGCATACCGGTCTATCAAACCCCCTATGCCATGCAGGAGACTTTTCGCCTCAGCCTTAACTTGTTGACCGCGGGCAACTTCCTGGCGATTTTCCCTGAAGATGCCCGACAACCAGCCGATCTTCGTTCGCGTCTCTCTCCCTTCAAGAAGGGCTTCATCCGATTGGGCGAGTTATACTTCCAACAAACCCGGCAATCGTTGCTGTTCTACCCGGTGACGGTGCATCCTCCCACTCTGACTGTGCGTGTAGGGCCTGCGATCGGATATAATCCGCTCAACAATCCCTTCCAGGAACAAATGCGCATCAAGACCTATCTCGAGGAGACCATCCGCGAGATGTATCTGCAAGCCGAATCCAGTCGAATTCTCCATCTGCCCCTCGCCAGCCGATGAAACGTTTTGCCTTCCATCCTTTTCTGGCGGGAGTTCGAGATGAACTCCCGCTTCTGGTAGGAGTATTTCCATTCGGGATAATTTACGGCGCCCTGGCTGTTCAGGTAGGGATTCCGGCCAGCGCTGCTCAGGCCATGTCGTTGATCGTGTTTGCCGGCTCGTCCCAGTTCGCCATTGCGCAACTGGTGCATCAGTCCGCATCGGCCGCGATCATCGTGTTAACTGTGGCGGTGATCAACCTGCGTCACCTTCTATACTCCGCCTCGCTTGCTCCGTACTTGAAACGCCTGCCGCTGCGTTATAAGATGCTCCTCTCCTACCTGATGACTGACGAGGCCTATGCAGTGGCGATCCTGAACTATCAACAGCAGGGAGATCGCCCTCAGGCCCATCAATACTACCTGGGCGCAGGATTTGCCCTATGGTTCACCTGGCAAATCAGCACTGCTCTTGGCTTACAGGCAGGGACATTTCTCCCGGCTCACCTCTCCCTGGAATTTGCTCTTCCATTGACGTTTATCGCCATGCTCGTTCCCGTGCTGCGAACCCGGCCTCTACTGGCTTCAGCGCTCAGCGCCGGCCTCATTGCCGTTCTGGCCCGGTCTCTGCCTTATCAACTTGGCCTGATCCTGGCGGCGTTGACGGGTATCTTGATTGGAGTGGCGGCGGAACGCTTTTGCCTGCGTGAAAGACATCCGCATCGTACAGATACCCTGGCTGCTTCCATTGAGAGGGAGAAGAGAATATGATCTGGATCGTCCTGTTGCTGGCTGGCCTGATTACGTTTGGAATTCGCTTCTCGTTTGTCTATTTTCTCGGTCGCATACACATTCCATCTTTTCTTGAACGCGCCTTGGTCTACGTGCCAGCGGCTGTGCTCTCGGCCATCATCGTGCCCAGTTTAGTGATCGATCAAGGCCAGTTGAACATCAGCCTGGAAAATCCTCATCTCCTGGCCGGGATCGTAGCCATTCTGATCGCGGCAATGACTCGAAACATGTTTCTCACTATCCTGGTAGGGTTGGCTGCGCTTTTTGTTCTGAAATCGGCTGGTCTGTAAACCCCTCCAGGCGTTTTGAACAACGTTTTTACCCCTTAGTCAGAGTCGGATACTCTCTCCTTGCGCGTTGTCACTCCATTTCACTGCCGGGCACGCAGAGTTTTCCAATTTTTTCTGGCTTTTCTCAGCGGCCTCTGCTTCTCTACGGTAAACACTGGCGCACCGGGCGTTCATCGACATTTTGCAGAGAGACCACCCAGAATCACCGCCTGTAAAAACATGGCTTTGCATCAGGAGCAGGAGTCCTGTCCATCCAGTGATTTGCCATGGGGTGTGTCCGAAAAACGTCGGGGGAGGGGGAGCATGATGGATGGGTGATGTTGGGGTAAAATCGAGAGGGAACGGAGGTCCTCCCAACCGCTTCTCATGCAGATGACCCAGTCAAACGGAGACAATCTCGGCCTGGCCCCTGAGGCATGAGTGGCAAAGACGCCTGGAAAGAGACCTGGGCCGCATTCCGCTCTACCGCCTGACTCGTCCCCAAAATCCCGACACAATTGGGACACACCCAGATTTTGGGCGTGCACTCAAATCTTGTCAGGAAAACCCGCCGCTTTTATCCCCAAATGCCGCAACGTCCAAAAAATCTGCGCAATCTGCGTAATCTGCGGATGCCTTTCTTCACCACTTGACAACTTGTGCATGCACACGCGCCAGATTGAGCAGGGCTTTTCAAAGATTTAATGTTCCATCTCTTTTTGTACCGCCAGGCTTTGCCTGGCAGTGTGCCGACCATAGGCCGGCGGTACAATTTTATGTTACTGAGAGTCACAGCAACGGCAAGAAAGGCCCAAAGATTAGAACTTTAAAAAGCCCCACAGATTGAGTCAACTCTCTTGACACCTTGCAGGTTTTGCGTATAATATAGAACAAATGTTCTGCTATGTTCAGGAACTCTTTCTACTCCCTGGCGCTTGAAGCGCTGAACGATCTGCTGGCCGAGTCGCAATCCTCTCAGAAGCCTTCAGAACCTGGCGAAACTGAGATGCCCCTCTCCGCGCCAGTTTGGTTCGACCCGACGACCTGGCCGGCTGACTCCCTGTTTTTTGGCGTCGCAGAGGACGGTTTGCCGGTGTTACTTGATCTCCACAATCCGCTGCCGGGGCCAATCCTGGTGTGTGCCGATGATGGTGCTGGCAAGACCCAATTTTTGCAAACCGTAGCAAGCAGCATAGCGCGCCTTCACCCGGCTGATGCGGTTCAGTTTGGCGTGGTGACAACCACCCCAGAAGAGTGGACGGACTGGGAGAACCTGGAGCATAGCCTGGGAGTGTATAGTCCGTTGACACCTGAGGCGGCGGACTTCTTGCCTGGCCTGCGCTCATGGGTGCAACACAATCGCAATCGCCAGTTGGTAGTTCTGCTGTGGGACGATCTGACCACTGTGGCTCTCCTGGAGCCCCAGGTGCAGGCCGGGGTGCGCTGGATGTTCCTGCGTGGGCCAACCCACCATCTCTGGCCTATTGTATCGGTGAAACCATATCTGGAGCCATCGTTTTTGCCCTGGTTGACCTTTTTCCATACGCGCCTGTTTGGCCGTATTGAGCATCCAGAGATTTCTGCTCTGGCGCCCCGGTCGGCCCGTGCCTGGTTGCCTGAACTCAAGGCTGGCATACAATTCGCTCTGCTGGAAGGTGCTCACTGGCTCCGATTCTGGTTGCCATCGCTGAGAGAATTGCTGTCCTCTGAGGGATCGCCGGAAGGAGATGATGAATGAACGAAGGGATGTTATGGCTCGATCTGGACCCAAAGTTCAACCTGGTCCAAAAAGTGGAGCGGGCAGTCAGATATTATCAACGCAAGTATGGGATCCTGCCCGATCTATGCATGGTGAATCCCTCCATGTTGAACGGGATACGCCCGGAGGAGATGCCCATTCCCATTCGCCCTTCTCGTTTTCTGTCGCCAGGCTATCTGTGGATCGGCCGGGAAGAGAAGTAGAGTAGATGTCCTGAAAGGGGGATATTCACCTCTTACGCCAACTTTTCCCAGCCAATCCCCGCTTTTCCTATCGAATCAATCCATCTTGACGGATAAGAGAGCCAGGATATTCTCTTCTCCCAGCCGGTGATACGCTAGGGTGAAAAAAAACGGCTCGATCGTGGTCGTCAGTGCGAAGGCACATTACCCCAAAGAGCACAAACGACTCAAACTCCTGATCCGGCTCACGTGGTCAGCCTGGGCGAAGAAGATACGGCCATTCTCCCTATATACCGCGTCTGGGGGAGTTACTGGGTCTGAAACGCCTGTTTATCAAAGATGAAGGCAGCAATCCCACCGGCTCCTTCAAGGCCCGGGGACTCTCTGCCGCCATTTCCAAAACCCGCGAAATAGGTGTTCGAAAAGTGATCATCCCCACCGCCGGCAACGCTGGAGGGGCGATGGCTGCGTATGCGGCTCGTGGAGGCTTGCGCGCCTGTATCCTGATGCCGCGCGACGCCCCTCGCGCCAACGGGGAAGAAAGCCGCATGGCCGGGGCAGAAGTCCAGTGGATTGATGGCCTGATCAGCGAAGCCGCCGGCATGGCCGGAGAAAAAGCCCGCGCCGAAGGCTGGTTCAGCGAGCACTGACCCGCTCCGAGGGCATCCTCGCCGCCCCCGAGGGTGCAGCCACCCTGGCCGGCTTGTAAGGAACTGGTGCGCCAGGGCTGGGTTCATCCCGAAGAAACCATTCTTCTGCTCAACACCGCCCTGGGATTGAGGTATCTCGATCAACAGGACGAATACGAACAGGAGAACAACCTGCGCCCAGCAACCGTAGAAAAGACACACTCGAGCGAGCGATGAAGCCTCCCACAGGAGTGATCAGGGAGGTGCAATGACGTTATCGCAAACAGGTTGCTCTACAACGGCCGAGATCGCAGGCGGCCGGGATCGCAGACGTCTCGTCTGCCTCCTGGGATGGTGGACATCTTCCTGAGGAAGACATACCGCCGGCCTTTGGCCGGCCCTTTGAGCAGAAAAGACCCATAGCCTTGTACGTATCTCGCCTGGCGTCTGGAATCATCATGACCGATCCGCAGCCAGATGCTCGGATCGGTCATGGAACACAATCAACGTTTCTATTCCCGGTCGTTTAGCGAATTCTGTAGGTCACACTGACGGTGGCTGTGATCGTCATCTGCCCGGGTTGAATGGGAACTGCTGCCTGAGCGGCTCCTCCTGCTCCGCCACGACCAACCTCGGCATACACTACCGGCGCCGAGTCGTAGTAAGAGATGGTCATAATATCACCCAGTTGCACATTGGCCAGAGCGGCCAGTTCCCTGGCCTGTTCTGAGGCGCTTTTCATGGCGGCCGAGCGTGCCTGCTTGATGGCTTCGGTTTTATCAGCCAGGTCAAACTGGATGCCAGAAATGGTGTTCGCCCCAGCCGCAATCACCTGATCCAGCAAAGTGGCCAGTTGATCCAGATTGCGCACAGTAATGTAGACAGTGTTTTCGACCGCATAGGTCTTCTCACCCGTCGGCGCACCGCTCATGGGGTCATAGCGATCATATGGCCAGATGCTGAAATTCATGGTGCGAATATCCTTCTCATCCACACCGGCCTGTTTCAGCGCCTCAATCACCCGGCTGGTCTGCTGATTGTTGGCCGCAACGGCCTCTGCCGGAGTGACGGCTTCCGTCCGAACCCCGACAGAAATGTAGGCCACATCGGGGGTGATGTAAACCTGTCCAGTGCCGGTCACGCTCAACGTTCGCTCTGCAGGCTGTGAACCCGACACCACCGTTGGGCCACAGGCATTCAATGCCAACGCAACCAGTAAGAAAATGGCGATCAGTAACTTGCGGGTTTGCATTTTCCTCTCTCCTTGAAAGGGATATTCTGTGTATCTCAGACGCTGATAAGCAGAAAAAAGTTCCCCAAAATGCTTGCATGTTCCCTGCTTTGCCTGTAGAATAGCGGCACATTTGTTCTAAGAACTTCCATGCCAGTCAATTACCAGGACCTCTACGAACGCATCCAGGAGATCGGGCGGCAGGCACGTCAGCAGCGACAGACGCTCGCTGAACGACGAGCACAAGCGCGCGCTTTATTGCAGACCTATGCCACCGAACTGGAAACCCTGCGCCAGATCGTTGCCGATGTGGTTCAGATCGATCCCACCATGCGCTGTGCCCTGCCCCTGGACGAACCGTTGACCGCCACCCATCCCCTGCCCGAGCAGCCGGCCACGACCACCATTCTGGCGGTGGATGGCTCCCAAATCCCCCCCGATCGCCATGCGGCTCTAACCTTTGCCATGATCAACATCGGCGTTATCTGGATGCGCCCTCATTCTGGCCAGGTGCCCCAGACCGACATCGAAAGCCGCCTGCTTTATGGCGAGGAACTGTTTGAGGAAAACACCCTGCTCTCTGAGGGGACTCTCTCCCTGCAGCGCGATCTGCGTGAACGTACCCGATTGGCCGAACTGGCCACCCATCTGGAGAAACCGCTCATTGCCCTGACCGATGGCCCCATCGAACTGTGGGGAGCCAAGGGGGAAGATAGCCGGGCCTATGCCGAATTCGTTCGCCAGCACCGGAACGTCCTGGCACAGTTGCAGGAGCAACAGGTGATCCTGGCCGGATACGTGGAAAAGCCTTCGGCCAACCTGATCGTCCGTCTGCTGGAACTGGCCATCACTCCACGCCCTGTTCATCGCGACGCCCTGCTGGCCTCTCCCCTGCGTGGAGTGAGTGATCGCTGGCTGTTTGGAGAACCGGGTCGTCCCCTGTTGCGAGCCGGCCAGCGTTCGGCCGTGTTTGGCCTGCAATCGGCTTCTGCCCGGAATTACCGCGACTCGCTTGCTCTGCATTTCTTCTACCTGAATGTTGGCTCCGATCAACACCCCTGGCCGGTGCGGGTGGAGATCCCGCGCTGGGTGGCTGAAGACCCCGACAAACTTAATCTGTTACATCGGGCCCTGGTGGAACAATGCCACATGATGGGGCACCGACCCTATCCCTACCTGCTCCATCGCGCCCATGAGACGGCGCGCGTCGGCGCGGAGGAGAAGCAACAGATCGAAACCTGGCTGGCACTGGAACTGCGCCGCAACGACGAGGAAATGGACGCGCTCTCTCATAAACAATCTGCCAAACTACTGCCCGGCCGGGCCCGAATCAGGAGTGAACGATGAATGCACCTGTTCCAATTGGGCGATTGCTGCGCGCCGGAACCACTGCCTTCGTGGCGGGTTGCCGGGTGAGTCAGGGCACCCTGCCTCCCTTTGGGGCCTTGCTGCGCCTCCCTCTGGAGGCCACCTATCAGATATATGGGCTGATCTACGACATCCACATTGACGATGACGGCCTGGTGCGGCAACTGGTGACCGCTGAAAACGTCACCGAAGAGGTCGTGCGCGATAATCGGGAACGGCGCATCGTCCCGGTGGAGATGTCGGTGTTGGCGGTGGGATATGAGCAGGACGGCCACATCTATCATCTCCTGCCCCCGCGCCCACCCCTTAGCCTAGATGTGGTGTATCTGTGTACCGACGAGGAGATGGTTCGTTTCACGGAGCGACTAGGGTATCTTCGACTTCTGCTCCAGGCCCGCCACATCCCCATCGGTGAAGTCATCGCTGCCCATATCCTGCAGGTGCAGATGGCTCATCCCGATCCGCGCTGGAAGGAGCAGGTGATCCAGGAGATCATCACCTTACTGCGCGACGACTATTCGACGCTGATGGCCGTGTTGAGTGCGCTGAGTGAAGCAATCCGATAGAACGGAGGGATCATGCACAGGCGAACGCAGATCGGTTATCTGGTCGGAGGGGGACTCAAAGAGAACTTCCGCGTGCGGTTGACGGTTTCTCCACAAGAGGTGCAGGAAGGTGCGTTTGTAGTGATTCACAGCGGTAACTGGCTCTACTATGGCATCGTGACGGATATACGTCTGGGAGCGACCGATCCGCGCTTTGCCGATGAACACAGCGAGCATCGCTTTCCGCCTTTGATCGCCCGCGCCCTGCACGGGCAGACCCTATACGCCGACCTGGAAGTGCTCCCCACCCTGATGCTGGAGATCGGGCCAGAACCGGGCACGCCAGAATACCAGGCGTGGCGGCAGACTCTGACCGAAGAGCCGCGTCCACTGCCGATCAAACACATTCCACCCCATCATGCCCCGGTTTACCTGGCCGGGGAAGGCGATGTGTTTGAGATCTTCGGCAAACCCGATGAAACCCACTTCGTGGTCGGTTATACCCGCGAGCAGCGACATCCGGTCTGCCTGCACCTGGATCGCTTTGTGCAACGTTCTTCCGGCGTATTCGGTGCAACCGGCACTGGCAAATCCTTCCTCACCCGGCTGCTCCTGGCCGGCCTGATCCGACGCAATCAGGTCTCGGTGCTGGTGCTGGATATGCATAACGAATACGGCCTGGATGACATTGCCTCCGATACCCGCCAGACCGTCAGGGGATTGAAAAGCCTGTTTCCGGGCCGGGTGCGCGTGGTCGGGCTGGGCGCCGGCGCCACCATCCGCGGCCAACCCCCCGACTTCAACCTGGAAATCGCCTGGAGTGACCTGCAACCTGCCGACATCTTGATGCTATCCCGCGAACTGAACCTGACCGATACTGCAGCGACGGTGCTCGATGCTCTGGTCAAGAGTTTCTCCCCCTCAGAATGGTTCAGCCGTTTCATGGCCTTGCGCTACGAAGACGACGTGGAGATCACTGACGAGCAGGGCAAAACGCGCCGTGTTCCCCACCCGGAGAGTGTGGAGGCCTGGGCCAGCGAAAACGGCGTTCACCCCAAGGCCGCCCAGGCCCTGCATTCCAAACTGCAACGCCTGCATGGCAAGCCCTATCTGGTGAAGGAGCCGGCTGCCGATAGCGTTGGTCAGATCATCCAGGCCCTGGAAAGTGGTCAGCATGTCATCCTGTCCTTCGGCGCCCATGAAACCGATCTGGACTATCTGCTGGTTTCTAACCTGCTGACGCGCAAAATCCGTCAGACCTGGGAAAACAAGACCAATCGCTTTCGCTCCTCGGGCCAGAGTGCGGTGGAGCCGCGTCCCTTGTTGATCGTGGTTGAAGAAGCGCATAAATTGCTCAATCGCGAACTGGCCTCGCAGACGGCCTTTGCCACCATCGCCCGGGAATTACGCAAATATTACGTCACCCTGCTGATCGTGGATCAGCGCCCGTCGCAGATCGACGACGAGGTGCTCTCTCAATTGGGAACGCGCATCTCCGGCTGGCTGGGTGATGAGACCGACATCCACGCCGTGCTCTCTGGCCTGCCCGGCCGCGACGCCCTGCGAGGGATGCTGGCCCGCCTGCAACCCAAAGAAGAAGTGTTGATCATGGGTTGGGGCGTACCCATCCCATTACCGATCCGTTCGCGGCGCTATGATCCCGCCTTCTGGGAAGAGATCAGTGGTAGAAAACGTTCGGCGGCTACTGCCTTGATCGAATTGGGGCTGGAATAACGCTCCTGGTCGGCGCGGCCCGCCATGGGTCTGGAAAGAATCGCTCCTGAGGGGGCGATCCTGCCCGGTATTGGAGAGTCGGCCGGAGAGAGACGAAAATTCCCTTGTCTTAACCCTTGACGTTTTTTCTGAATCTCCTATAATCGCTTCCAATATGCTCGGTGCTGTGGTTGTAGTCATCCTCATCCTGGTGGTCCTCGTCATTCGCCTCGAGGGCCTGCGATGGGTTGGGATGGCTGCAGCGATACCCATGTAACCTGTTCCGATACTCCCAGACAGCCGCCCCGCCCAAAACGGGGCTTTTTTTCATATCTCTAATCTGCGAGGTGTCCTATGGGAATGCAGTCTAAATATATCTGGATGAACGGCGAACAGGTGCCGTTTGAGAAAGCCACCATTCACTTTCTCACCCCGGCGCTGCACTATGGCGCCGCCGTGTTTGAGGGCATCCGCTCATACAACACGGAAAAGGGCCCGGCCGTCTTTCGCCTGAAAGAACATGCCCAACGCCTGCTGCGATCGGCGGAAGTGCTCGGCTTTCGCGACCTGCCCTGGACCTGGGAGGAGGTGGCCGAGGCCATTAAGGACACAGTTCGGGTCAACGGCTTTGCGGATTGTTACATTCGTCCCGTGATCTACCTGGATGGTGGCGGCTGGAACCTGAATATTGACAATGGCAGGCCCTCCCTGGCCATTGCCGTGTGGGAGTGGGCCAACTATCTGGGTGAAGAAGCCCTGGAGAAGGGTGTGCGGGCCAACGTTTCGTCGTTCACGCGCCACCACCCCAACGTGATGATGACCAAGGCCAAGATCTCGGGCAATTACGCCAACAGCATCCTGGCCAAGACTGAGTCAGCCCGCCTGGGGTTCGACGAAGCGATCATGCTCGACCCGCAAGGCTATGTGGCAGAGTGCACCGGAGAAAACCTGTTCCTGGTCCGGGATGGACAGATCTTCACCCCTCCCACCGTAACCGTCCTGGAAGGGATCACCCGCGACACCATCATCACCATCGCCCACGATCTGGGGTATTCGGTGCACGAACGGCCGATCTCGCGCGATCAGTTATATACGGCTGACGAGGTATTTGTGTGTGGCACAGCCGCCGAGTGTATTGCCCTGCGCGAAATTGACTATCGCCGCATCGGCAGCGGCAAGACCGGGCCGATCACCCGTGCCATTCAAAACGTGTTCTACCAGGCGGTGCGGGGAAAACTTCCCCAATACGAATCGTGGTGCGCCTACGTCAACCCGCCGGACACCCCCTCCCTGTCCCAGACCACCTCGCTCGCCTCACTGAGCGCTTCTTCCTGAACCCGCAACGGGCGCGGCGGTCGAGGAGCAGATCTATCCCCCCTGGTCACCCGCAGATGTCCCTGTGCAAAAAGGCCCTCCTGAAGCAGGAGGGCCTGGCAAAGGGACGTGTTCCCTGTTTTCTCAAGGGGTGCTCTGGTAAAACGCCCCAACCTGAAGCAAGGAGGGATCGTTGACCGCCTGTGCGGCCAGCATCTGAGCCTGACGGGCAAAATTGGTGGCCTCCGCCAGAAGTTTCAGGGCATATTCGGGATTGTGGAAGCCCATGGAGTTTTCTGCCGAGACGAAATCCCAATAGAAGTGAGCCTTGCGATGGAGCAGGCGAGCCTGATCCAGCAGGGCTACATCGGCATCAGGCCTGGCAGCCGCCGCAGTAATCGCCTGGATGGCGTCAATGATGGCGTCTTCGGTGGCAATTTTGGTGTTATACACCTGGTCCTGGATCACGTTGACCCGTCGTACCACCGACTGCACGTCGGAATGGCACTGCCCACAGGAGAGTTCGGCCATGAGTAGGGGGCTTTTGACATCGTGGCTGGAGTATTTGGCGGCACCATCTCGCACATAGGGCATATGGCAATCCGCGCAGGCCACACCAGCGTTGTAATGGGTGGAAGAGGCCGTGAACATCTCATATTCGGGATGTTGCACCTTGATCATGGGCGTGCCCGCGTCTGGATACACCCAATCGCTGAACTTCTTACCATCTACGAGTTCGTTCTCATAGTAGTCCCACATCTCCTCGACAGTGGTGCCATGGCTCCAGGGAAAGACCAGCAGTTTGCCCGGGCCTTCAAAGTAGTATTCCACATGGCAATTGGCACACACCACAGAGCGCATCTCCTGGCGGGTGAAGGTGCGCCAATCTTTGCCCTGTGCTTTGAGGGCATTTTCCAGAGCCGGGTTGGTGACGATCAGGCGCATGGTGTTGGCCTCGTGGCAATTCGCACAGCCAATGGGATGGTTGATGAGAGGAGAGAGATCGCCAAAGAAGGTTTTATCGAATTCCTCCATGCCCATCTCAGCCCATAAGCGGGGAGCGTCGGCGGTTTTGCAGGAGTAACACGTCCCGGGGGTGCGCTTGGGGTCTTCTGGATTCAGGTTCAGACGTTTGGTTGCGCGTACATCGGTGAGAGAGTTCGCATGACCACGATCATCGTTGTAGTCTTTGCTAAACGGCATTCCCTTGAAGAGGATCTTCTGGCGAGGATCTCGTTCCAGCCAGGAAAATTGGGACGAGCCGCCGTAGGTGGTGGCAATGTTATTGGTGGCCGTCTTTTGGAAGGAAGCCCACTGATTGGGGAAGTTAATGCCCCACACCGATGAATCCGGTTCCATCGGCTGGATTTCAACCAGGGGTTGAACGCTACGCACCTGAGGAGGCTGGTTGCGCACATATACCAATACCCCAATCAGCGCCACGGCCAGCACTAGGGCGATCCCGCCAAGAATAAGCACAAGACTTCTCTGTTGCATGGTTCCTCCTTATCGAACTGGATAAAAGGTGGTATCTTGATAAGGTGACAGGGTCAGACCACGCGAGCCATGAGCCACGTCGCGATGGCATTCCCAACACAGGCGTTCAAAGGGCTGTGGGCCAGTCATCATGGTTTCTACCGTCTGGTTATGGCAACGCACACAGTTTTCCTGGACGATCGCTTTCGATCGCTCGCTCAGGCGGATGGCCGGCGGAGTCTGCCCCGTGCTAAAGATGTAGAGGTCGTGAAGCCCCTGCCGACTTTTTTCAACGTAATAGGCAATCGGGTTGTGATGAGGCAGGTGACAATCAGAGCAGGTTGCCCAACGGGAATGCGCCGCATGATAATAGCCTTCGTATTGGGCATGCATCACATGACAATTGTTGCAGGTCTCAGCATTTGTGCCCAGATAGGACCCGGCATCTGTTGTCTCGAGCAGGATACCGATGGCAACGACAAAGGCTACCACGGCAATCAGGGGAAAGAGGAGAAAAAACCGACCATACATAGGCTCACCCGGGTATAAAAAAAATTTCAGACTGCCCTCATTATACCATTGAGAGCAACTTTTTTATGTGACAAAAGTCACAAATCGGCTTTTGGGTCTACCCAGACCAGAGCAAAGGTCTACCGATGAGTTGCAGTTGTCAAGTCCTGGGACTTTGTAAGAATCGGAATGCGCCCTGTTGCTCCTGGGCAGTTGGCAAGGGACAATACCCACTCCCCCGGCCCGGCGGACGGCTGGGCAGGCAGCAGCGAAGGTTGTTCTCTTTGGTCATCGCCGCCCCTCAGGCCCGGGAGGCCAGTTCGGGGGAAGCGGGCCAGGACTTGGCCTCGGACGCCAGGCCGCGCGGCGGGCCGCCGTACCGAAAGCCCTTCAGGTCCTGCCCCAGCCGCAGGCGCAGGAGGCCGTAGCGCACAAACTGCCAGGTGGTAAGACCACCGCGTTGCTGCAGGGTGAGTTTCCAGGCCTGGCTGCTGGGGGAAATCGTTCCCGAACGGGGTTGCCGGACTGGACCGAACGCTACCCATGGACAAATCATCGCAGCCGGAAACCATGTTGCACCACGGGAGGCTTGCGCCACGCCAATGCGAATGGTACGGCTTGCGTGCCTGCCATTTTTGAGTATACTGTGAGTCAGTGACTTGCGCGGCTGTTTCCCCCGGGATGAACGATGGCCGCGCCATCGTGGGATGTTGCAGCGGACAGGGGCTTTGCCGCTAAAGGTCAGCGCTGCGAGCCAGCCGAGCAGGTTTTTGGCAAGGGAGTCTTGTCCGCACCGCCGCTGGCGCTAAAACCAACCGTTAGCCAGCGCAACGCAGTTCGACCGTGTGGCATGAAAACACAGAAAGGTGAATAAAATGCTCCAAGTCAGTCTAGAAGAAGCCAAGAGTCGCCTGCTTGAGTTGATTAATGCGGTACTGAAAGGCGGGTAGTCTCCCTCTTGAGAGCAGGTGTAATAAGAGATATACTTGCGGCACGTTGAAAGGAAGTATGGAGAAGTTGACTAAACCTGGAAAAGTTTGCCCCAACCCAGCTTGTCCGAGGCACGGGAAAGCGCAAATGTCCCAGAGCAAGCCCCCTATTATCAAAGCCGGCAAAACGCGTAAAGGAGTGCAACGCTTCTTTTGTCAAGTCTGCGGTAAGTACTTTGTGGCAACCAGTGGAACGATTTTTTATCGTAAACGCACCGCCGAGCA